>JAEEGL013908251.1_pt1 | contig 10140 bp, 8 predicted proteins | sample 9134231 | NCBI WGS metagenome assembly JAEEGL01 (sample SAMN16246548, study PRJNA631951) | gut metagenome | biome: gut microbiome; feature: rumen; material: fiber-attached | host: Bos | place: Iran: Karaj | collected 2018-10
GGATCATGCTGGAGCTGTGTGATCTTCTGAAAATTAACGTCAATGAGCTCCTGTCGGGCGAAAGAATTATGGCAGAAGCATATGACAAACGGGCAGAAGAAAACCTGCTGGCAATGAGGCAGGAGATTGAAGAAAAGAACAGACAGATGCTTAGGACAGAATACTGGATTGCGTTTCCTACCGTAATTGCCGGACTGGTCTTGATGTTTGTGGCTGTATTTATAGAGATGCCGGTCTGGCTGCGAATTGTCCTGATCGTATTAACTCTCGTGATGATTTTTATGTCTTCTTTTGTCGCCGTGGGAATTGAGCAAAAGGCAGGATACTATGAATGCCAGAATTGCCACCACAGATATGTTCCGACATACTGGCAGACAAATCTTGCGATGCACATGGGACGGACAAGGTATATGAAATGCCCGGAGTGTGGAAAAAAGAGCTGGCAGAAAAAAGTTCTCACAAAAGAAGAACTTGCCCCTGACAAGGGTGATAGTGTTTTATAATATTGATAAGTTATCAAATGATCCATGTTCAGACCTTTGTTATAAAATGAAAAGGTCAAAGATACGGCATATATGGAAAAGCATCATCAGAACCGGCAGGTAAAGGGATAATAATGGATACAGCACCGACAATTGAAGGATCAACAGTTGATTCGAAGAAGAAAAACTGGTTTTCCACCAAATATTTAGTACTGTTCTTTGTCCTTACTCTGGCCTGGACCTGGATCTGCGGCTTCATTCCGGTTGTGTTCGGATTTACGGGAACCGCTGCGGGAACATTCGTATTCTATTTTGGAGGCGGCGCTCCTTCTGTCGTTGCACTATTCCTGGTGTTCTTGACATACCCGAAAAACGTGCGGAAAGATTACTTCCGAAGGTGTTTTGGCTTCAGGCGTATGGGGTTGAAATGGCCGCTTATCACGATTGCTGTTTTTTCATTACTGTCGGTATTAAGCCTCTTAGTAGGAGTCGGACTGCTGGGCTATGAGATGCCGACAATGGATTATCTGAAAGCAATAGCGGCTAATCCGTTTAACATACTGCTCGTTCTCCTGCTTTCGCTCATTTCCGGTCCGCTCAATGAGGAATTCGGTTGGAGAGGCTATGCGCTGGACAGACTTCTGGTAAAGTCAGGTTTTATAAAGGGGTCTTTGCTGCTGGGATTTATATGGGCAATATGGCATCTCCCATGGTATTTCACGCCCGGGCAGGCACAGTACAACCTGCTTCAGGATTCGGTATTCCATGCATTGATGTTCATACCGAGCGTTATGATGCTGAGCGTTTTCGTGTCTTTCGTATATGTCAAGACGGATCGCAGCATCCTTGCCGGGGCTCTGGTGCATATGTTCAGCAATTTGATCGGCAGTCAGTTGTTATCTTCTTATACAACGGAGATAAGTATGCTGATAAGGTACACAAATATGGCATTCTTTCTCGGTGTGATCTTATATGCCTCCCTCTCACAAAAGTTCAAGGGGGAAGCGGCATCAGTCATTGAAAGCATACAGAAGCAGGTTTCGGGGTAAGGTATAGCGAAGTTTACTTCCGGTATATGGCATAATGCATATTATAAGGCAGTGGGCGGCTTTGAGTATGAAGCCTAAAGTAAAAAAATATAACCCTGACACAAAGGAGCCCGTGATAAGGGCCAGCATCTGCAACGGCGAGCAGGTGGCGGGATTTCGTGATAAAGATACAGGCAGATTCGAAGAAATTCTGTATATCAGAAAGCCCTCAGATCTCGATGCCTTCAAGGCGGAGTACGGTATAGAAGATGAGATAAGAAAGATATACTGAACATAATATCGGGACGCTGACAGGAACCGGATCGGTCTTTCGGCTGCGGAAGGGGTATCCGGTTTAAAAAAATCAGGATTTGAAGAGGATGTGCGGAATGATCTACACGAATGAATATGAATCCCCTTTGGGAAACATCCTGCTTGCCGGTGACGAGCAGGGACTGACAGGGCTTTGGTTTACGGATGGCAGCAGGTACACCGGGCTTGGTCTGAAGAGGGAAGCCCTTCGGCGTGACACGGATTATTTTTTTCAGGCAAAAGAATGGCTGAATGTCTATTTTACGGGCCGTGATCCCGGGTTCCTTCCGAAGATTCATCTGGTGGGCTCCGATTTCCGTAATCGCGTCGGAGAGATCCTGTGTGAGATTCCTTTTGGGAAGACGGTTACATACGGATGGATAGCCGAAAGGATCGCAAAAGAGCGTGGACTTGAAAGGATGTCCGCACAGGCAGTCGGCGGAGCGGTCGGTCATAATCCGATCAGTATCATCGTGCCTTGCCACCGGGTGGTCGGAGCGAACGGAGACCTGACCGGATATGCCGGAGGGATCATGCGGAAAAAAGCTCTCCTGGAACTGGAAGGCAATGATATGAACCTATTTACGCTGAAGCATGCATAAGATGCCGGCAGCTCAGCTATCTGTGATCAGATGTATTCATGATACTTTCCTATCAACTCATCGTCGGTTATCACCGTGACACGTCCGCTGTCGTATTCCGCAGATACCCATTCGTAGATACGCTGTACAACAGGAGCGTTTTTGGAAAGCGGTGCCTCCCCTATGGCAGCGCGATACTCGTTGACACGGTAAGCAACGCCGGCAACTCCGGAGGTTGCGGAGACAGCCACCTTCGGAGTACGTCCCAGGATAGTTTCCGTGTCGAAGATATTATATATCTCCGGATCCTTCATCATCCCGTCTGCATGTATACCGGCCCGGGTCAGGTTGAAGCTTGACCCGACGAAGGGTGTCATAGGAGGGATCCTATAGCCTGTCTCTTTTTCCAGATACTCCGCTATCTCGGTGATAGCCCTGGTATCCATACCGTTTAGGGTGCCGCGCAGCGATGCGTATTCAAAGACCATAGCCTCAAGCGGTATATTGCCTGTTCTCTCACCTATCCCAAGGAGGGAACAGTTCACGGCGGCAGCGCCGTACATCCAGGCCGTTGCGGCATTGACAACTCCTTTATAGAAATCGTTATGTCCGTGCCATTCCAGCATTTCCGAGGGCACATCCGCATGATGCTGGAGGCCGTATATGATCCCCGAAACGCTGCGGGGAAGTGCTGCTCCGGGATAAGGAACACCATAGCCCATGGTATCACATGCACGGATCTTTACCGGTATGCCGCTCTCGTGTGAGAGCTCCATGAGTTTATTGGCAAAGGGTACCACAAAACCGTAGAAGTCAGCTCTGGTGATGTCCTCGAAATGGCATCTCGGGCGGAGTCCGGCTTCTATGCATTCGGAAACGATGCCAAGATACTTGTCCATAGCCTGGCGGCGGGTCAGCCCCATTTTTCTGAATATGTGATAGTCGGAGCAGCTGACAAGGATCCCGGTCTCCTTGATACCGATGGATCTTGCCAGTTCAAAGTCCTTCTTTGATGCGCGGATCCAGGTGGTGATCTCAGGAAAATCATACCCCAGCTCCAGACAGCGTTCCGCTGCCTTACGGTCTTTATCCGAATAAACGAAGAACTCTGTCTGACGGATCATGCCGTTTGGTCCGCCAAGCTTGTGGAGGAGCTTGTATATGTGCACCATCTGCTCGGTGGTGTAGGGAGCACGGGATTGCTGACCGTCGCGGAAAGATGTGTCGGTAATGAAGATATCACGGGGCATGTTCTCCGGGACCCGGCGATAGTTGAAGGGGATCTTGGGTGTTTCGGTGTAAGGGTAGATCTCCCGGAAAAGCTCGGGCTCTGCTACATCCTGCAGCTGATAGATATAAGGATCCTGCTCAAGTTTGAAGGTTTTATTGCTCAAAGTGATATCCTGCATCGGACTGCTCCTTTCATTTTCGAAGTTGCAAACAGTATATGCACCTGCTACATTATTTGTAAAACGAATAAAATAGATAGTAATTATTCGATTATCGAATAAATTGGAGGGCTGTTATGGATATGGAGGGTTTGAGGACCTTTCTGGTTCTCGCAAATACAAAGAATTATACCCGTGCGGCAAGGGAGCTCTTCGTGGCTCAGTCCACTGTGACGAACCGGATCGCCGAGCTTGAGAAGGAACTGGGGGTAAGTCTTTTTGACCGCACGAGCCGCAAGGTCGAGCTGACCACTGAAGGCGGGAAGTTCCGCATCTATGCCGAAAATGTCATGGAGCTGACGGAGTCTTCTCTTGCGGAGATCACGTCGGCAAAGCGCTTTGACAATCATCTGCGCATCGGCAGTGCAGACTCGATATATGAGGGACATCTGGCCTTGCAGATCCTGAAGTACAGGCAGGAACACCCCAGGGATTCTCTTCGCATATCCATAGGAGTCACAAACCATCTGCTGGAGCAGCTGCAGGCAGATATGCTGGATGTGGTGTTCACCTACCTGCCTCTTGGCAAGTCCGGGTATCACTCAGAGCTTTATAAGACAGACGCTCTGGTTCTGGTGACGGATGCCTGTAATGAGCAGTTTAGGGATGGCATTACCGAGCAGCAGCTGACGGGGGTGAACTACCTCATGTGCAACTTTGCCCTCCAGGAGGTGGGACAGTACATCCGAAAGCTGTTTCCCAGGTTTCACCAGTTTGAACTGGAGATCGACGACTGTATGAAGATAGTACCCTTTTTGCTTCATCAGGACACGTACACCTTCCTGCCGGAGGACATGGCAAGACCATACATAGAGCGTGGAGAGCTTCGCGAGATACCGCTTCTGGATTTCAGCACACCTCTCATCAACAGCTACATCATATGTAAAGAATCCGCCCGGGAAATGTGCCGCCGCATGTTTATGTAATGCAGGCCGTGACCGTGGCGATCATGTGTGGCATATCAGGCCACATCAGCCTTAACATGCTTATTTACATAGAGTATACTGTTCCTTGGACGGATGATAAAACGGGATCGGAAGGAAAGGCGGCAGAAAAAAGGGGAAATAAGAACCCGGCGGTAAACTGCGGGAAGCTTATTGTGTTATCATGGTATATGTGTTTTTATTGCATACAGGGACACGCGATCATGCGGTTTTTTGGAGGGCTGATTATGGATTATGATGTGATCATTATAGGTGCCGGTCCCGGCGGGATATACTCGGCATATGAATTAAAAAAGACCTGTCCGGGAATAAGGATAGCCATCTTTGATTCCGGTCAGGAGTTGAAAAACCGGCATTGCCCCATTGACGGTGTAAAGGTCAGATCCTGCGTCAAGTGCAAGTCCTGCTCCATCATGAGCGGCTTCGGAGGTGCTGGAGCGTTTTCCGACGGCAAATACAATATCACCAATGATTTCGGCGGAACCCTGTTTGAGCATATCGGAAAAAAAGAAGCCATCGAGCTTATGGAATATGTAGACAGGATCAATGTGGAAAACGGAGGAGAAGGGACCAGACTGTACTCCACTGCCGGCACACAGCTTAAAAAGATCTGCATGCAGAACAAGCTGAAGCTTCTGGATGCTTCCGTAAGGCATCTGGGCACCGATATCAATTACATCGTTCTGGAGAATCTGTATTCCTATCTGAAGGACTCGGTGGATTTTTATTTCCTGACACCGGTGGAAAAGGTGGAGGTTACAGAAGGGGGTTACCGTGTTATATATGATGGAGGCGAAAAAAGCTGCAGCCGCTGCATCATATCCGTGGGACGAAGCGGGAGCAAGTGGATGGAAAGCGTCTGCGAAAGCCTTTCTATCCCTGCCAAGAGCAACAGGGTTGATCTGGGAGTACGGGTGGAGCTCCCGGCTGTGATCTTTTCCCATCTTACGGATGAACTGTATGAAAGTAAGATCGTCTATAGGACCGAGAAGTTCGAGGACAGTGTCCGGACCTTCTGTATGAATCCCCACGGCATAGTTGTCACGGAGAATACAAACGGGATAATAACCGTCAACGGGCACAGCTATGAAGGTAAGGACAAACAGACAGAGAATACAAACTTTGCTCTGCTGGTGGCAAAGCATTTTTCGGAGCCGTTCAAGGATTCAAACGGATACGGAGAAAGTATAGCAAGGCTTTCAAATATGCTGGGTGGCGGCGTGATAGTGCAGCGTTTCGGTGATCTCATAAGGGGACGCCGCAGTAACGAGAAGCGCATCGCCGAGGGAATGGTGACTCCTACCCTTAATGCAACTCCCGGAGATCTGAGTCTGGTGCTGCCAAAGCGTATCCTGGACGGCATCATCGAGATGATATGTGCTTTGGATAAGATCGCTCCCGGCACTGCCAATGATGATACCCTTCTGTACGGTGTGGAGGTCAAGTTCTACAACATGGAGGTTGGTGTTAATGAACATCTGGAAACCTCCTATCCGGGACTGTATATCATCGGTGACGGAAGCGGCGTGACTCATTCCCTCTCCCATGCCTCTGCAAGCGGAGTCTATGTTGCCCGCAGGATAGCAGGAAAATGGCAGGAAACGTGATGATTCCAGTGTCATGAAGAATAAAAGAGCTTTGGGAAACGGCCTGTTACTTTTAACGGCTTTCATCTGGGGCAGCGCCTTTGTTTTTCAGCGTGTGGGTATGGAAAGCATTGAGCCTTTGACCTTTACTGCTGCCAGGATGGCTTTATCCTTTATCGTGGTCGCGCCTCTGGCTTATTACTTTTTACGTAAGGGCAGAGGTTCCTCTTCCCCGGAATCTGTTACGGAGCGAAGACGATATGGCAGGCTGACTGTGGCAGGGGGTATATGCTGCGGATCCTTTTTGGGTATTGCCAGCATATTGCAGCAGATGGGTCTGGTCTATACCTCCGCCGGCAAGGCAGGATTCCTTACCGCCATGTATATCCTGTTCGTGCCTGTTATAGGAGTTATTTTCCTTGGACGTAAGAACACATGGATCATATGGATCTCGGTACTTTTGGGTGTAGCCGGTATGTATCTTCTCTGCCTGAAGGAAGGGTTTTCCCTGACGAAGGGCGATACACTGGTATGTCTGTGTGCCTTCTTTTTCAGCTTTCACATACTTTGCTGTGATCATTTCGGCAGACTCGGTAATCCCGTATGCATATCAGCGATACAGTTTCTGACTGCCTCTGTACTCTCTGCTGTTGCCGCAGTGATCTTTGAAGAGCCTGACATGGGTAAGATACTGTCAGCTCTTATTCCCATCGCATATTGCGGTATCGTATCGGGAGGGATAGGCTACACTCTCCAGATAACGGCCCAGAAATTTACAGATCCGACAACGGCCTCCCTGCTCATGAGCATGGAATCCGTCTTTGCAGCCATTACCGGTGCCCTGCTCCTGCAGGAGAGGATGGGCCTCCGGGAGCTTATCGGCTGCATCATCATGTTTACAGCCATCATCCTGGTCCAGATCCCGCTGCCGGATCAGGCATCGGCAGAACCTTCAGGGAGATGATCTTTTATATCACTGCCCTGGCACCCGGGTTTTGTCCCATCATGCCCCTTCGACGGGGATATCGTTCAGCTTTATATGTTTCCTGCTGTATTGTATGTATCTGATCCAGGCGGTCACAGCGCTTAAGGCCCAGACCACACCTGCCGACAGCCATATGCCCGTTGCTCCGAATCCCATATAGGATGTCATGAGCAAAGGTATGGTAAATCTGCCGATCACTTCTATGATACCGTTGAGCAGAGCAAATATGGCGTCTCCCGCACCCGTGAGAACTCCACGCACAACATATATGACGCCAAGGACCGGGTAAAAGAGGCTTGTTATCTTCAGACCCTTTGCTCCCATGGAAATGACATCGGTATCGGTTACAAACATACTGATCATGGCGCGTCCGAAGAACTGCATCATGAATATGAGCACCGCTGTCAGTATGAGCATTATTATCATCCCCGATCTGTATCCTGCGTATACCCGGTCATTCCTTCTGGCACCGTAATTCTGCCCTGTAAAGGTGGCAAGGGATACTCCCAGTGTGGTATAGGGCTGATGTATGAGCTGCTCTATCCTGTTGGTAGCGGTAAATGCTGCCACGACCACGGTTCCGTAGGAATTGACGATCCGCTGGACTGCCATGGATGAAATGGCTATAAGCCCAAACTGCAATGACATGGGAACTCCCAGACGGATGATCTTATATGACATGTTCGCCGTCAGCCGAAAATCCTTTTTGTAGAACCTGAAGTATGGATTGGTCTTATATGCGTGTATGGCGCAAAGTATAACGGATATCAGCTGGGATATGATGGTCGCCAGTGCCGCCCCGGTTATGCCCCTGTGAAAAATACATACGAATATGATATCCAGGAAGATATTGAGGAGTGTGGATATCACAAGAAAGTACAGAGGAGTCCTGGAATCTCCGAGGGCCCTTAACATGGCTGAGAGATAATTGTACAGGGAAACAAAAACAAGGCCTGCGCTCATGTATCTGGTATATGATACCGCATCTTTTATTATCTGATCCGGTGTCCCCAGCATCCCTAAGATCCCCGGCGCAAGTATAAAGCCCAGAAGGCCGAACAGAACAGGGACTATGAGCATTATGGCTCCTGTGTTGATTATGCATTTCCTGACATTATCCCCATCTCTGGCTCCGTAGTACTGGGAGACCACGATGCCTCCCCCTCCGCCTATGCCGTTGCACAGAGCAAAGAAAAGAAAGGTTATGGATGTTGTCGCACCTATTGCCGCAAAGGCATTCGATCCCACAAACCTTCCCACTATGATGGAATCCGCCAGATTGTATATCTGCTGAAATATATTACCCACGAGAGCAGGGAGAGAAAACAGCAGGAGATGCTTTGCAGGACTCCCCTTGGTCATGTCGGTCACGTGGCTTTTCATATATCGATCTTCTCCGTAAAGAACCTCCGGGGATATCCCATCCCACCGGTGTTTATGGTGATGCTATACCATGTTTTGTTCCTAATGAGAGGATTATAATCTCATCCCGAGAATAATACCATACAAATGTGTAAAATCCGGTATAAAAATAAACCTTAAGGGCATAGATTTTTTTCAGCAAAAATCTCCATATTGTGGTAATATATTCATGTTATCTTTGCCGTGTGACTTTCCCGAAAAAAGCGTGGTCGGTCCATCCGCTCGGAACGATGGACATCGCCCGGACATGGCACGGATACAAAGGCAATATCTAAATATGAAAGAGAGGGTATATCAATGAAACTTGCAAGCAGTATCAAGACTAAGCTGATCCTTATCCTGGCGGCCCTTGTGGTCATACCGGTGGCAGCTTTAACGATCATCAGTACGATCGTTTCCTTCAAACAGGGAACCGAAAACGCCAATGAGGTTAATATCGCCCAGGCTCAGCTGGTCACCGATCAGCTGGATACCATCTACAGTTCCAATCTTGAAGCTCTTAAGGCCTTTGCCGCATCTCCCGAGACCATCGCATATCTTGATGGAAGCATGACCGGGGAAGCAGTAGAAGAAGACCTCATGAGACAGATGCTGCAGATAGACGCAAACCAGAACGACGGAAATGCCACAGCACTTTCCGGTGCAGACGGCGAGCAGCGCTTAAGGACCATCGGAAAGACCGTTAACGTTGCCGAGCGTGAATATTTCCAGGTTCCTGCGTCAGGCGCGGATCAGTATATTTCCGATATGATAGTTTCCAAGTCGACCGGCTCGGCTATCATCACATTCTCCGTACCCGTATTCAATATCGACAGGACACAGTTCCTGGGTATCGTTCAGAGAAACTATGATGTCAGCGTGCTTCATGATCTTCTTGCCAGCGATGTTACACAGGATCGTCAGGAGATAGTCATAGTTGACAGGACCGGAACCGTTGTTGCCCATTCCCTCAGAGAAGTGGATACTGAAAATCCCGAGACTCAGGAGGGTAATCCTTTCTATACGGATTCCAGAGGAGACAAGACCAGCGGACAGTACGTATCCGATTTCATGGGTGATACCTGGATCATCTCCTGGAACAAGCTTCCGGACAGCGAGTGGGTTGTAGCTTCCTGCCGTGTCAAGGAGGTCGCTCTTGCATCTCTGTACAGGACCATTCTTCTTCAGGTACTGGTTGGCGTACTGCTGATCGTAGCCGGAGTGGCTGTCGCCCTCATCTTTGCAAAGTTCATAACAGCTCCTCTTGCCGATGTGGGAGATTCCCTGGCAAACCTGAAGGAAGGTACCTTCAAGAAGATAGACGGATATGATAACAGAAACGATGAGTTTGGTGCCATCATCAGAGATACCAA
>JAEEGL014461729.1_pt1 | contig 10140 bp, 11 predicted proteins | sample 9134231 | NCBI WGS metagenome assembly JAEEGL01 (sample SAMN16246548, study PRJNA631951) | gut metagenome | biome: gut microbiome; feature: rumen; material: fiber-attached | host: Bos | place: Iran: Karaj | collected 2018-10
TCCTTGAGCCCTCGCTCGGCGAGGAAGTTCTCGCACGCCTCGACGGTCTTCTCGTTCCCGCGCGCGAAACAGGAACTACCCATGCAGATGACTATTTTTGGTTTCGCCATGACATCCTTTTCATTGTGGCTATCGGTCTCATTGCGGAATATTATACCACATCTACGCCTGCAATGGAGGACTTGTGGTTCGCCTTCTTGATTTATGCATTGCTGATGATTTTCCAGTTTCTTCCGGCGATTTCGGCCATTCATGCCATGCTGAAACTTGTGCATAGTCGGCGGCGGACTGCCGCACCATGCCGCGCAATAGGAACGTCAGCTTATCCCACTGCGGAAATGCGATTAGTCGTATGTAGTCTCCTTTCGGGGTGTGGTGGGTGAAATGGTACGGTGGCGAAACGCCGTATTAGGACATAAGATGTTTATTACCGCCGGATCAGATTTTTCCGGCGACAAAGTGAAACGAAAGCGCGGCAGTTACGCCGCGCTCAAAATGAAAACGCCGCGCTCCTATTCAGAAGTGCCGTGCTGGAAGTTGGTAAACAATGGCACCTTAACTGTTGGCTCTTTGTGTATCAACTCAATCCCTGTTTCCATTCTCCACCGATGACAGGGGGCTTTAAACAAATAGTTTAATAATTCTGCCCCATATACTCTTCTAACCTCAGCGACAGAGTAAGGCGGTTTGTATTTCATGCCAATTCTCCACTTTTAGCTTGCTTACCAAACCACACAGGCACCGCAGATAATAGAATTGATGCGCATGGCATAACGAAACTAATACATAGTCGCTCATGCAAAACCTCCAAGTTGTGCCATAATGAGACATGACAATGCCTTTTACTGATTATTTTTCGATTAGGCGTTGACGCGGCACGGATGCTTTGCTATGCTCTTGGGCACAGAAACCCAGTAAAACGCCAAGGCGGCCCCCGAAAATGATGACAAGAGAACCGACCTGTCCTAGCCCGTCCAGTCAGAGTTCTTCAAAGTCATGCTACACACCTCGTCGCGAAGGGGCACGAACTCGTCCTGCTCTGCGACACCATCGACTATCAGAGGTTCCAAGAAGGCGCTGGATCCCGGGGACAAGCTCAACGCAATGCTCTCGGTGGTCGGCTTCAACCTCGTGAAGCTGCTGAAGGGACTGAAGGAGAGATGGCTCAAGTATCTATTTTTGTGCCTTCGAAAGATGGCGGAGGGCATGGCCCGCATCATCACAGGTCTCCGCGAATGACTCATGCCGCCAGACATGACGGAGCGGTTGCCGTCACGCAGGGTAGCCTGCCGCCAACCGCAATTCGAAAGTTGGGGGGTTGCATGAGCGACTCACTAAACCTCGTGTCGAGTATCATCCAGATGAGTGCCTTTGATGCGTAAGTTAGCGGTAGTCTGTGCCGCCCCTTTCGTTCCTATCCGCAGTGTGTACCTATCAAACCTTGCTATTATTTTTCTCGCTCCCAAAAACTTTCATGTCCACGATGAAAATGCACAGGGCCATGATCAGTATCCCATCTGGTCCACAACTTTTCCTGAACTAATTTACATTTGTTAGATGTTAGACATTCTTTCAAGGTAACGGAATCAATTGCATTTTCTCTCTCAAATATAGACAACACTATATGTCCACCAATAGGCAACTTCTCAACAACTTTTTGCAAAAACAACTCCGACTCGCCAACAGATAAATGTTGCAATACGTAGTTGCAAACAACTAATGACACATCTGGTAACAACGAAAAATCAAACTCACGGATATCCCCCTGGAATATTCGGTCATGAGAGAAATACTTTCTTACAGCATTTATAGCAAGATCCTCGCGCTCAACCACCCATACGCTCCAACCTCTTTCTTGCAAATAGCATGCATTTACACCCATTCCACATCCAAAATCAACAGCGGATGCTGGAGCCAACATTTCAACGCAGGAAACTAAAAATGGATTAATGCGCTTATTATTTGCATAGAACACACCATCAGAATAAGGCGTTAACATTGTTCTTCCTCCCATGTATCCCATCGCGATATTAACCTCACAAAATAGTTCTCATATGCTTTCATAACTTTTTCAATGGGTATTCCAACATAATCATGTGGATCTTGAACACCCCAATTTCCTTTGTCCGATAATTCCACTGTCTTTTGTGGCGTATATGCTTTTATCAACAGGACATCAACTTCATCTAAAATAGTTTGTGCTATATGCCTTTTCAATATTCCAGGAAGCGAAACATTCGCTGTAGGAATGTTATTTTTATCAAGCAGATTAGGATAGTAATACGAAACCAAAGCGGTTTCAACTTTCCCCGCATGCTGATCAAAATTCTTGTAAAATCTCTCAATCTCGTATTTTGTACCCACGGACGGAATCCCTTTTGTAACAATAAACTGTGAACGGGGAAACTTTTCTCGAACGAGTTGAACCGCAACTTCTATCGCCCCCCAATTACCAGCATGCCCAGACATAATAATAAACCTTTTCCACCCCTGATCACATAATTGTAGAAAAATATCTCTAAGAAGATTAATTAATGTTTCAACGGAAATTGAGATCGTTGAAAACATTCCTACATGGTTGAATGAATAACCTAATTGCAGCGGTGAAAACACAATACAATTACATTGTGACGCAATATTTGCAGCTCTTTTTCTTGAGCATAAATAATCTGTTCCTACAGGCAAATGGGAACTATGTTGTTCAATACTCCCCATGGAAAACAGAATAACTGCGTTCTTTTGCTGAAGATTCTTCAACTGAAGTGCCGTAAGTTCTTCATAAAAAACAGATTTATCCATTATAAATTCTCCAATGTGTCAATGAGTTATAGACGTCAGCAGAGGCAATCCGTTCGCCAACTATAGAACTCTAGCGCAAACAGACCGAAGCCTTTCATACGCAGTCATTCCATATCAAACGCACAAACGCCCCTTCGGCGCTGGCAAATAACGATCCGTAGACCACATATCTTTTTAATGTTTGATGATCTTTCATTCTTCACCTCAAGGACAGAGTTCAAGAGCGGATATCAGATAACGCCAATTACAGTTTTCACAAAGCGGATTCACTTTATCGCGGCCAAGTAAGCCCTCCCGAACCGCTCTCATTTTAGAACCGTTCCAAAAAGTTGGCAAATCATCTATCTCATTAATATTAGCTATCGTCATTTTACTTTCAACATCCATACAGCAAGGCCTGATTTCCCCATTTACGCCGACAACCAAATAGTACCACGGAAATATACATGGGCAAACATGTGTGCGACATTGTGCACAACAATCTTCCACATCTGTTATGGCCCCTGCATGATTAAACATACGACCTGGTGTTATCGCATAACAACCTTTTGATTTCCAGAATAGAACCGCCTTAAAGAAATCTTGATACTGTTGTCGCCTAATTTCATCCGAAAACACACGCAATATCACTATCAAGTTAGGGCGTCTTCGCTCCTTTAATTCCAATAATCTCAGAACCCCATCTCGTATTCTTTCGTGATCTGATCCCGGACGATATTTTTCAGAATTTGCAGGATCAAGTGTGTCCAACGAAATACTGATCGATTTTATAGGAGAATCAAGAAGTCTTTTACAAAACGTCTCTGTTAAAGTTGTTCCATTTGTTTGTAACCCTATATTCCATTTTGCACCCTCAGCTAAGTAATTCACGATGCCCCAAAAGTCAGGATGTAGAGTCGGTTCTCCAAGGTATGACATGCCGAGTGTCTTTATATATGGACCACACACCTCAACAATCCGTAAAAGTGTATCATGCGAAAGAATTGTATTGTCCTGCCTCTTTGAACATGGGCACATTGTACAAGACATATTGCAATAGCCCGTCAATTGCAACCGCAATGCCTTAGGCAAAGGCAAGTTATCGGTTTTCATTGAGAACAATGCCTCAACTGACGGATCAATCTTATCAAGACAGATCTTACCAAAATAGTTCATAGTATTACTCCTTTCCAGTGAAATAAGGATTGCCCAAAGGATGAATTTTCAATGTTCAAACACATACACTTTCCACCAGTGATCAAATAGCCAATTCGCATTGGGGGCCATCCCGCTTCCCACATCGATTGCTACTCCCGTCCTAATCGTCGCCGCTAAAGAAATTAAAAATGGATTCGGGCGATTATTTGTAGCATAAAAGATACCATCAGAATACTCAAACACTGTTGCCCCCTTTCTATTTCTCAAAATACGGCGTACCGTATTTTTGCGTCTTAAATTCCAACTTCTTTATTCTACTAATTCGGAACCTATTCTGAAAATCCACGCTAATTCTTTTCAGCTCCTCCCGAGTGAATTTACACAGCCCCAGCTCTTTACATGCATGGACATCAATCGGGCCTCTTATCTCTTCTGGCAACTTCTGATACAGTTCTGCCCCCATCATGTAGTCCAATGTTTTTACATTAACTGTATCCAATCCGCTACCGATCGCATACTGCAAATTCTCCGCAATCGTCTGCTCGGTGTCAAAAGGAGAACCAATTATAAAATTACCTACTGTGTATAGCCCCAAGCTGTCGGCATACGAAATCATTTCAGCCGTTTTATCAGGATCTATTCTCTTTCGGTAATATTCTTGGTTATCCGCCGTTATTGACTCAATGCCAAAACTAATGATAGAAACCCCAGCATCAGATGCCAAATCCAAAAATTCGCGGTCGATCCTCACCCACGAACTAATGGCCAACCTCACTTTGGCCCTGTCATTAACTGCTGATATTTTCTTCAGCAATCCTTTTGCCCTAACAAGATTAGCTCCAAAATTTTCATCTACTACCCAAATATTCTTAACGCCCGATCCCGCAAGCAACTGAAATACCTGTAAAACTCTTTCGTCGCTAAAACACTGCATTCCATTGGTCCAACCCTTACGCTGGCAAAATGTACAAAGACCCGGACACCCTCGTGACGTCTCCATTAATCCCGAAGGTTGAAGGCACATGTCCCTATCTGTTGTTCTACCCTCTATCTGATTCTTACTTAACAAGTCATAAGCAGGGACTGGCAATATATCTAGGTCGTTGATTTGCCCAGCATCGTAATAGGATTGACGCCCAACACACTCCAACACCTTGGAAACGTAAGTTTCTGAATCACCGGAAATTGTCACATCTGCAAATGAAATTGCACGGCCAAACAAAGAACATTGTTTTCCAACCGCAACAATGGAAATGTTCGGAAAGCGTTCCTTCGCAAGAGTTGCAATTCTTGACGCACTTTCGATGTTCGTCGAACGTTTAAGAGGGAATGCATCCACTTCCATCACAAGAGCATCCGACCTCTGCAACAGCCCAGTAAAAGCCTCGATGTTAAACTTCTCGCACGAAAAATCAACAAAATGCACTTCGTGTCCACGTCCCCTCAAATCACTTGCAACGTACAGGAGAAGTAGAGAATAGCCAAAGCGATAATTCTTACTTACATCTGGAGCAGGATATACCAATAACACTCTCATGCGATAAATCCCTGTCTCTTTGATTCCACTAGAGCCCTCAAAGCCCAACTACCACCATCCTCTATTTCATGAAATGGCCACACACCAGATGGCAACTGCATTTTCAAGAGCCAGTCACTTGCACGAACAATACTTGAACGATCTAATAATTGAGGATAAGTGAGCATCCCCAATAGCGCAATCGCCGTACAATATGTATCGCTTGCTACTGGATGATTTTTCCAAGGCCCAAAAGAACCATCCTCTCTCTGATTTTCTTCAATCCAACGAATAGTCTTTACAATGAGATCCGTTTGCATGGGCACGTAGTCATTATCGCAAAACGCCATTAACGTATATGCTGCCTTATAAGTTAAAGATCCAAACTCTTTCACCCACAAACTCTCTAATCCCATCAACCGTTCCGCAGACACCATGTTTTGCAACCGGCTCAACATAATTCCCGAAACGGGAATCCGATCAAAGTCCCTTTTCGACCTTCCCCACAATCCCATTGCCGACGTATTATCATTCAAATACTTTTTCCCGCGTTCTATCACCTGACCGTATAACGATTCGTCAAGTAACGATAGGAATCGCATATTCCACATAGTATCTACAATTGCCACCCATCCACCATCTTCGTGCTGTGTTCCTATGCACCTGTTTGCCAAATCATTAAACAAAGCAGGCGACTTGAAACCACATTCACACAATAATGTTGCGGTTTTCGTCATCCGCTTAAGTTCCAAGCCCTTGCCCATCATTTCCCTAATCATGTTAAGAAGCGATGATGCCGCATGGGCGATTGAAATCTGACAACGCCTCACCTCATATCCTTTCGCCAATTAATCATTGTTCCTTTAGGTGTATAGCGGGGTGTAAACCCCTGACTCTTAAACACATGCGCCACTGACGTATTATCTGCAAAACTTTTCGCTTCGGCATGCTTGAAAGAAGAACACAGATTCTCAACTAGCTTTTGAGCTATTCCCTTGCCTCGAAAATCAGGATGGACGTAAAGCTCCTCAATCACCATTGCTTCATTAGATCGATCAGACCAACGAAGGAATCCGGCAACATGATTATCCCGCCCCCTTGCGACAAGAATATGCGAGGCCTTTCTAACACGATCTCTTACATACGCAATTTTCAGATGCAACGCCAAAAACTTTGAATCCTGATTGGATATGTTCGATAGAATTAAACCCAATTCTTGTGCATCACTGACAGACGCAAGAGATATTTCCACCTCGTCTGGCAAGTATAATCTTCGGAAATTGCCATTCCGAATCAACTCAGCATTAGGTAGATCACCCACTGCTTTTTCGACCACATCAATCTCACTTTGTAAAACATCTTCCCCCTTCGTACACGAATAAGGGTAATCGCTACCCCACAATATGTGTTCAGCCCCAAAACGCTCAACCATCTTTAGAATTACATCTGACTTCCGAATGTTGGAAGTATCAAAATACACATTGGACAGAGATTTCTTTGAAATCCAAGAATGAATTATGTCAACCCATTCTAACGGATCAACTTTCACAAACTTTGGCAGCCGAGCACAATGTGCAACAATCACTCTCAGCTTTCTGAAATTGCTCGTAATATATTTTATATGCTTCTCCCATGAACATGAATGAGCATGAAACAAATAAACCTTCCCCTTTGACTCAAGATACTCCAGCATCTCAGCATTCGGAAGCTCATCTCGTCCCTGTACATAAAAATGGCCTTTAACCCCTGCATATATGTCTGGGGCTTTCTCCAATTCTGCAACAGATGGTGAAAGCAAAAGCGGGGTGAAGAAATAAGGATACTTCTGAGCGACCTTAATGATTTCGGCATTCAATTTTTCAACGCCGCACTCCGCAAAAGGAAACGGGAACACCAACGCTCTAATGACAGAATGCGCCAAAGCGGTTTTAATAAACTTCTCAGGGGTTGTCTTTACATACCCTGAATAGCCGAGCCATTCTTTCTGCGCGACTGTTGGTTTAGCCTTGGGGCAACCAACATGCACATGAGAATCAAAATACATTCTTTCCTCCGTTTGGGGAAATGCACTTGCAACGGGTATTTCACCGTTGCAAGCACATCATGCTCATGCTCTCAATCTTGCGATCAATTGCAGTTGCAGTTCGTGCACCCGAAGCACCACTTGGACGCGGGATTGTTGCCCCAGAGCTTCTCCGGAACAATCGCACCATCGCACAAGGCAAACGCGGGCTTTTCATAGAGCTTCATACGCACTCCGTTTCGTTTGTTTATTTAGGCGACATCTCACCGTGAAACATCTACTAACCTAAAATCAAGATTTTCATCTCAACCCATTTGTCTACCAACGGGTCGAAATCTGACTTCACCTGCTCCGGCTGAACCAGATATGATTCGCAAAACCTGCGAATGACTCCGTCGTAATCGAAGGAGCCGTCACACAGCGACAGGAAGTCGTATGTTGAAGAGTTTATCTTATACGCACTACCGTTTTGAATATCGAACAAGAAATCGTCACCTTCAGGAGCGTCCCGCTTCTGAAGAAGATAGTCCTCTGACAATTTCAATTTACCTATCATTTCACACAACTCCCTTCCAGCACATGGGGTCTTTGCCCATAAAGTTTCCCGTCATTGCGTAGGCCGCTGCTCGACAGCCTCCACAAAGATGCTCATGCCTACATCCAACACAAGCATCAACATCTTGTCGCTTGCGCAATTGCCTCAAGATTGGAGATGCATACCAGATCTTAAAAATCCCATCGTCTTGAATTGTCCCAAGTGGAATTGGCAACCGGCGACAAGGATACATCGTCCCATCGTGCATGATCGTTAGGCACGAATAACCGACTGGACAAACACCACCAACGGATTCGTCAAGAAGATTCCAGAGCGGACGACTCGTTCGTACCCTCAGTGAGCAGCCCGCTTGTTTCAACTCCCGCTTACGGCGCAATACATCTGCGAAAACATCACGGACATCTTCAGCACTTAACGCCAAAGGATCATGCACGCCTCTAGTCGGCGTATACCGTTCAATGGTAATAGCTGCAACGTTCTCTCTCACGGCGAAATCTATAATCGCACATACATCGTGTTTGTTGATCTGCGTTGCAGTAAACATTATCGCCGTAGGGATGCCATTATCCGACAGCCGCCGCAAACCCGACAACGCCCCATTGAATGACCCAACACCACGCGTTGCGTCGTGCAATAATTCGGTCGAACCATCAAATGAAACTTGCACCTCGCCAAGTTTAGGTATATCCTTCAACATGCCTATGGCCGCATCATCTATCAGCGTACCGTTAGTCAGCACGCCCAAATTAGTGATTCGTTTAATGGAATTCAACCGTCTCAAGATGCTTGCGAGAATATCAATCTCCAAGAACGGCTCGCCCCCAGTAATTGAGACTCTTCCGTTAACTTTCCATGCCGCCAATGCTTTTTCGATTTGCCCAATTGTCTTATCAATCAACGTCGGATTGGAGCCACAAAGAGAAACGCCTTTTTGGTAACAATGGCGGCACTTGAGATTGCACGTCTCAAGGAAATGCCATTGGAAATAGAATCCCGGTGCATCAAACTGCTTATCCATTTCCAACGACCTTGCTCTCTTTAGAAATCACAACACGAAAACCATAGTCGACATGCCGATACCGCGGCCCAACCCACACATGACGATGCGCAGAACGACAATCGTCCGCCCGGTTGAGATAGCTTCCTCCTCGCACAACTCGCAATTGCCCGGACATTGGTCCGACAGGATCAATCTCGTCACGCTCGCAATATGCCCCGTACCAATCCTTGCACCATTCCCACACATTACCATTCATGTCGAAAATACCCCAAGGGTTAGAAGCGTAACTTCCCACTCTAATAGGATGTCCATATTTCGACTCCGAGAAATTCATCTTTCCCGTCAAAGGACTATCGCCCCACCAAAACTCCGTCGTTGTTCCCGCCCTACACGCATACTCCCACTGCGCCTCTGTCGGAAGATCGAAATGATAACCCTCTGGCAAACATGACACACAACTATCATTGAGTTTCGCGCAAAATGACACGGCTTCATCCCATGTAACCTGTTCAACTGGGTTTTCGAGGTCATCTTGACACGCGGCAGGATTGGTCCCCATTACTGATAGAAACTGCTTCTGTGTAACGGCATACTTCCCAATCCAAAATGGAGCGGATATTCGTACATTGTGTACAGGCTTTTCCGAATCGAACTTCACGCCACCCATCATGAATTCGCCAGCATCACAGTAAACAAATTCAGGAAGCCCTAACTCGGGACGCTCTTTGCGAAGAGTTTCAAGAGGGATAAGAGTCTCAATGCCTTGAATGGATCCGAAATAAGACATAAGCCTTCTCCTACTACGAAATCACATTTGCAAGAACGGCCAGCGACGCAGCCTTGATTGCAGGGAGGGCTAATGTTTTTTGCCCAATACCACCTCCCGCTCGGAACCCCAACACGCAACCGGCTGGATTGCCGGTTCGGCTGGCACCTCGCGATGAACACGGGAGTAAATTATGGAAGTCAAATTCAGTCATTGAGAAAGCAAAACATCTGACCTAACGATGAACCGTCATCTGCATCTGAAGGCATCTTGAACTCCTCAAACGCGCATGACTTATAGAAATCGCGAAGCTTCGGCTTGTCCTTCTCGTACTCAAGAAACA
>JAEEGL014767504.1_pt1 | contig 10140 bp, 6 predicted proteins | sample 9134231 | NCBI WGS metagenome assembly JAEEGL01 (sample SAMN16246548, study PRJNA631951) | gut metagenome | biome: gut microbiome; feature: rumen; material: fiber-attached | host: Bos | place: Iran: Karaj | collected 2018-10
AATGCACTTCACTCCTTCATCGCAAGCTTTCTCAATCATTCTTTCTAAATGTGAAATGTGGCTATGCACCCCACCGTCTGAAAAAATCCCCGAAAAATGCAAAGTCCCACCAGAGGTAGCTTTTGAAATTGCTGTTTTCCAAGCTTCTGACTCAAATACTTCACCATTTTCAAACGCAGCCTCAATCGAAGCAATCCCTTGCTTCATAATCTGGCCACAACCCATCGTCATATGCCCAACTTCCGAATTTCCCATTTGTCCAGGCACTAAACCAACTGCTTCGCCAGAAGCTTCAAGAGCTACATGCAAATATTTTTTTACAGAATTCCCAAGAAACGGTGTTCTTGCCCGACTTACAGCGTTACCTACTCCATCTGGAGCAAGCCCCACACCATCCAATATAGCGAGCACTACAGGCCCATCATACTGTAGTTTATCCATAAGCTTATTATACTACAAAAACCAAAATTTAGATTATTTTTTGTCTCTATCTTTCAAGATCTCTCTAATCAAGAAGCTCAAACTTACTATCGCAATCGTAGAAGCTGCTGCAGCTAACCCCGCTAGTAAGGCTCTATTATTTGAATTCGGATTTCTATCGTCAGCATCATCTACTACAATTTGTCTTGGTTTCCGTTCTGTCACAATAGTCGAATTCGAGACATTTTCGCTCTTCGCCGGTTTTGGCTGCGTTGTAGAACTAGATTGTTTTTGCGGCTCCGGTTCTGGTTCTGGTTCAGGTTCTGGCTCCGGCTCCGGTTCTGGTTCAGGTTCTGGCTCCGGTTCAGGCTCTGGTGTCGCTGATTTTACTTTCAAAAGATAACTTGCTTCAGCTTCTTTAGAAGTCGTCGTTTCAACTGCGGTTGCCTTAATCGTAGTTTCTCCAATCGCTAAAATCGTCACTTCGCCAGCTGTATTAACCGTTGCCACCGTCTCATCTGAAGATTCATATTCAATCCTTCCTTCAGTCAAATCAATCGTAGTTACTGTTAGCGGGTTCGTAAATTTTTCGTCGCCAATAATTTTAGTAATTTCTGTTTTTTGGTATTCAATTTTTTGCTCGTCCCGACTAAAACCAATACCAAATTCAAATTCTTCATCATTCATATCCGGGTCCGCACCAAATGTCGCGCTAGTTATTTGCATTGCAAAATCAAAGTCCTTATCCGTAGCTTCCCGCAAATTATAGATCGCCGTTATAATTTCATCTTCCAAAGCTAATTGCACCGCCGTACCACTCATCTGAACCGTGAAAGCACCGGTTTCTATATCAGCTGTTAACGTAGCCCCATAGGCTTCCAATTTTTCACTACCAACAATCTCTGCCAATGTGAAAAATTTATCGCTAGAATCTCCATTTTCACTTACCGGAAACATTCCAGAAAGAGTCTTTAGTTCAAGATCTTTATTAGCAATTAACGACACTACTAGTGTCTGAGCATCAAGATCCATCGAAGCTGTATTCAGAGCAATAGTGGGTCTATCCACTGCTACCGCGTTAATCGAAAGCACTAAAGCCGTGATTCCAAATACTACAGCCAGCGTAGCAGTGATTATTTTCTTTGGACTAATTTTCATCTGTCCCCATTAATTTTCGGAGTTCGCTCTTATAGGCCTCCACGCCTGGCTGATCAAATGGATTTACACCAAATAATTTTGCCGAAATTGCACACGCAAGCTCAAAGAAATAAATCAACTCACCAAAACCATATTCATCATAACTTGGTACGTTGATTCTTAACACCGGCAATCCACCTTTAGTATGCGCCGTTTGCACTGCCTTTACCACTTTTGCATTATCTTCATCAGTTGGATAGTTAATAATTGTTTCCCATAGATTTCGGCGACCATCTTGCATGAATTGCCCAAGTGAATGTAAATCCGTGGAATAAATTACACTGGCCGGAAAAATACCTTGATGATCTTTCCCTTCTGATTCACCGAACAATTGTTTAATCCACTCATTGAAATACATCGTCGCTGGCTCAAAACTTGCAAACACTTCTGTATCGTAATTCTTCCGGCCGAGTAAATTACGCATAAATGCATATTTTACAGCTGCATCAGTATTTTTTGATGCATCTTCCGCACCATCAAGTAAAGTATCGATATCAATTCCAGCCGCTGCCATCGGTAAAAGCCCTACGCTAGACAAAACCGAATATCTACCACCAATATTGTCTGGCACTACAAACGATGTATATTTATCACGTTCTGCTTCATCATGAAGCTCGCCCTTATTAGCATCAGTCGTCGCATAAATTCTCTTCATCGCTTCAGCTACACCATATTTATCGGCCAGTTTCTTCTTAAATACTTCAAATGCTCGAGCTGGTTCCAAAGTTGTACCAGACTTAGAAATTACATTTACCGAAAAATCTCTATCACCAATTTGCTCTATGACTTTATCAAGTTCGCGTTGCGACAAAGAATTACCCGCATACAAGACTTCTACACCAGAAGTCGGTCTAAGCGCTTCAATAATTGCTCTATGTCCAAGATATGACCCACCGATACCAATACAAACCAACACTTGCGAATCTTTTTGAATTTGTTCAGCTGTATCATGAATCTTTGCTAGCACTTCATCATCAAATGTTGCCGGCAAATCTACCCAACCCCCCATCGGGTCACTTTTAATTTCCCCCAAGATTTTGTTAAGTTGTTCTTCGTCAATTTCTGGGCTAAAATTTACGGTTATCATACCTTAATTGTATCATTTATTGCACTCGTATGCAAAATGTGCCATAATAATAGGGATATGCTCGCTTGGCGGAATTGGTAGACGCGCTAGCTTCAGGTGCTAGTGGTAGCAATACTGTGAGAGTTCAAGTCTCTCAGCGAGCACCATTTTTGTTTAGAATTGCAGTCACTGCATCCTTATCACTCTCGATCAATTTGAGGCGTGCATTAATTTCATTCTTACCCATTTCCACTGCACGAGCAAGTGCTGGCTCGGACGAAAGCGGTTCAAAGAACTTTAAATATTCATCAAAATCTTCTTTGGTTTTAATCGTACCCGCTATATATCTTGGATAATTATCTAGCGACTTATCGCCTGACATTTTCTTTACATATTCCCAATGCGTAGTCAGCCATTCGAACACTTCAGTTTTCACCCGTGGATTTCGATATAGATAGATAAACAAATGAAATTGATCTTGCGGCTTCACTACTTCTGGTTGTTCCAAAAGTTTCATTACTTTTAGAAGTCCAGTTTTGTCTTTCATTAAAGTCATCGCAAGCAGTAAATCATACTTAATTTCTGGGTCCGCTATATTTTTATACGCTTCTAGATATTCAGTTAAAATATCCGGCTCCACATAAATCTTTGCATCCAAAATATCCGACCGCGTTTCCGCATTTAATTTCTCATAATCGGAATCGTATAAATCTGCCAATTTCTTCAAATTCGTTTCATTTTCCGCATAAAAATCCAGTGCAAGCAAAATTGAACGTAGCCTCAAAATATTTTCATCGTCATCCTTCTTTGCCACCAAACCCACTTTAGAAATTCCCGACGCCACCAAATCTTTCACAAATTCTTTATATTTTTTCTCCTCAACCGAATCATATTCAAAGAAAATTTTTAGTCCCGAAACAATCGTTAAGATAATGCTCCATACCGCTGCGCTCATTTCCTCACGGAACTTAAAGACTAGCGGCAAAAGTGACGCAGATGAGGAAAGTTCAGTTTTCGAAACCAAATCTCGGTCAATCAAAAGTCTCAACTTTTCCTCCAAACTTAAATCGTCAAACCGCGCCAATCTGTCCTCGAATTCTTTATCAGATAAATTCAAAATATAATGTCCGCTCATATCCTCCATAATTTTCGGAAGTGGCCAAGATGATTCTGGCATCTCACCATCTAGCAAAAATCTTTTTTGTTTCCCATCCGAAATCACCGGGTAACCTGGTTTATCAATGAATGTGTGCATTAATTCTTTCACGTCAAAATCAGCATATTTATTTAACGCCCGCCAAAGATCGTCACCCACTGTATTTTTATACTTAAACTCTTCAAAATATTCTTTAATTCCCTTGCAGAAATTATCCCAGCCCATCGCGCGGATAACCATCAACATTAATCGTGCACCCTTTGCATATACAATCGCACCATCAAACAAAGTTGCGATCTCTTCAGGATCATTTACATCCTGATGTACCGATTGCACGCCATCAATTGAATCTCGTCGAAGCGCCGCCAAACAATCACCAGTAAAAAAGCCTTCCCAAATTTTATACTCCGGGAAAATCGCATCCACTGCATAATACTCCATTACACTTGCAAATGATTCATTAAGCCATAAATCATCCCACCATTTCATGGTCACTAAATCACCAAACCACTGATGCGAAAGCTCATGCGCCACTGTCAAAGCTACCGATTTTTTCGTACCTAAAGTTGCAGACTTTGGAACAAGCAGCATTGATTCACGATAAGTTACTAGCCCCCAGTTTTCCATCGCACCTGCTTCAAAATCCGGCAAAGCTACTTGAATGCATTTATCAAGAGGATATTTCACGCCGAAATTATCGTCATAGAATTCTAAAGATTTTGCCGCTATTTCGTTGGCAAAATCAACTGAATCAATATCCTGATTGAGTGCTGCATAAGTTGTAATCTCTACGCCATGTTTATTCTTAATTGTCTTACCATGGAAATGTCCAATCGCCCATGCCAAAAGATACGTACTCATTCTTGGCGACGGTGTATTTACAAGTACCAAATCATCCGACCCTTCCGGCAAAGAAATTTTTACGTCAAACTCCGCTTTGGCTTCTGGCTCATCGATACATGGAAATGCTTCTCTCGCATAATGGCTCTCAAATTGCGTTGCCACAATCGTTTCGGTTTTACCTTCATACTCATACGTTGAAAGATATGCACCCTGCATATTTTCATTTAAAGTCCCGTTGTAAGAAACTTCGATTTCAGCCGCACCTGGCTCCAAGCCAGAAATTTCCAAAATCTTTTTATCATTTTTAAATTCGCAAGGGATACCATTCACTAAAACTTTTGAAATTTCAAAATCTATAGCATGGAATTTTATAGTATCAGAAACGGCCTCACCAGAAACTTTTACTACCCCACCAATCGTCTTTTTAAACTTATCAACCTCGAGATCAAGTATATATTTTTCTGGCACAAAATATTTTATCAACCGTTCCATTTAACCTCCTTATTTTTAATATAATTTTGCGTTGGTTGGCATCTTAGCGTTTTTCAAAATTGGTGCTAATTCTGCTTCTTCCAAAGTCTCATGTTTCAAAAGTTCTTCGGCAAGATCGTCCAAAACTTTTTTATTAGCTTTGAGCACTGCCTCTGCACGAACTGCTGCTTCGTCAGATAATTTCTTAACTTCTGCATCAATCAATTCTGCAGTCTTTTCTGAATATGGCTTGCCGGTGGTAATAGTATAGTAACCGGTTTCTTCATTTGGGAATACCAAATTACGAGTATTAGAGCCCATACCTTCTTCAATCACCATTGATTTAGCGAGCGATGCTACATTCTTAAGATCCGAGGAAGCACCAGTCGTAACAGCATCAGCGCCAAAAATTAATTTTTCAGCGACTCTGCCACCCATTGCACGAGCCAAAATATCTTTAAGTTCAAAGATGTTTTTATAACTTCTATCTTCCGGTGGCAAGAACCAAGTTACACCGCCGGTTTGACCACGTGGAATAATTGTTACTTTGTGTACTGGGTCAGAATCTGGAAGTACATGCCCAACAACTGCGTGCCCAGCTTCATGGTAAGCCGTGATTCTACGTTCTTTTTCGTTCATCACTTTAGACTTTCTTTCTGGACCAATCGCTACACGTTCAAAGGCTTCAACCACGTCGGAGTTAGAAATTGCTTTGTGACCTTCACGAGCTGCAGTAATTGCGGCTTCGTTAGCAATATTTGCGAGATCCGCACCAGAAGAACCAGCTGTCTTTTTAGCAAGCGCTTCAAGATCTACATCCGCTTCAACTGGTTTACCTTTGAAATGTACTTTCAAAATTTCGAGACGATCTTTTCTTTCTGGCAAAGTCACATTTACATGACGGTCAAAACGACCAGGGCGAAGCAAAGCTTTATCAAGCATATCTACCCGGTTCGTCGCTGCCATCACGATTACACCAGAATCGTTATCAAAACCATCCATTTCAACCAAAATCTGGTTCAAAGTTTGTTCATCTTCACGACCAGCTCCGCCTCTAGCATCGCGTTTATGAGCTACCGCATCAATCTCATCAATAAAGATAATGGAAGGAGCGTTTTTCTTTGCCTTAGAGAACAAATCACGCACACGGGATGCACCTACACCTACGAACATCTCAGCGAATTCCGAACCAGAAATCGAGAAGAATGGGACATCGGCTTCACCAGCCACGGCCCGCGCCATCAAAGTTTTACCCGTACCAGGATCACCGGCAAGAAGCACGCCACGTGGAATCTTTGCGCCCAATTTCTCATATTTTTTCGGGCTCTTCAAGAAATCTACAATTTCCGTCAAATCTTGTTTAGCGGATTCATTCCCCGCCACATCCTTAAATGTAACTTTTTTCTTATCCGGACCGTACATTCTAGCTCTAGACTTACCAAAGCTCATAGACTGACTGTTCGCAGCCGTAGCCTGACGCATCATCCAGGAGAAGAAGACCACAATTGCAACAATTGGGAGTACAGTCAAACCAACATCAAGTACAATACCCCAAGTATTTATATCTTCCTTATATTCAATCGTCGGGTAAGATTCGTTGCATTTTTTAAATTCGTCATCTTTCAAATCTTTACAATGGTCGATTAAGCCTTGATCATACAAAGTTCCTGCGCCATCTTTTCTGGAAGTTTCTGTCGGTTGATCTTTCCCTTTTAGAGTAATATCAAGCGTGCTACCAATCACTGTAATTCTTGCAATATCACCATTTGGATCATTTGCCCGTGTAATCACTTCGGAAATTGGAACCTCCACTTTCGCCGGTGCCTTAGTAGTCCAGTTCATAACGAGCATCGCTGCCAAGCAAATCAAAATTAGGCTGAACAATGCGCTTCTTATCATATTAGAACGACTTGGAGTATTACCTCTAGTCCCGTTCACAGAATTTTTTGGGTTATCTGCCACAATATTCTCCTTCCTTCATTATTCTATTCTATCATAATCTAGTGAGTTTTTCTTCAAAATATGATATAATAAACATATGGCTGGGTGTAGCACAGTTGGTAGCGCGCGACTTTTGGGAAGTCGAGGTCGCAGGTTCAAGTCCTGTCACCCAGACCATATTTTTTTAGGTTACTGGGTGTGGCGCAGTTGGTAGCGCGCAGCGTTCGGGACGCTGAGGTCGTCAGTTCAAGTCTGATCACCCAGACCATTTTTTATTCCGCACGATAATTCAATCTATCTTCAGTAAAATCTTGGTATTCTAATTTTAAATCTTTAGTATCCATACCTATTTCAGCCAATTTATCCAGTGCGGCTTGTTTACCTTCACCAGTATAATCTTTCATAATCAAATAAAAACCACGGCTCGAATCATCTAAATCAAAAGAGATTATAAATTTTGTATATTTAGCATAATCATCCGTATAATATTCCACTGTCAAAGGAAGGTTAGCAAGCACCGGCTCTTTTTCAACTAATTCATCAATTTCCTTCAAACGTTCCCAACTTTTAATTTCACCCATGATTAAAGCATCACTGTCGTGTTCATTGTACCAATTTTCAGTTTCCGCACTAGAAGGCACCAAATATAAATGCACATTAGAAATTTCATCCGCTTTAGCTACAAGTTTCCCGGTTCTAGCTTCAAACCCGTCTGCCGAAACCGAAACCGTATACTCACCAGGTTGAATGTTAAATTCTTCCGAACTCGAAAATTCCCGGTCGCCAATTTTCACTTTCGCAATTGACGGCGCCACTACAATGCTAACTTTCGCCGAAAAGATTCTTCCATAAACCAAAAAACCTAACGAAATTAAAAGTACCAGCACCAATGAACCAACCCCGCCCCAAATCAGTTTCTTGGTAAGATTATTTTTCATCGTCTTCAATGATTACTAAGTGTGCTTCGTCTAGTTGTTCTCTATCCACAACAGATGGTGAATCCATCATCAAATCAACACCGTTACCATTCTTTGGAAACGCCACTACATCACGAATATTTTCTTCGTCTTCCAAAATCATAAAGATTCTATCAAGCCCTGGAGCCCAACCAGCGTGTGGCGGCGCACCGAACTTAAAGGCATTTAACATCCCACCAAATCTTGCTTCCACATATTCATTATTGTAGCCAAGAATATTAAATACTTTAAACATAATTTCTGGGTTGTAGTTACGTACTGCACCAGATGCGCATTCGTAACCATTCATCACCATATCGTATTGATCAGCTTTAATTGCCAATTTTTCTTCATCGGTTTTAGCATTTTCTAGAGCTTCAAGACCGCCTTTTGGCATCGAGAATGGATTGTGGCCAAAATCGATTTTCTTATTCTTTTCATCCCATTCATAAAATGGAAAATCTACAACCCAAGTTAAAGCTACTTCTTTTGGATTCTTCAAACCAAAACGATCAGCGAAAGCAATTCTAAGTTGGCCAAGAACCTTATTTACCAAATCACGTGTATCTGCCCCAAAGAACACCGCATCACCTTCTTCAACGCTCATTTTCTCGCGCACGCCGGCGATTTCTTTCTCACTCATAAATTTAAGAATTGGCGATTTAGCTTCACCTTCACTATATAATATATATGCAAGCCCACCAGCCCCAAGTTTTCTGGCCTGTTCTGTAAACTCATCAATCTCTCTACGAGTAAGCGAGGCACCGCCTTTCACACAAAGAGCCTTTACGCACGGTTGTTTAAAGACTTTAAAATCAGTCTCCGAAAATACATCCGTAAGATCAATCAATTCCATTCCATAGCGAAGATCTGGTTTATCTACGCCATAAGTATCCATCGCTACTTCATAAGGAAGCCGTGGCACTACATCGTCTTCTGGAATATATTTTTCAGCTACTGCACTACGACAAACAACTTTTTTCTCTGCGAACTCAGTCACAAGTTTGAGATAAAGTGGTTCAATTTCTTTTCTCACAATTTCGCCATCATCCACAAACGACATTTCAAAATCCAATTGATAAAAATCACCATAGAGACGATCAGCCCGTGGATCTTCATCTCTAAAACATGGCGCAATTTGGAAATACTTTTCAACGCCACCAACCATCAAAAGCTGTTTAAATTGCTGCGGCGCTTGTGGCAAAGCATAAAATTTACCTGGATGAAGTCTGGATGGCACCAAGAAATCACGTGCCCCTTCCGGCGATGAGTTAGCTAAGATAGGCGTAGTAATCTCGGTAAAACCGCGGCTATACATATAATCCCGAATTACACGATAATATTCGCTGCGGCGTTTCAAACGATTTTGCATTTTTGGACGACGAAGATCGAGATATCTATATTTAAGTCTCATTTCTTCAGACGAAGCATCACCATCATCATGAGTATTCACAGGCAAAGGTTCGGAACGGTTAATCAACTTAAGTTCTGAAACTACCAATTCAATTTCACCAGTTGGGATATTTGGATTCACAAGTTCTGGTTCACGTTTCCGCATCGTGCCTTTAGCGGAAAGTACAAATTCATCACGCACAGACTCTGCTAACTTAAATGAATCTGCCGTTTCTGGCGTCACTACTAGTTGTACAATCCCTTTAAAATCACGAAGATCAATAAAAATCAAACCACCATGGTCGCGACGGCTATTTACCCAGCCCGCTACCTCTACTTCTTTACCCAAATATTCGTTTAGCTTGTCTGTAGAAATTCTCATAGGATATATTATACCACTTTTACTCTTGCAACGCAAAAGGTCCTTGGAAACAAAGGTCATAAAAATTATGCTTGAAATTATAAATCACATTTGCTAGAATAGAAAAAGTTGCTTTAAAAATTTTCTACTTATTTAGGTCGTAAAGCAATAAACATTAAGGAGAACATAGATACATGCGTATCAAAAAGCTCAAGCGAGTCAAATCGCAAAAAGCTAAGATAGCTCCCGCCGAATGGCAAGAGTTTATCGAAATATAAAATAAGCCCCATCAGGGGCTCATTTTATTTTAGACTAGTCTTTAGGTTCTAATTTGGCT
>JAEEGL014843352.1_pt1 | contig 10140 bp, 6 predicted proteins | sample 9134231 | NCBI WGS metagenome assembly JAEEGL01 (sample SAMN16246548, study PRJNA631951) | gut metagenome | biome: gut microbiome; feature: rumen; material: fiber-attached | host: Bos | place: Iran: Karaj | collected 2018-10
ATCATTCATATCAGGAAATAGATGTGAAAAGGGTAGTGGTAATAATGGTAGTAGCACTTATTTACCAAACATGTATTCTTGGAAATATGATAGATTATTTGATTATAAACCACTTGAGGATGCTCCAAGAGGTACAATAGGTATTCCTAGAGTACTTAATATGTATGAGAACTATCCTTTATGGTTCACATTCTTTACTAGCTTAGGATTTAAAGTAGTATTATCAGATCACTCAAATAGACGTATATATGAAACTGGTATTGAATCAATGCCAAGTGAATCTGTATGTTATCCTGCAAAACTAGTACACGGACATATTATTAACCTAATAAGTAAAGGTTGTAAGACAATCTTCTATCCGTGTATTATGCACGAAAAAAGAGAATTCTCTAATGCAGATAACTGCTTTAACTGTCCAATAGTTCAAAGTTATTCTGAAGCTATTAGATTAAATGTTGAAGACTTAGAAAAAGAACATATTAAATACATGAATCCATTCTTACCTTTAGATGAAAAGAGATTATTCGAAAGAATTAATGAACTTGAAGAATTTAAAGAATACAAATTTACTAAGAAAGAATTAAAAGAAGCAATTAGTAAAGCTTTCCAAGAAATGGATAAATTTAAAGAAGATGTAAGACAAAAAGGTGAAGAATTCTTACAATATGTTATAGATCATAATGAAAAAGCAATTGTTCTATCAGGACGTCCATATCATTTAGATAAAGAAGTAAATCACGGTATTGATACTATGATTAACTCTTTAGGTCTAGCAGTACTAAGCGAAGATTCTATTTGTCACTTAAGTAAACTAGATACTAAACTAAGAGTTGTTGATCAATGGGCATATCATTCAAGAATCTATAATGCTGCAGATGTAGTTAGCCAATATCCAAACTTAGAATTAGTTGAATTAAACTCATTTGGATGTGGACTAGATGCAATTGTAACAGACCAAACCGAAGAAATACTAAAAGCAAATGATAGATTATATACAACAATAAAGATTGATGAAATAAATAACCTAGGAGCAGCTAAGATTAGAATTAGATCACTTATTGCTTCAATGAATAAAAGATTATCAACAGAACACAAGTATGAGACATATAGATATAAGAAAAATTATTTTGATAAAACAGATGTAAAAGATACAATTCTTTTCCCAGATATGTCTAAAAATCATATGCCATTATTTGAAAGTTTATTAAGAAGAGAAGGCTATAATGCTGTATATCTAAAAGAAACAACAGATGAAATTGTAGATGTTGGTTTAAAATATGTTAATAACGATGCTTGTTATCCTGCAATTATTGTTACAGGTCAATTAATAAATGCCTTACAAAGTGGTAAATATGACTTAGATCATACATCAGTAATTATTACTCAAACTGGTGGAGGATGTAGAGCAACAAACTATATTGGTTTAATTAGAAAAGCTTTAAAAGATTCAGGCTTATCTAAGATACCAGTAATATCTGTTAATGCATCAGGTCTTGAAAAAGAACAAGCATTTAGTTTAATGAAACCATCATTCTTAGATGGAGCAGTTAAATGTATTGTCTATGGTGACTTATTAGCTAAGTTGTTATATGCAACTAGACCATATGAAGTTAACCAAGGAGATACAGATAAACTATATGATTACTGGATGAATAAATTAAGAAAAGATGTTGAAACAGGTAAGAATAATTACAAAAAGAACATCAAGCAAATGATTGCGGACTTTGAAGATATTAACATCAAACTAACACGTAAACCAAAAGTAGGTATCGTTGGTGAAATTCTTGTTAAATATCATGAATTTGCAAATGATAATTTAGTAAGAAAATTAGAAGCTGAAGGCGCAGAAGTATTTGTTCCGGACTTAATGGGATTCGTTAAATACTGTTGCTACAATGGTATAGTTAAGGAAAAACTATTTAAAACAGGAAAGATGGCTGCCTTTGTTCAAAAGAATGTCTTAAATATTATTGATAGATATGAAAAAGTAGTAAAAGATTGTTTACAAGGAACAAGATACAGAAGTGTTACAAATATTTATCATTTAGCGCAAAACGTTGATGGCATATTATCAACAGGAAATCAAACTGGAGAAGGTTGGTTCTTAACTGCTGAAATGTGTGAATTAATAAATGAAGGAATTACTAATGTAGTATGCGTACAACCATTTGCGTGCTTACCAAACCATATTGTTGGTAAGAGTGTAATCAAGAAAATAAGAAATGTATACAAAGATGCTAACATAGTAGCAATAGACTATGACCCAGGAGCATCACATACAAATCAAGCAAACAGAATCAAATTAATGTTAACTGTAGCTAAAGAAAAACTAAAATAATATATTTTTGTAGATTTTTTAAAACAAATGTATTATAATACGATTAAGTTTTGACTTGGGGAGATGAAACTCCAACATTTCACTAGGTTTGAACCGTTTATTATATAAGAAAGGAGAAATTAAAATGGCTTTAAATAAAGAACAAAAAGAAGAAATTATTAAGAAATATGCTAAGTCTAAAAAAGACGTTGGATCTGTTGAAGTTCAAATTGCTTTATTAACTAGCGAAATTAATAATTTAACTGAACATTTAAAAGCTAACAAACATGACTATAGTTCTAATAAAGGACTTATGGGAAAAGTTGGTAGAAGAAAGAAACTTCTTAACTACTTAAAAGAAAATGATGTAGTTAGCTACAGAGAAATCATTAAAAAATTAGGATTAAGAAAATAGGCACTTTGTTTTTAGTGTCTTTTTTATTCGGGGAAAGGATTATATGAAAAGAGTTTTTAAAAAAGATTTTTTAGGAAGAAAACTTGTTATCGAAACTGGACAATTAGCTAAACAATCAAACGGTTCTGTTCTAGTTAGATATGGAGAAACAGTTGTACTAAGTGTATGCGTAATGGGTAAAACCCCAATTACACAAGATTTCTTCCCATTACAAGTAATTTACCAAGAGAAATTATACGCTGTTGGTAAAATTCCAGGAGGCTTCGTTAAGAGAGAAGGAAGACCTACTGATGAGGCTACATTAGCCGCACGTTTAATAGATAGACCTATTAGACCTATGTTTAATGAGAATCTTAGAAATGAGATTCAAGTTATCAACACTGTATTATCAGTTGATCAAGATAATTCACCTGAAATGGCAGCAATGTTTGGTACATCATTATGTTTAGGTATTTCTGAAATACCATTTGATGGACCTGTTTCAGGAGTAAAAGTTGGCTTAGTAAATGGAGAATTTGTTATTAACCCAACTGCTGAAGAAACTGATAATAGTTCATTAAGTTTAACTGTTGCTGGTACTAAAGATGCCATTTGTATGGTTGAAGCTGGCGCTAGTGAATTAAGCGAATCTAAGATGTTAGAAGCATTAATGTTTGCTCATGAAAATATTAAAGATTTATGTGATTTCCAAGAAGAAATTATTAAAGAAGTTGGAAAAGAAAAGATAGATTTACCAATATTTGATATTGATGCTGATATTAAGAAAGAAGTAGATGAATATACTACTGCTAATATGTTAAAAGCAATTCAAATTAAAGAAAAATTAGAAAAATATGCTAAGATTGACGAAGTTAAAGTTGATGCAATAGAACATTTCGCAGAATTATATGCTGATAGAGAAAACTATGAAGATATAATGAAAGATGTTGCTAAGAGAGTTGATCAAATTGAAGGTGAACAAGTTAGATACTTAATCACTGACAAAAAGATTAGACCAGATGGAAGAAAAGCAGACGAAATAAGACCATTAGAAGCTTATATCGATTTACTTCCTAGAACTCATGGTTCAGGATTATTCCAAAGAGGGGAAACTCAAGTTCTTGCAACTACTACATTAGGTGCATTAAATGAACACCAAGTATTAGATGGCTTAGGATTAGAAGATTCTAAGAGATTCATGTTACATTACAATTTCCCTAACTTCTCAGTTGGTGAAATTGGTAGATATGGTTCTCCAGGAAGAAGAGAAATTGGACATGGCGCTTTAGGTGAAAGAGCCTTAGCACAAGTAATGCCAAGTGAAGAAGAATTCCCTTACACAGTAAGAGTTGTTTCAGAAGTGTTAGAATCAAATGGTTCATCAAGTCAAGCAACTATCTGTGCAGGATGCTTAAGCTTAATGGCTGCAGGTGTACCAATTAAAGCTCCAGTTGCTGGTATAGCAATGGGATTAATTCAAAATGGAAAGAAATATACAATTTTAACTGATATTCAAGGTCTAGAAGACCACATGGGAGACATGGACTTTAAAGTTGCTGGTACTAAGAAAGGTATTACAGCTCTACAAATGGATATCAAGATTAAAGGTGTAACAGAAAAGATCTTAAAAGAAGCTTTGGCACAAGCTAAGAAAGCTAGAATGGAAATCTTAGGATTAATTACTGATACTATTCCAGAACCAAGAAAAGAAGTTAGTAAGTATGCTCCAAAAGTTGTTTCATTCAAGATTAACCCAGACAAAATTAAAGATGTAATTGGTAAGGGTGGAGAAATGATTACTAAAATCATTCTTGAAGCTTCAAATGTTAAGACAGTAAACGATAAAAATGCTGTTAAAGTTGATTTAGAAGATGATGGAACAGTAATTATTTATCATACAGATAATAAGATTATAGAAAAGACTAGAAAGGCTATTGAAGAAATAACTAGAGAAGTTGAAAAAGATAAAGTTTATACTGGTAAAGTTACAAAGGTTGAAGACTTCGGCTGCTTCGTAGAATTATGGCCTGGCTGTGAAGGTATGGTTCATGTTTCTCAACTTGATTATAAGAGAGTTGAAAAAGCAAGTGATATGGTTAAAGTTGGCGATGAAATAATGGTTAAATCATTAGGTTTCGATAATCGTGGACGTTTAAACTTATCAAGAAAAGAGTGCTTACCAAAAAGAGAATTTAAAGAAAAAGAGCCTAAAGAAGAAAAAGACTCTAAAGAAAAAACAGTAAAAGAAAAAAAGAACAATAAAAAAGAAGTTCAAGAATAATTGAACTTCTTTTTTTATGTAATTGTTTGAACAAAGTTTAGTGTAATATTGTAATTTGCTAGTCCATTTTGAGCAGCTTCAGAATCATCTGAGTTAGACATTGTTTGTGTTGCTACATCATCATCCCATTTAACATATACTTTTATTTCTATAGTTTTATCTGTATCGCTTGCGTTATATGCTATTCGATTAGTTAGAGTTGATAGACTACCAGTAGTTTCAACACCATTTATGGAATATTTATATATTTTTAAATCATCTACAGTATTATTTACATCAGGTGTAATATTTAATGTGTAATTAAACGATACATCAGTTTCAGTAGCATCAATTGATATTTCAAAATAACCCTCAGCAGTTGGGGCAATTATTCCTTCTCTAATATTTGCTGTTCCTTCAAACACAGGATGAACTGCTGTTGAAAAGTTTGAAGAATTAACAATATCTTGATCATTTACTTTTATACTCCATCTTGAGATGCTTAATACGGAAGTCGCTGAAGCGCTTGAAACGTACTTAGCATAGGTCGTTTGTATGAGAGAAATACAATATAAAAGCATTGCCAAGGCTATGAAAATCCTAGCTCTTTTTGATATGCACATTAAAAGCGCCTCCTTCCTCTACCTAAATTATAATGTTAGAAATGTCTATTTACAATCTGCAAGTGTACAGTATACACTGCACTTTACATCGTTTTTTCAAATAAATGTTTGACATATTGCTTTGGCGGTGTTAAGATATGTAACAATGTTTTAGGGGTTGAATTCATATTCTTTATAATATGTATAGATACTTTAAAAATATGTTTTTATATTAATTAAAATGTGATATAATCACACGTGTGAAAAAAGAGGGATATTTATGGAAGAAATAAGAAATATTGCAATAATTGCCCATGTTGACCATGGTAAGACAACCTTGGTTGATCAATTATTAAAAAAATCAGGAACATTTAGAGAAAACGAAGCTGTAAATGAAAGAGCGATGGACTCAAATGATATTGAAAGAGAAAGAGGAATTACTATCTTAGCTAAAACTACAGCAATTATGTATAATGGTACAAAGATTAACATTCTTGATACTCCAGGCCATGCTGACTTCGGTGGAGAAGTTGAACGTATTATGAATATGGTTGATGGTGTTTTATTACTTGTTGATGCTTATGAAGGAACTATGCCTCAAACTAGATTCGTTTTAAAGAAAGCTCTAGAAGCAAAAGTAAAACCAATTGTAGTTATCAACAAAGTAGATAAACCATCTGCAAGAGTAAAAGAAGTAATTGATGAAGTACTTGAGTTATTTATTGAATTAGGTGCAACAGATGAGCAAATAGACTTTAAAGTTGCATATGTATCAGCGTTAAATGGAACATGTAGTCTAGATCCCGATATTAATACGCAAACTGAAGACTATAATCCTTTATTTGACTTAATTCTTTCAGAAATACCAGCTCCAGATGTTAATAAAGATGACGATTTACAATTCCAACCTGCATTATTAGACTATAATGACTTTGTAGGTAGAATTGGTATTGGTAGAGTTAAAAGTGGTAAGATTAAAACTAACGAAATGGTTTCATGCGTTAGATTAGATGGAACAAAGAAACAATTTAGAATTCAAAAACTATTTGGTTTCTTTGGGCTAAAAAGAACAGAAATTACAGAAGCTGATGCAGGAGATATTGTTGCAATTGCAGGTCTTCCAGATATTTCAGTAGGTGAAACAGTTTGTAATATTGGAAAAGAAAAAGCTTTACCATTATTAAGAATTGATGAGCCAACACTAAAAATGACTTTCTCAGTTAACTCAAGCCCATTCTGTGGACAAGAAGGAAAGTTAGTAACAGCAAGCAAAATCGAAGATAGATTATTTAAAGAGATTCAAAGAGATGTTTCCTTAAAAGTTGAAAAAAGCGGAAATGATTCTTGGGTTGTATCAGGTCGTGGTGAACTTCACTTATCTATTTTAATTGAAAATATGAGAAGAGAAGGATTTGAACTTCAAGTATCTAAGCCAGAAGTTATCATTAAAGAAATTGATGGTATAAAATGTGAACCATATGAAGAAGTTCAAATTGAAGTATCTGATGAAGGCGTAGGAAACGTAATCCAATCTCTTGGAGATCGTGGCGGTCATATGGAAAATATGACAAACGTAAACGGCCTAACAAGATTAATATATACAATCCCATCAAGAGGATTAATTGGATTCAATACAGAATTCATGACATTAACCAAAGGATATGGAATACTAAACCATTCATTTAAAGAATATGCCCCAATTGAATCATTAACAACTGGTGAAAGAAAACTTGGTGTACTAGTATCTATGGAAAACGGAAATGCTACAGCATATTCAATTGGTGCTCTAGAAGATCGTGGTATTATGTTCATTGAACCAGCTACTCCAGTTTATGAGGGCATGATAGTAGGTGAATGTAATAGAGAAAACGACTTGGCAGTTAACGTTGTTAAAGGTAAAAACTTAACTAACACAAGAAGTGCGTATGCTGATAAGACTGTTGTTCTTAAAAGACCTAGATTATTGACATTAGAATATTGTTTAGATTATATTAATAGTGATGAACTTGTTGAAGTTACCCCTAAGAGTATTAGATTAAGAAAGAAAATATTGAATACTGAACAAAGAAAGAAATTTGACAGTAAAAAATAATAGTATTCTTTAAAAGGGAGGATAAAAATGGATAAAAAATATAAGGTTGGATTAATTGTTACTGGAGCTTTAATTGTCGTAGTGGCAGTATACTTAGTATATACAATTTTGCATTTAAATGGTTCAGTTCAAGGTGGATTTTTTAAGAAAGAACCTGTTCAAGAAAATCTAACTGCTGAAGGAAAATATAATAGAATTGAATCAGAATTAATTAAAGTTGTTGCTATACTTAATCAAAAAGATCCTGCAATATATTCTGATTTAAATGCATTTGATGATGATTTTACTGCAGATGATTGGTCTTATGTTGATAATAAGCAAATGCTACAATCTCACAATGTATTTGATGATTTTGCACCAATAATTGCTAAAACAATCTATAAAATTAACTTTGATAAAGTTATAACAGATGAAGTTGGTAAGAAATACTTAGTAACTAAAGAAACACTAGACAAGTATGATTCATATTTTAGTCATCTAGCAGATGCTTATGAAACATATGCTGTTCCTGATGATTCTACAGAGTATTACTTAGTATACCAAACAGGAATAGATAACTTTAATTATGGCGAGTATAATGTTGTTATTAGAGGAATTAATAAAAGCTTAGGCGGATTTAGTGCTGAGATTTATCTATACAAAGGAGAAAAAGTTGTTTCTCAAGATACTTTAGGTCTTGATTATGTAGATGGACATTTAGTCTTGGGAAGATTAAACTTAGAATATAAATAAAAGGTAGTTAATACCTTTTTTTATTTTGCTTAATAATTTGCTCCAATTCCTTAATGAAAACTGATTCATTATTCTTAGGTGTTAAAATATAAACAATTTCTTTAGTTCTCGTTAATGCAACATAGAATAGTCTTCTTTCTTCAGCATATTTTATTTCTTTAAAATAATTAATTTTTTCAATTAAATAATAGTTTTTTATCTTACTTGGCAAACTATTATTTTTGTTTTCGCAATTAATTAAAATTATATTTTGAGACTCTAAGCCTTTAGACTTATGAATGGTCAAATAATAAAAATTATCTTTAGTATACCTTAATAAATCATTATTATTTCTTCCTAAAATTAACACATTATTCATATCCAATTTTCTAGTTAAATCAGAGAATGCTTTTTTAGGATTTTTATATTTAATAATTTTGATAGGGGATTCAATTGATTTATCACTAATCATATCTTTTTTCAACTGTTTGGGATTCTTAGTTATAAATTGATTTGCAATGTTGATAAGCTCTTGACTATTCCTAAAAGTCCTTTTTAGACGAACTATCTCAATATCCTCAATATATTTTTTTATATCTAACATGATATTTAGATTACAACCTGTAAATCGGTATATCGATTGAAAATCATCGCCAAATAAATAGATATGCGAATTAGAATTCTTATAAATGTTATATATTAAATCAAATCTGATTTGTGAAGTATCTTGAAATTCATCGATAAAAATATACTTATATGAGTATTTTTTCTTAATCTTAGATGCTTTGATTATTAAATCATCTAAATCAACTTTTACCTGAGATTCTTTTTCTAGTTCATACATGGTATATATTTTGAGAATAATGCCGATTAAGAATTTATCTTTTTCTCTTTTAAAGCAATTAATTATATAACTAGTATCTAAGTTGTTAGCCTTAATTAGTTTAATGTACGTGAAAACAATTTTTTTAAGATCAATAAAATTATTAGATTTTAAAAATAGGGAATAACTCAAAGAAAAATAATATAATAGTATTTTTCTTTTCTCTCTAGAAGTGATAAATGAATAAAAATACTCGTTTATTATATAAGCTAATAGTGATTCATCACAAATAGTATATTTACCACACAAAATATGTAAAGCTAACTTATGAAAAGTATAGATATTATCAAAATTAATTTTCTTTTTTAAGTCATTAACTGATTCATTTGTAAAAGAAATAATTAGAAAATCATCATTTGTTGCTCCAAAAGTCTTTTTTAAGTATTCTATCTTTCTAATTATACAAAAAGTTTTACCAGTTCCGGCACCAGCAAGAACTAGCATATTATGAATATTTTCAATAACATATGATTGGTATTTATCTGGCTTCATTCCCTTATTTTATAAGGGAAAATAGGGTATATCTAGCAAAAAAAGGCGACAAAAACCCACAAAAGTCATAAAATGGACAAAAAAACGTTAAATTTTCTTGCATTCACCTAACACTTATAGTATAATTTTAGTTGTCCTGGAAAACCAGGTCCCATTTTAGTAGTAAGATGGGCGTTTAGCTCAGTTGGTTAGAGCATCTGCCTTACAAGCAGAGGGTCATAGGTTCGAGTCCTATAACGCCCACCATTTTTGATGCCGACATAGCGTAATTGGTAGCGCAACTGACTTGTAATCAGTAGGTTGGGGGTTCGATTCCCTCTGTCGGCACCATTTTTATGGAGGGATAGCGAAGTGGTCAAACGCGGCAGACTGTAAATCTGTTCCTTCGG
>JAEEGL016784802.1_pt1 | contig 10140 bp, 5 predicted proteins | sample 9134231 | NCBI WGS metagenome assembly JAEEGL01 (sample SAMN16246548, study PRJNA631951) | gut metagenome | biome: gut microbiome; feature: rumen; material: fiber-attached | host: Bos | place: Iran: Karaj | collected 2018-10
GGAACGCTCGACCACAAGGCTGAGGGAGCCTTCCTCCGGCAAACGGCCGTCCGCGTACACACGGTACGCCCCCGCGTACACACGGCGGACGCCGTCCTCCCCGAACAGGGAAAAGCTCTCGTCGTTCAGGGGGAAGCATACGGTTTTCGTTTCGCCGGGCGTGAGATGCACCCGTTTGAAGCCCTTCAGACGCAGACGCGGCTGATCGGGCAGGCCTGCGGAATCGATATAGAGCTGCACCACCTCATCCGCCGCCATATTGCCCGCGTTGGTCACCGTGACCGAAACGCCGTTTTCCGTTTCGAGCAGATCGGAATAAACGAAACGTGTGTAGGAAAGACCGAAGCCGAATTCGTACAGCGGCTTGATTTTGCGGTACATATAGGTTCTGCCGTGATTCATTTCGTAATCGTCGAAGGGCGGCAGATCCTCCGTTTTTTCGGGGAAGCCCAGCGGCAGTCTGCCCGAGGGAGATACCTTGCCGAACAGCAGGTCCGCGATGGCAGTGCCGCCGCGCTCGCCGGGGTACCAGACCTCGAGCACGGCCGCGGCGTGTTCGGCGATCCAGGGGATAGCCACCGCGCTGCCGTTTTCGAGCACCACGATCAGGTTCGGGTTGACGGCCTTCAGCTTTTTGAGCATGGAGATCTGCTCGGACGGCAGGGCGAGATCGGGCTTATCGCGCCCTTCCCTTTCGTACTGCATGCCGAGGCCCACCACCGCGATCACGGCGTTAGCGTTTGCTGCGGCCTGCGTTTCGGGCGCAAAGGCGTCGTCCGCGGCCCGGTCGGGCGTGATCTGCCACGTAAGCGTGCAGGCGGGGCGATCCGTATTTTTTACGTAGCGCACCATAAAGGGGACGCGCTGGCCCCGGGCGAGGCGAACAGGTTCATCGCTGTTCCATTCCCCGCGGGCAAGGATGAGCTCGGGCGGGGTACACTTGGCGCTGCCCGCCGCGCGTACGGCAAAGCGGTATTCGCCGGTATAGGGCGCTTCGATCTCGCCGCGCCAGATCACCGAAAATGCTTCGGCGGTATTCAGCAGCGGATCGGGCATCTGCGCGTCCCAGGTGAAATCGAGCACCGGATCCACGCGCTTTTTCGGCAGCCCCGCGAATACGGCGTTATCGTAATAGCTGCCCTGGGCGCCGGGTTCGCCGCCGTGGGAAAGCCAGGATTCCGGCACGGTTTTGTAATCCTCGCCGGTATCGGTGTAGCGCCACGGCGTAAAGACTACGTTGACATTTTCATATGCTTTTATACCCTGCAGCGGCGTAACCGGCTCATGCACCGGCACGCCGGAGTAATCGCCGAACTGGGCGATATCGGCGTTATTTCCGCATACGGCAACGGTGATATCATTGCTTTTGAGCGGCAGAATGCCGTTATTTTTCAGCAGCACGGCGGATTTGACGGCCGCCTCGTAGGCAAGCCGGCCGTGTTCCTCACAGGCGATCACGGAGAAGGGCGTTTTATACCAGGGCAGGCGCTCGGGCGGATCAAACTGCCCTGCCTTGATGCGGGCGATCAGCACCCGGCGCACGGCCTCGTCGATGCGCTCCTGCGAAACGGCGCCCTTTTCCAGCGCCGCCTTCAGATAATCCCGGAAGAACGCTTCGCCGCATTCAAGATCGATACCGGCGTTCAGGGCCGCCGCGGCCGCGCTGACCTCGTCCGGCTCCTTATGGTGGGAATCCCACAGGCTGCTCACGCCGCCGCAGTCGGAGACCACGTAACCGTCGAACCCCCATTCGCCCCGCAGAATATCGGTGAGCATACGGCGGTTTTCGTGGCAGGGCACGCCGTTCACAGCGTTATACGCCGCCATGACCGCCTCGGGATGCCCCTCCTGCACGGCCATACGGAAGGGCTCCAGATGATACTCGCGAAAGGTTTTTTCACTCATCACCGCGTTGCACGAAAATCGGTTGTGCTCTTCGTTGTTGGCGGTAAAGTGCTTGGGGGTGGCAACGGCTTTCAGGTACCCGCCGTCGTACCCCTGAATGCCTCGTACAAAGGCCGCGCCGTTTTTACCGGCAAGGTAAGGATCCTCGCCGTAGGTTTCGGCGGTTCTGCCCCAGCGTGGGTCGCGGGCAAGGTTCAGATCGGGGCTCCAGAAGGTGAGAAGGCCGTTATAAAGCCCCTCGTAGGGCTTGCCGCCGTTTTCCTCCTGCGCGCCGAAGAAATACTTCGCGCGGGCCTCCGTGGAGATGGCATCGGCAATGGTTTCCAGCAGCGTATCGTCAAACATGGCGCCGAAGGCGATGGCCTGCGGGAACACGGTGAACCTGCCGGGGCGCACCACGCCGTGCAGCGCCTCGTTGCCGTGGTAGTATTTCGGTATGCCGAGCCGCTCCACCGCCACGGCGGTTTCAATGATCTGGCTCAGCTTTTCCTCAAGCGTCATGCGCCGGACGAAGGCGTCCGCCCGCGCGTAAATCTCAGGCGTAGTTTTCATAATTAACCTCGAAAATGCCGTTACACGGCTTTCTGAATGAGCAGCACCATATCGGTATCGTCGGGGCGCACGCCCGCAAACCAGGTGCCGACGGCGGAGGCGGTAAACGTGCCCTGTTCGCCGTATTCGCCGGTGATGGGATCGAACCACTGATAGGTGTATTCGGCGCGGGGCTTCAGGCTGCCCACGGTGCCGGTGAGCACGCCGCCGTAATCCTTTGTGTTGATCCGTTCGGCAACGCTTTCGTCGGTGTAGGAATAGAAATACAGCACCATTTCGGTATTCTCTTTATTGCTGGCGCAGTAGGCGTAAACGTGGGAAGCGGGCACAAAATACGCCCGGTTGTTGAAGCGGGGGATCAGGTTGTACCACTCGAGCTTCTCCATAAACGAACGCATATAGCCCATCTGATATGCCGAGGGATATTCCATCGCGTCCTGCCACGTGGCGGCCTGCTTCTCTTCGGGGGTGATGGTATCCACGCCGTCGTCGGAGGGGATATCGATCTGGAAGGTATTCTTGTATGCCCACGTGGGCTGGCCGCCCCAGGAACAGCCGTAGAGCCCCGTGAGGTACGAAGCCCACGCCTGCGCGCGGGCGCCGTAGTTCTGCGTCCACAGGTAGCAGTAGAGCCCCTCGAAATTCACCACGGGCTTGCCCTGCCCGTTGTACCAGTAATCCTTGGCCGAAACGTAGTCGTCGCGCCGGTTGAAATGGGGGTGCCACTGGCTGGCGTACATGGTGTGGGCAGGCACGCTGCGGAAGGCGGAGGGCGCGCCGTTGGGATAATAGATCATGTGCATTTCGCCGGTGCCGAGGCCGTTGCCGTAGGCCACCGTATCGCCCGTGCTCTCCTGATGTGCGGTGACGGGGTGATCGTAGGGATCGTATTTGTTCAGGTATTCGGCCACATAGCGGTAGGGGTTGTTCACCGCATTCCAGGGGGAATCCTCGTTCTGATACGGGTCGTTATCGATCTCCTGCCCCAGCGACCAGATCACGGGATAGGCGGCGTAACGCGCCACCCAGTAGCGGGAGATCTGCTCAAGATAGGCCTTGGCTTCGTCGGAAACGTCGGGCATGGTCACCTTCTTGAACTTCAGCTTACCGGTGAGACAAGGTTCGGTCCAGCCGCCGTGGGCTTCGATGAGGGCTGTCATACCCGCAAGCGGCCAGAAAAACTGGGTGTTGGCATGGGTAAGGCCCGCCTCGGAAATGATGCGGAAATATTCGTCGAAGGCCTGAAAGCCATCGATATCGGCCGCGTCCAGACCGTCGATCAATTCAAAGCCTTTGGCACCGGGCTGGCTCTGCCACACGCTGAAGCCCTGTTCCGCGCGTTTTGCGCAGAGGGCTTCCACCATTTCATAACTCTCGCTCGAAAGCTCCCAATGGGTATCTCCCAGATAATAGAACGGCGTGCCGTCGTCGTAGGTAAGATACTTCTCACCGTAGCGGGTGGTGACGAAGCCGTGTTTGTAAATATCAAGATCGCCCTTGTATTCGGCGCAGTTCACTTCTGCCGTTCTGCCGTGAAGCGCGTCGTTCGAGGTATCGGAGCATACGGTTTTGCACTGCCAGGTACCGGCGGCGGGACACACGAAGCGGGCGCGCCAGATATTTTCCCCGTCCCAGAAACAGGGAACGGTATACAGCCTGCCGTTGCCGTAAAGCGATAGGTCAATGGTTACGTCCGAAAACGGATCCGCGTATGTTTTTTCGCTTTCAAAGGCGAGTTCAACCATTCTCCACGTTTCGGCGGAAAGCGTCTGTTCCGCTTCCCCGGTAAACAGCGGCGTATCGCGTTCCTCCCCCGCAGGGCCGCGGGGCGCGGCCTTTTCGATGCGGGCTTCGTTTTTGAAGGTGATCAGCTTCCAGAACCGCCCCAGCAGGTACTGGAGTCCGCCGGTGAATTTTTCCGTTCGCAGCACGGATGCCGGCGGCGCGTTTTCCGCTTGCAGGGCTGCTGCGCCCGCCTCAGCCCCGGCGGAAAACAGCAGAAGAACGGATAGTAAAAATGCGGCCGTTCGTTTCATAACGCTTCCCCTCCCGAAAGGGATATAAATATCCATAATTATATTCAGTTTATCATGAGATGTCCAACAAATGTCCAACAAAAACAGACAAATAAAATAAAATTTTATATATTATTACAAAAAAGTTGCGCATTGACAGCCTCTTCCGTTTATGCTACCATCTAACTGAAAGGAAGGAACGTCGCATGCAGTCTCTTTTCTCCGGAAGCAATACGTTGCTGATCGAGCTGCCGCTGTGGCTGCAGCTGATCGGGCTCACCTTTGCGGTGCTGATCGATCCGTATATCAGAAAAAAGCACAGATCCGTTATGCTGGTTATCATCGCGATCGCAAGCAGCCTGATCGTGCAGAATTTCGCGGATTTCGCGCTCAGCGACGGCACGGGCCGCGTTTTCGCGAGAACGCTGGCGTGCATTTACGGCTACAGCGCAAGGCCGGTGCTGCTGGTGCTGTTTTTCTATATCGTAGGCAAGCGGAAATCGTACCTATGGGCGTGGATCCCCGTGGCGGCGAACGCCCTGCTCCACGTCACGGCGCTGTTTTCGGACGTATGCTTCGGTATCAGCGAAAGCAACCATTTCTACCGGGGGCCGCTCGGCTACAGCTGCCATATCGTGAGCGCGCTGCTGCTGCTTTTTCTGGCGGTGCTCTCGGTAAAGGAATACACTCGTGTAAAAAAACTGGAAGCGGTATTCCCGCTGGCAAACATACTGATCATTGTGGCGGCCGTTATTTGCGATACGTTCTTTTCTTCCGGCGATTCTGTGGTGAGCTATACCACCGCCGCCTCGGTGAGCGCCTGCGTGTTCTATTACATATGGCTGCATCTGCAGTTTGTGCGCGAGCACGAGCAGGCGCTGATGGCGGAGGGACGCATTCAGATCATGATGAGCCAGATCCAGCCCCATTTTCTCTATAATACGCTGTCCACCATACAGGCACTGTGCAAAACGGACCCGGAAAAGGCCTTTGAGACCACCGAAAAATTCGGGACCTACCTGCGGCAGAACATTGATTCGCTGGGGCAGACGAAGCTGATCCCGGTGCGCAAGGAGCTGGATCACGTGCGTATTTACGCCGAGATCGAGGAGATCCGCTTCCCCGGACTGCGGGTGGAGTACGATACGCCGGACCTGGATTTCCGCATTCCCGCCCTTACGGTGCAGCCCCTTGTGGAAAACGCCATCCGGCACGGCGTGCGCATCCGCAAGGAAGGAATCGTGAGCGTGAGCACCCGCCAAACGAAGGACGGGCACGAGATCACGGTAAGCGACAACGGCAAGGGGTTCGACGTGAACGCCGCCGAAGCGCTGGAGGGCACGCATATAGGCCTCAGAAACGTGCGGGAGCGGCTGGCGCAGCTGTGCGGCGGCACGCTGACGGTGGAAAGCGAGATCGACAAAGGCACCACGGTGGTAATACGCATCCCCGCGCAGAACAAATAACCGGCTGCCGGAATTTGATAATAATCACATTTCTGTTAATTTTGTTATATTTAAATGAAAAAAATATTTATTTCACGGTTTTTTGTTGGACATTTGTTGGACACGGCGTGATATGATATATTTATTGGTGCGGGAGGGATGATTCAGATGCAGATCCTTTGCGTGGACGACGAGGTGCTCATACTGGAGCTCACCGTTGCCATGTGCCGGGCTTTGCCGCAAAAACCGGAGGTGACCGGCGTTCTCAGCGCCGGGGAAGCGCTCAGCGTTCTTCGCACAACGCCGGCGGATATCGCGATATTGGATATCAACCTGCCGGATATGGACGGCATCACCCTCGCCGCAAGAATCAAAGAACTGCAGCCGGATATTTCGATCATCTTTCTCACCGGATATTCGGAATACGCAGTGGACGCCTTCGGGCTGCACGCCTCCGGCTACCTCATGAAGCCCGTGAACGCCAAACGGCTGGCAGAAGAGATCGAATACGCAATGAAAGGCCGGGCCGCGCAAGCCGGAACGCCGCACGTAAAGGTGCGCACCTTCGGGGAATTCGACGTATTCGTGGACGGCAGGCCCATCGTATTCAGCCGCGCCCGGGCGAAGGAGCTGCTGGCGTATCTTGTGGACCGGCAGGGCGGCTACGTTACCCGCGCGAACGTGTTCGCCGTACTGTGGGAAGAGGGGCTTTACGACCGCTCCATGCAGAAGCAGCTCGACGTGGTGATCCGCTCGCTCAGAACCACGCTGGAGGAAAACGGCATCGGCGATATCATTGAAATAAAGAAGGGCTCGCTCCGCGCGGTGCCCGAAAAGTTGGACTGCGACCTTTACCGGTTTTTCAAGGGAGAGATCGACGCGGTGGACGCCTACCGCGGAGAATATATGAACGCCTATTCGTGGGCAAGCCTCACCGAAAGCCGCATGGATCGGGCAAACCAATAACGCTTTAATTATCGCAGAGGGAGTGGAGATATGAGTTTTCATGAGATTTACCAGTGGGTGATCGGCGCGATTTTCGGCGTACTTGCCGTAGTGAACGTGATTCTGCCCTTCGGCGGCCTGCAGCGGCTGCAGGGCACCGTAACCGATACCCTGCCGGTGACCCCGGCGGATTTCGAGCCCGCGATACGTATCGTGGTTTTTACGGATTCCCACAACCAGAACCACAACGTGGCGGATGCGATCGATACGTCTTACGCGCTGTTCGATAACGACCCCGTTTACGCGGGCGTGGACGGTTTCTTCGGTCTGGGCGATTTTTCAAGCGTGGGCTTTGAGGGCGATTACGTCAACTACGTTGCCACGCTGAAGGAGCACGTACGGCCCGAAACCGTATGCATCAATATTCACGGCAACCATGAATTCAAGCACGACGATTACAGGGAATTCTTTATCCGGAATTTCGGATACGACCCCAACACGGTAACAGAGATCAACGGCTTTTCGTGCATCGCGTTCTCCGGCGAACGGGGCAAAACGGAATGGACCTTTACGGCGGACAGCCTCAAATGGCTTTCGGCCGCCATCAATCAGGCGGAGCAAAAGGCGGACGGCAAGGCCATTTTCGTATTCAACCACCCGCACCCCTGGGGCACGGTTTACGGCTCCACCGTATGGGGCGACCCGCAGCTCAACGTGGTGCTCAATAACCACACCGCCGTGGTGGATTTCTCGGGCCATTCGCACTTTCCGCTCAACGACCCCAGAAGCATCAACCAGATCACCTACACAGCCGTAGGCTGCGGCGCCACGGCAACCTTTGAAACGGATAAGGACTATCTGCCCGGCCAGCACCCGGACGGCTACGATCCCGCCGCGCAGATGGCCGTGGTGGAAGCGGATAACGACGGCAGCGTGCGCATCCGCGGCTACGACCTGCTTTCGGACACCTGGATCTGCGAATACTACATAGACGACGTCAACAACAGGGACGCGTTCCCCTATACCTATAAGAATATGCGCGCTCATGATACCGCCCCCGTATTTGCCGACGGCACGAAAGCGGCGGCATATAAAAACGAGAACGGCGAATGGGTGATCTCCTTCAACGAAGCCAAGGCCGCCCCCGGCTATATCGTGCACGAATACCGCGTGATCATCAAGGACGAGAAAGGCAAAACCGTTTTCAAAGAGAACTTTGTGGACGATTACTTCGTATTTGACGACGACGATACCGCCGATTTCCGCATCGGCGCCGACACGCTGGAATCGGGCAAGAACTATACGGCGCTCGTACGCGCCGAAAGCGCCTACCATAAATACTCCGAAACCATTACCCTTCCCTTTACCGCGCAGTGATTCCCCAATAAAATAAACAGAAAAGAAGGTTCATCATGTCGCATAAGTTTCTGAACCGCATGGCAATGCGGATCATGGTAATCAAAGGCAACGGCAGCCTCAAACGGCTCACGCGCGCGGCCGAATCGCCGATGGCGCAAAACGAGGCGCTGCTGAAAATAATACTGAAGGCCAACCGGAATACGGAATACGGCAGAGCGCATCACTTCAGTGAAATCAAGAGCATAGAGGATTTCCGCAAAAACGTGCCGGTTTCCGGCTACGAGGATTTCGCGCCGCAGATCGAGCGTGTGAAAAACGGTGAGGATAAGCTGCTCACCGCCTCGAAGATCCTCGGCTATTCCCGCACCTCGGGTTCCTCGGGCGTGCCGAAGTATATTCCCGCCACGAGCGACTCGCTGAAGGCCTACGTGCGTTACACCTGGACCCGGGCGCTGGCACTCGGCGCAAAGGAGCTCAAACGGCAGGGCAAAAAGTACAAGCCCGGCCGCGGGGTGTTCCTCTCCCCCGCCACCAACGAAACGCTGCCCAACGGTCTGCCCTGCAGCAACATCGCCGAGGTGGGCGCAAGGCAGTACGGCCTGTTTTACCCGTATATCCTTACCATCCCCACGAAGCATCTTTTCGATATGCACGACGGGGATTACATCTACAACATCTACCGTTTCGCGCTGGCGGACGAGGACGTTACCTTTATTTTCTCGGTGTTTTTCTCGGTGAACGTGAGCCAGCTTGCCTACCTCAGGGAGCACTGGCAGGTGATCGTGGACGACATCGAAAAGGGCACCATCAGCGACAGCATCGAAATGAAGCCCGAACTGCGGGAAACGCTGAAGAAAAAGATAAAGCCCATGCCCGCGCGCGCCGCGTATCTGCGCAAGCAGTTTGAGCAGGGCTTTGACGAAACGCTGTTCAAGCGCCTGTGGCCGAACCTGACCGTGATCTGCAGCATCGGCAACGCCTCGTTCCAATCGGCGGCGAACCACATCCGCTCCGTAGCCAAGGGCGTGCCCTTCGATTTCTCAATTTACGGCGCTTCCGAAGGTCTCGTGGCCGCCGTGCCGGAGCTGGAAACCACCGATATGCAGCTTCTCACCGACAGCTGCTTCTACGAGTTTATCCCCTCCGGGGACGAGAGCGGCACGGTGCTCACGCTGGATCAGGTGAAGGCGGGAGAAAAATACGAGATCCTGATCACAACGCAGGCGGGGCTTTACCGCTACAAGCTGAAGGACGTGATCGAGGTAAAGGGCTTCCGCGGCAAGTGCCCGCTGATCTCTTTCGTTTACCGCAAAGGCCAGCTCTTTAACGTGGCGGGCGAAAAATTCAGCGAAGAGGACGCCCGCAACACGATTCTGATGCTCGAGGAGGCCCACGGCGTTTCCGTGGATAAATGGCTGTTTTATCAGGATGAAAGCGTAATGCCGAACCGCTACGCGCTGGCGGTGGAGAGCGACGCCGACCTCGACTGGAACGCCTGCATCGACGAGCTGGAAGGCTATATGGGCAAATGCAACAAGCGCTATGAAAGCCAGCGGGCGAAAATGTTCATCGGCAGGCTCGTTGTGCAGAAGCAGACCCCCGGCACCCACGACGCGTGGGCGGCAAGGTGCATAGAAAAAGGCGCGTCCGCCTCGCAGGTAAAGCCGGTCCATTCGCTCGATAACCCCGAAAAACGTGAATTCTTCCTGTCAAGGATTGAAAATTCATAAATATCATAAGGAGGCAAACCCCATGAAAAAACACTTTCGCAGTATTCTTTCACTCACCCTGGCAGTGATCCTGCTGCTCTCCTGCGGCGTTTCGGCGCTTGCGGCAACCAAGGATAACGTAACGCAGTACGGCGCTGCCGGCGGCTATCTCGCCATCGGCGATTCCATTTCCCGCGGCTGCGGCGCCGA
>JAEEGL017465587.1_pt1 | contig 10140 bp, 7 predicted proteins | sample 9134231 | NCBI WGS metagenome assembly JAEEGL01 (sample SAMN16246548, study PRJNA631951) | gut metagenome | biome: gut microbiome; feature: rumen; material: fiber-attached | host: Bos | place: Iran: Karaj | collected 2018-10
CGGCTGAAAGCCGCGAAAACTCCTAAACTCCTAAACTCCTAAACTCCTCAGACATGCGAAACTTGAATTAGCTATACATAATGAGGCAAGAGAGAAATAGCTTCTCACTTGCCTCCCGGTTCAATTATAAGAAAAATGTGCTTGTGTGTTATTCGGTCCTTAGATGTTGCAAAGATACGAAAAAACCTGCAAACATGTCTGTCTGCAGGCTGTGAATGATGCGTCAATCCGTCTATTTAGCGCAATCATTTTACGCAGTGATGCTGTTTTTTGTTTCAATGGCGCAGGAATTCGCTGGGCAATTGGCCCGTCAGTTTTCGGAAGGCGCGGCGGAAGGTGGTGATGCTCTTGAAGCCTGCCTCCGTGGCGATGTGTTCGAGCGTGAGGTTGCGGTCGGACTCCATCAAGGGGAGTACACAGCGCTCGATGCGCAGCCGGTTGACGTAGTCATAGAACGTGGTGTTGAGCTCCGTCGAGAGATACTCGCTCAGATAGGTTCGGTTGGTGCCGAGTCGCGCGGTGAGGTCGGCCATGGTGAGGTCGGGGTTTAGGTAGAGCTGCTCGTCGTCCATCAGCTGCTCCAGTCGCCCCGCCGTGATGCCGGTGCGCTTTCTGGTGGCCTGTGGTGTCTTTTCCTGCTCCTCCCGGCTGTCCGGGTTGTCGTTAGCAAGGGCCGGCTCCGTCGTGGGCAGTCTGAGCGGGCGCATCCGGTTGATGCACCTCAGAGTGAAGTGCCAGCAGACTAACACCGAGGCATAGAAGAAGGCTGCGGCCAAGAGACTAAAGTCGTCGGCGACAGCCCACCAGATATGCAGACAGAGGGCAAAGGCCACGATGATATACCACATCCAGGAGATGTCGACATCCTCCAGGTCGGAATAGTTCTGGCGGATGGTGTGGGCATAGGCGCGGGTCTTATAGCCGGCAATGAGCACCGACCCCCAGGCGAAGGTGACGAGGAAGTAGTTGAACAGCTTGTTGAACCAGGGCTGGTGGAAGAAGAAGTGAAGCACCAGGAACACCATGAAGGGCGCCAACAGCAGGGCCGTCCGCCGGCGCGTCACCCAGCCGGGCATCGAGAGTTCGAAGAGCAGGAGGGTGAACGTCACCACGCCGCAGCCGTCAAGGAAATAGATATGACGCAGCAATTGCACCTCGTCGAACAGCCTGGTGCAGTAGAGCAGGTCTTTCAGCGTGCTCAATCCCCACCACACGAAGATGCAGCCCAAGAGCCGCTGCAGGCGGGAGGGTGACTCCGCTGAAAAAAGCTCCTTTGCTTTCAGGCCGAACCAGCAGACACTAAGTCCGATGAAGAATACAGGTATCCATTCCATAAGTTTTGGCTACAAAGATAAGCTTTTATTTTGAATTACAGGCTGCCCAAACGTTAAATAATTTTATTTATTGCATGTTTTTTTTTACAATTCAACAAAAAAGGGAAACTTTGCGGAAAATTAAAAAGTTATCAATAACTAAAAAATTTCAACTATGTTCGTTTATCATTACAACTACAAGAACTATCCAGAGAGTCCCAGGGCCACAATGATTAACAAGATGATTTCTGCAATGTCAACGCTCCTTCTTTATTTTGGCATTCTTGTGGCAATTGTTGCTCTCACTCAAGGAGCTATGGAGGGTGTCGCACTGGGTGCACTCTTTATCGGCATTTATTTCTTCTGCAAGATGAACAAGGACAAATGGACTGACAAGATTGCCATGCAGCAGGGCGGTCAGCAGCCCCAGCAATTCCAGCAGCGCCAGTGGTCTCAGCAGCCTCAGCAGCCTCAGCAGCCTCAGCAGCCCCAGTGGTCTCAGCAGCCCCAGCAGCCTCAGTCGGCTCAGCCGTCCCAGCAGTCCCTGAAATTCTGCCCCAACTGCGGCTCCAAGCTGAACGGGCCCTCCAGATTCTGCCCCTCATGTGGTCATAAACTTGCCTGACACCATATTATATATATTATATGATGCGTTCCATCGGAATAGATTTTGGCACCAGCACGACGGTGGTCAAAATCCAGAACGACAGCAAAAACCCCAACTGCACCGTCGAGAGCCTGACGTTCAACGGGCATCCCACGGTGCCTACGCTGGTCTTCATACGCCCCTCGGAGACTGACCCCGACAAGTTCACCTATCATTTCGGCTACGAGGCCGAGGCCCTGGCCGGCAACGGCATCAAGGGTGAGCTGAAGCGCAACTTCAAGATGAACCTGGTCAGCAGCGACGTGGCAGAACAGAAGGAGGCCCGCGAACTGACCCTGAAGTTCTTTGAACACCTTCACGAAGCCTACGCCCAGCAGTCGAGCACCTTCGGCCCTTGCGACCAGGAGACGGTCTACGTGAGCTATCCGGCCAAGTGGCCCTCGGAGGTGAGGCTCTTCATGAAGGAGTGTGCCATCAAGTCGGGCTTCGGCACTGAGGCCAACGTCTTCGGCGTCGACGAGCCCACGGCGGCCGTGCTGGCCAGTCTGAGCGAGAATATTGGCTTGCTGCAGCGCAAGCGCATCCTGCAGCCCGACGTGTCTATGAACGTGATGATGGTCGACATGGGGGCCGGCACCACCGACATCGCCATCTTCAAGATGAAGGTGCCGAACGGTCAGGGTGCGCGCCCCAGCATCTACGACGTGGTGACCTATCCCGTCATCACCTGCGACTACCTCTGCGGCGGGCGCGAGATTGACGAGATGCTCAATACGTGGGTGCGCGACTATATCGCCTCCATCCGCGTGCCGGCCAAGATTTCGAAAGGCCGCGAGCGCAAGATTCGCGACACCATCAGCCAGTGGAAGGACACCATCGTCTCACCCCAGCTGGCGGCGGGCGAGAGCATCAAGACGCACCCCGTGCTGGCGGGCTATCGCGAGGAACTCATTGACGACGGCTTCGACATCAACCCGGACGTGCCGCCCTTCCGCCTCGGACGGTCGGAGTTCGAGGTCATCACACACTCGCACTGGGATGCCTGGCGCAACCTGCTGCAGGGCGCCCTGGCCGAGGCCAGGCGATGCGGCTACTCGGGTGAGGCGGCTGACATCGACATGATTATCCTGGCCGGCGGACACAGCCAGTGGTACGGCGTCCGCGACTTCCTGATTGGCAAGGCCTTCTCAGGTCTGGCCTCGCTCGGCTTCTCGAAGATTGAGGCAGAGCCGGCACGCCTGCTGCAGTCGCAACGGGCCCATGAGACCGTGGCCAAGGGGCTCTGCCTCTACGACACGGAGTTCGACATCAAGCAGGTGACGGCCAACAACGTCTGGATTCGCTTCAGCTTAGGCAATCAGTTCACCGAATGGCATAAGGCCGTCGACAAGAACGTCACGCTGCCTTACACTGCCAACAAGCTCGAGTTCAAGATTCACACCAAGTCGAACGGATTCCTCAGGCGTCAGGGCGTCACCATCAAGTGCATCACATGCCAGGGTGAGACGCTCGAGAGCGGACGAATGCATCAGACTGACATCTTCTTCCCGGCACAGGGCGAAGTGGAACATTTCATCTTCAACATCATCCTGGGCGGACTCATCAGTCCATTTGCTTTGTTTGACATCCTGTCACATCTCGACGAAATCATCTCCGGCAACGGCAGCAAGGTGGTGCGTGAGGCGTTCGAGGAAACGCGCACCTTCACGCTGAAGCCCGTCATCAAGGCCGGCACTGACGGCATCATCCGCATCAGCGGCAAGGTTGTCTGCGACGGTTCGTCAATCAACCTCACCGAACAGCAGATTTAAGTAACTGAATCCACTTAAAAAGTCCAGCTATGAGCGAACAACCCCAAAAACAATGCGCAGCCACTCCCCTCCCTGCAAGGGTAGGGGAGTGGCTACGCCGTCATTCACGAGACAAGGTTAGTTTTGTTCGCTGGCTTGATGTGCAAAACTATCGTCTAAACTCCTATACTCCCAAACTCCTAAACTCCTAAAGAATTTGCGGGTGTGCAAAACTATCGTCTAAACTCCTAAACTCCTAAAGAATTTGCTGGTGTGCAAAACTATCGTCTAAACTCCTAAACTCCTAAACTCCAAAAGAATTAACAAAAAACTTGTGGTATGGGAAAATTTATCAAAGACCTGCTGGGCAGGTTCAACGAACAGAATAAACTGAGCAAGCTGGAGGGCAAGCTGCCCCACTTCACGTTCCCGGCTGAGCTGAGCACGCCGCTGATGGACTATATGCTGGAGCGGGCCTACCTGAACGACATGGCCGAGCGCGACAACTTCGTCGTCGAACAGGAGACCGACGAGGCACCCATCGGATGGATTCGCATCAACCGCCTACCCGTCAAGCCCGGCATGGACGACGACTACGACCTGATAACCCGCTGGCAGTCGGTGCTCTCATCCATTCACATCTGGAACAACCGCCTCTACTTCCTCCTGCAGCGGCAGAACGGCAGGACGGGACTATACCTCGGACTGAAAGGCGCCAACAAGAAAGAGGTCATCGCTCGCATCAAGAGCGCACTCTCCAACAGCATGCGCGGCATCGACCTGGAAGGTCTGAACATGGACGAGTCGGACAACCTCACCAGCACGCTGAGCCAATACAGCAGCATCGGCGCCGTGACGGGCATCCCATCCTTCCGCAAGGAGACGGAATACAAGGAGCTGCAGACGCTCGACCAGCTGGCCTTCGGACTGACCGACGTGAACGGCGACGACGTCAACTTCGCCCTGCTGGTCATCGCCGACCCCCTCTGCGACGACGATGTGCAGGACATCATACGGCGATACCAGAAGCTGGGCTCCGACATCCACACCGACGTGCACGTCAGTGTCAACTCGTCCAAGCAGCTCACCTCCGGCAATAGCAACAACATCGGCGTGGGCGCCCTGCTTGGCACGCTGGCATCGGCCGTGCCAAGCCTGATTAACGTGGCCGTGACGCTCTATAACGGACAGTTCGGCTACGGCACCAGCAAGTCGGCCACCGTCTCAGAGGCCGTGACGAGGGACTACCTGAACAAGTTTGCTGAATACACCGAGAAATGCACCGACATGCATTGCGAACGCCTCCGGCAGGGACGCAACCTGGGCTTCTGGAACGTGGGAACATACGTCCTCGGACAGATGAACCGCGACGTGACCACCGCACTGGGCATCCTGCGCTCCGTGTACTCCGGCGACACCACCTTCCTGGAGCCCATACGCATCCACCTGCTCAAGGGGGGCACCACCGCACTGACCACCGTGCGCGACCAGCTGTCGCTCATTCCCCTCGTCACGCCTGAGGCCCGCAAGGGCGCCTCGGACGAATGGCACCTGCTGGGACGCCCCTACCAGTATCTGTCGACCCCGCTCAACACCGAGGAGCTCTCGCTCGTCACGTCGCTGCCGCGCAAGGACGTGCCGGGACTGCGCTTTGTGAAGACCGCCGTGCGCTTCGCCAACAACCCGGGCGAACTGCCCAAGGCCGACACGCTGGAGATGGGCGCCATCGTCGACACGGGCATCGTGCAGAAACATAACCCATACAAGATTGACATCCATTCGCTCGTCCGGCATGCGCTTGTCGTGGGCAGCACGGGCTGCGGAAAGACCACCACGTGCAAGACGATTCTCAACGCCGTGCTCGACCGCAACATCCCAGTGCTCATCATCGAGCCGGCCAAGGACGAATACGTGCGTTGGGCCATCAGGCAGAAACAGGCCGGCCACAACGTCAACATCTTCATGCCTGGCGTGAAGGCACTCGACGGCGAGCGCATCCAGCAGCTCAAGCTCAACCCCTTCCAGCCGGCTGCCATCGACGGTGCACCCATCGACATGATGACCCGCTGCGAACAGCTCACGGCCCTCATCAACGCCAGTCTGCCGACGAGCGACGTGCTGCCCGTCATCATCGACGAGGCCTTCTTCAGCTATCTGCAGCGCCAGCCCTTCGGTGATGACTTCCTGCAGGGCGAGATGGCGCAGCTGGAAGACTATCCCAAGCTCGACGGAGTGCTGCCCGTGGCACGCGCCATGCTCAAGGCTCGCGGATACAGCGAGGAGGTGTCCAACGGACTGGCCGCCGCACTGGAGACGCGCTTCGCATACCTCACCCGAGGCAAGCGCGGCGACATCCTCAATGTGCGCCACGCCACACCCTGGCATCAGCTCTTCAACGAAACCACCGTCATCAACCTCTCGAAGATTGCCAACGCCAAGGACCGTGCCCTCATCATGTCGCTCATACTGCTCGCTCTCTATGAATACCGCATCTCGGCCTACCAGTACGACCCCAACTACCAGCGTCGGGCGCAGGAGAACAAACTGCTCCACCTGACCGTCGTCGAGGAGGCCCACAACGTGCTCACACGGCCAACCGCCGAGCAGAGCGGCACGGGCAACCCGCAGCAGGTGGTGGCCGACCTCTTCGGCAATATGCTCTCTGAAATCCGAGCCTACGGACAGGGCATGATGGTCGTCGACCAGGTGCCCACGCGCCTCATCCCTGATGTGCTCAAGAATACAACCATCAAAATATGCCACCGACTGGCTGCCGCTGAGGACGCACAGGCCATGGCCGACGCCCTGGCCCTGCGACATGAGCAGAAGGACATCATCCCGACGCTCGCACAGGGCAATGCCATCATAGCGTCTGACCGCGACGACGCCGCCTCCTGGGTGAGAATCAGACGACCCGACATCCTTTTATAATCATCACTTACGCCAACACTATCCATGTACGATTTTATGACACAGCATTTCTGGAAGCTAACGGCCCTGCTGGGCATCATCACGACAACGGCTTGCGCCACTCTTCTCTACCTCAGATTCAATCGGGAAAAGCAGCAGGGCAGACGACCAGTACCACTTAAGGATGTTTCAACCGACACCGCACGGGAGGACGAAAAGCCGACACCGCAGGCTGACGCCGACGAGGCGATGAAGGCGGAGGCCCGCCAGAAGATGGAGGATTTCGGGGGCTGCTTCGAACCGCTGCGCCGCGTCATACTCCGGGGAACGGCCGACAGCTGCCGACTCATCCTGAAGGACATTCACGACCGCATCCGCAACTTCAAGGGCTGCGAGCACCTGAAAGCCTGGATGAACACCCTCGCGGCCAACCAGGACAGCTGGGACGACGACGAGGCGCGACGCAAGGCCGCCAGTCTCATGCAGCTCTTCAAGGAGGCTGGTCTGCAGCAGGACGAGCGCCAGCAGATAACCACCGACGGAGACACCTGCTCCTGCTACTATCACGATGAACTCGACGAGCTGCCCGTCGGCGAGACCTTCAAAGTCAAGTCGCCCTGCTGGACCTTCGAAGGAAAGGTGCTGGAGAAGGGCATACTCGTGTAAAGGAAAAAGGAAAAGTGAAGAGTGAAAAGTGAAAAAGGAAAAGTGACAAGCGAAAAGTGAAAAGTGACAAGTGAAAAATTTGCTACCGCTGCTTGAGGGCTGCATCCGGCGGACCTGCATCCTTTACCTACCAAGTTATTATTTATAATCACTAAATAGAGAATATGAAGACAGGAGAAATGAACGAACTGCCCCCCATCAGAGATGTGGCCAAGGGGCTGGAACTGCCAAAGGCAATCCAAGATGCTAACTTCAGCATCGATGAATGCATCCGCGACTTCATCGACGGATTCATTGAGGGCTTTATGAAACCCTTTGAGTGGCTGGGGGAATTCTTAGGTATCACCGACAGCGACAAGGAGAAAGCTAAGGATGGTATCCTCAAACCAGGCGAACTGCCGACCGGCCAGGATGCGAGCGACGCCCAGCGCATGGCCGACACGCGCGAATTTGGCGTCAAGGAGTGTGCCGACGCTGCCAAGGACATCTTCACACCGCAGGTCATGCAGGAGTGGGGCATGATGAGTGCCGAGGCACGCTTCGAAAAACTCGAAGAATACGCCCGGCGCGTGGCCGATGTGCTCGGCGTGCAGGTCCGCGTTATCTATCAGGAGGGCCTCATCCAGCAAGGCTGCTGGGGATATAACGACGGCATGGGCAACGTCGTGCTCGATGCCTCGTTCGTCACTGACCCCGCACAAGTGCTCGAGGCCGTCAGCACCATTGCCCACGAAATCCGGCACCAGTTCCAGCGTGACGTCTGCAACAATCCCAGTGCCTACGACATCGACCCGCTCACTGTCGCCGAATGGACCGTAGGATTCCAGACTTACACGCAGGAGCGGCAGACCGCCGAAGACCCGTGGGGCTATTTCTTTAACCCCGTAGAGATTGACGCCCGCTACTTCGGCGAGTCCGTTGTCCGAGAGCTCACACGTGGCTTCATCGACAACTAAACAGTAAATCTGTAAATAGTCAATAGTAAATCTGTCAATAGTAAATCTGTAAATAGTAAATCCCATGATTTCATATACCGACAAAGAAATTGAGGAGCGCCTCTATGAGGCCGACTACTCGCATAATCCCGCCGTCATCAGCAGCGTCACCCGACAAATCCGCCAACTGGGCGACAAGGCCGAGAAGGCTTTCCTGGAATGGTGGAACACCGGCAAGACACCTGCCTTCGACATCGAGGGCATCACTCCCGCCTTCTGCCGCAAGATGCACCAGATGACCGACGTGGCCATCATCCTCACCTACGACCAGCTGCTCAAGGACCCCAAACGGGCCGCCTTCTTCCTCAAGAAGCCCATCCTGCGACTGGGCAAGCCTTGACACATCGTGAACTCTAATCCCCCCAAAAAGACATGAACATTTCAAAGACATTACTCACCGTCGGCATCGCTGCGGGACTGACTCAACTCACGGCCTGCAAGACCGACCCGGCAACCGACAACCCGCTGCTCCAGGAAAGCCAGCTGCCCTACGGGGCACCTGACTTCAGCCGCATCAAGACCAGCGACTACCTGCCCGCTATCCGCGCCGCCATCGACATAAAGCGCCAGAACGTGCAGAACATCGTGGAGAACCCCGAGGCTCCCACCTTCCAGAACACCATCGTGGCCTTCGACGAGAGCGGCGCCCTGCTTGAGCGCGTTGCCAACGTGCTCTTTGCCCTGGCTTCAGCCGACAAGACACCTGAGATAGCTGAGGCCGAAAAGGAGGCCACGCCACTGCTGACCGACCTGGACAACGAGCTGATGTTCAACCGCCTGCTCTTTGAGCGCATCAAGACGGTCTACGACAACGAGCGCCAGCAGCTTGAGGGTGAAGACCTGAAGCTGCTCGACGAGACATACAAACGCTTCGTACGCGCCGGAGCCCTGCTCAGCGACGAGGCCGCCGCCGAGATGAAGCAGCTCAACATGCGCATCGCAGAGCTGCAGCAGCAGTGGGGCGACGCCCTGCAGGCGGCCACCAACGACGCCGCCGTCTGGGTGGACTCCGAGGAGGAACTGGCCGGTCTCTCAGCGGCCGACATCGCCCAGTGCCGCGACGATGCCGAGAGCCGAGGCGGCAAGGCTCCCTTCTGCATCGTCATCGTCAACACCACGCAGCAGGCCATCCTCGCACAGCTGGATAACCGCGACCTGCGCCGACGCGTCTTCGAGGCCAGCACCCACCGCGCCGACGGCACACGCGACCACAACACGTTTGCCATCTGCACTGAGCTCGCATCGCTGCGCGCACGCCAGGCTGCCCTCATGGGCTGCCAGAACTACGCCGAATACTCCCTGCAGAACACCATGGCGGGCAAACCCGAGGCCGTCTACGACTTCCTCCACCAACTCATCGCCGACTATACGCCGAAGGCTGAGGCCGAGACGCGCGCCATCGAGGACTACGCCCGCCGCACTGAGGGCAACGACTTCCAGCTGGAGCCGTACGACCGCTTCTACTACTCGGCCAAGATGAAGAAGGAGATGCTGCAGATTAGCGACGACGAGGTGAAGCCCTACTTCAACGCTGACAGCGTGCAGCAGAACGGCGTCTTCTACGCCGCCAACCGCGTCTACGGACTCACCTTCAAGGAGCGCACCGACATACCCGTCTACCACCCCGACGTGCGCGTCTTCGAGGTGTTCGACCGCGACGGACAGCCTCTGGCTCTCTTCTACAGCGACCTCTTCCGCCGACCCACCAAGCGTGGCGGCGCCTGGATGAGCGAGTTCCTGCGCCAGAGCTCCCTGCGCCAGCAGCTGCCCGTCGTCTATAACGTATGCAACAGCGCCAAGGCTCCCGAGGGACAGCCCTCGCTGCTCACCTGGGACGAGGTGACCACCATGTTCCATGA
>JAEEGL010196140.1_pt1 | contig 10139 bp, 4 predicted proteins | sample 9134231 | NCBI WGS metagenome assembly JAEEGL01 (sample SAMN16246548, study PRJNA631951) | gut metagenome | biome: gut microbiome; feature: rumen; material: fiber-attached | host: Bos | place: Iran: Karaj | collected 2018-10
AAGCACCGTCAGTGCATTAAATTACTACGGTGCCATTGCAGGAACGAACGCAGGCACCCTCACCAACAACTACTACACCACAGAGAATCTTGGCGGTGTTGGCAATGGCCAATCAAACTCCAGCGGCAACGACTGCGACGGCGCCCGCCGCGCCCGCTCGGTCACCCTGGATGCCAATGTGGCTCTCAACGGCGACGAAACCGAGTATGATGTCAGCGGCCTCACCGCCCTCGGCACCACCGCCCTCAGCTACAACGACGGCACCACCACCACCATCTACAGCGGCGAGGGCCAGACCCTCACCTTCAGTCATAGCGGTGTGCCGGCCACGGGCTACGTCTGGAACGGATTCAGCGCCACTAACGGCGGCACCTTCTCGGGCAACACCCTCACCATGCCCGCCGCCAACGTCACCGTTACGGCCACCACCCGCGACGTGTGGGGCGTCACCAACACCCCTGATGCCGCCAACGGCAGCGAGGCTCAACCCTACCTTATCTCCGACACCACGGGTCTCAACCTGCTGGCCCGAAACGTCAACGGCACCCACGGCTACACTGCCAACGGCTTCAGCGGCAAGTACTTCAAACTCGCCAACGACATCACCTACAGCACTGAGGGCCTCGGCGCCACCGAGAGCAACTACACCGCCATCGGTATTACCGGGCCATGCTTCCAAGGCACCTTCGACGGACAGGACTATACTGTCAGCGGCATACGCATCTACAAGGGCGGCACCACCACCGCCGCCGATGGTTGCCAGGGCCTCTTCGGTTCGATTTCGGGCGGCACCATCAGGAACGTCACCCTCACCGACGCCGTCATCACCGGCAAGCAATTTGTCGGCGGCATCGTGGGAACTATATCAATGAACAACAGCACAGGTGGTATCATCGAGAACTGCCATGTCACCGGCAGCGTCACCATCCACGCCGTCGTCAATAATGCCTATTGGCATGGCGGCATCGTGGGCCAATTCAGCGGTGGCTCCATCAGCGGCTGCAGCAGCGCCGCCACCCTCAGCTATGCCAGTGGCCTCACGGGTTGTAATTCTTACGGCGGCATCGTGGGCGAACTTCACGGCAGCATGCAGAACTGCCTCGTCCTCGGCGCCACCGTCAGCGGCACTGATGGAGTCGGTGCCATCGCGGGCAAAAAAAGCAGCTACGAAGGCACCTACACAGCCAACTACTACCGCGGCTGCACGGTGAACGGCACCGCCAACGCCACCAATGTGGGTATAGGCTCAGAACAAGGCGTCAACACCACCCCGCACGACCGTGACGGCTTCCGCAGCCTCCACACCCTCACCCTCGCCGACGGCATCAGCGTCAGCGACGCCAGCGAGACCAAGGTCATCGGCAACACCACCTACTACGCCAGCGCCTCCACCGTCACCATCAGCTACACCGGCACTCCGGTCGCAGGCTACAGCCACAACGGCTATACCGTGACCAGCGGCGCCAACGACTACACCTCCACAGCCCTCAATGGCAACATCCTCACCTTCGACCCCGCCGCCGACGTCACCGTCAGCGCCGCCTTCATCCCCATCGTCTACAACATCACCTACGACCTCGCTGGTGGCAGCCTGGCCACCCCCAACCTCGCCATCTACACCGTCGAGACCCCCACATTCACCCTCGCCAATCCCACCGCCCCCACGGGCTACACCTTCGCCGGCTGGACAGGCGGTGTCAACTCCGAACTCAGCACTCCGACCTCCGACCTCACCATCGCTCAGGGCTCCACCGGCGACCGCTCCTACACCGCCGTCTGGACCCCCATCGTCTATAACCTCACCTACGACCTCGCCGGCGGCAGCCTGGCCACGCCCAACCCCGACACCTACACCATCGAGACCCCCGACTTCACCCTCGCCAACCCCACCCGCACCGGCTACACCTTCCTCGGCTGGACAGGCGGTGTCAACTCCGAACTCAGCACTCCGACCTCCGACCTCACCATCGCCCAGGGCTCCATCGGCCACCGCTCCTACACCGCCACTTGGGAGATAATCACCTATAACCTCACCTACGACCTCGACGGCGGTACGGCCTCCAACCCCGCCACCTACACCATCGAGACCCCCACTTTCACCCTCGTCAACCCCACGCGCGAGGGCTACACCTTCCTCGGCTGGACGGGCACCGACCTCAGCACTCCGACCTCCGACCTCACCATCGCCCAGGGCTCCACCGGCGACCGCTCCTACACCGCCGTCTGGACCCCCATCGTCTATAACCTCACCTACGACCTCGCCGGCGGCAGCCTGGCCACGCCCAACCCCGACACCTACACCGTCGAGACCCCCGACTTCACCCTCGCCAACCCCACCCGCACGGGCTACACCTTCCTCGGTTGGACAGGCGGTGTCAACTCCGAAATCAGCACTCCGACCTCCGCCCTCACCATCGACCAGGGCTCCACAGGTGACCGCTCCTACACCGCCCACTGGCGTATCAATATTCCCTACATTGATGCCGACGGCACCCTCCAGTCCTGCACCGACTACACCCTCGTCGGGAGCAGTTCCGGCAATGTCACCTACGGCACCGACGGGCAGGAGTGCTGGTTTGTGGTCAACGGCGACGTCACCATCACCGGTCAACTTACCCTGCGGGGTTCCAGCAAGCACCTTATCCTCTGCGACGGTGCCTCGCTCACCGTCACCAACAGTGGCCAATGGAATAACGCCATCTCCTCTTCTGGCAGTGGCAGCACCCTTGCCATCTATGGACAGGTTGCCGGCACGGGCGTCCTCAACGCCTCGGTGACTGGCAATCAAAGCGATGCCCTATTCCACGCTGGCAATTTGTTCATCAACGGCGGCCATGTGATCACGACCGTGGGAGCGAACACCTCCGGCGTTTACTGTATCGAAGCCAGCAACAATTTCACCATCAATGGCGGCAGTGTGCATGCGACGGGCACTAGCAGTGTTAATCCTAGATGCTTGTCATCATTCTCTGGCGACATCACACTTGGCTGGCGTAACCTTTCCGACCGTATCTATGCCACCTCCTACAATGCTAGCGGCTCTGTCATCGTCAAAGCCGGACAGCACCTCACCGACGGCACGGCGGTCTATAGCGGCACGCTCACCTCGGCCCAGGTGACTGCCATCGCGGGCCAGACCCTGCAGCCCTGCTTCGCCGTCACCCTGCCTGAGCACCTCGCCGCCACCGGCGTCGTCAGCCAGACCGGCACCATGGCCTACGCCATCCCCGGCGCCACCGTCACCCTCGCCGTGGCCTCCGACTACGCAGGCTATTCCCTGACCGCCGTCACCGTGGGCGGCGACCCCGCCACCGATAACGGCGACGGCACCTGGAGCTTCACCGTGCCCGCCGCCGACGTCACCGTCACCGCCGTCTGGCGTGTCCATGTTCCCTACATCGATGCCGACGGCAACCCCCAGACCTGCACCGACTACACCCTCGTCGAGAGCAGCAACGATCAAAGCACGTATTACTATTCCCCCAGCGGCGGCGGATGGTATGTGGTCGACGGCGATGTGACGTTGGTCAATTTCACTTTCTATGACAACGACGCCCACCTCATCCTGAAGGATGGCGCCACCCTGACGTTCAACAGAATCACTACATCTAATTACGTGGCTCTCACCATCTATGGCCAGAGCCTTGGGACGGGCACCCTGAACGGAGCGGAAATCAGTGTACAGAGGGACGACCTCACCATCAATGGCGGAACCTTGGTGATGACCCCCCCCTATTCCAGTGATGCCATTCAAACCCTATACAACGGCAATATCGTCGTCAACGGCGGCACCATCACCGCCACCTCGGCAAACGGGAATGCCGTCTATTCTTCGAGCAGCCTCACCATCAACGGCGGCACGGTGACGGCCACCAATACCGGTAACGTGAACGGCAGCCTCTATTCCAGAAATGGCGATATCACCATCAACGGCGGCATCGTCACCGCCACCGCACCGACGGGCTTCTACGCCATCGTCGCCGGAAACAACGGTGATGGTACCAACCCGGGCTGCCACAACCTCAACCTCAGCTGGACCAACCCCACCGACCGCATAAGCTTCAGCAGCTTCGCCGGCAATGTGCGCCTGATGGCCGGCAAGGCCTTCGTCGACGAAAACGACCACCTATACTACACAAACGGCTCCGGCTATAACAGCCTGGGTTATGCCGTCACCGGCCACCTCCTCACCCCCTTCACCGACTACGACCGCGAGTTCTCCATCACCTACCACCCCAACGGCGGCACCATGCCGGCCACGTACCCCACCACCTACACCTACAACACCACCGTGGCGCTGCCGGTGCCCACCCGCGAGGGCTATGCCTTCCTGGGGTGGTACTCGTTTGGGATGCCCGATAACGTCACCGTGCTCGAAGCAGGACACTATCTGAGCGACCTGGAGCTGTACGCCGACTGGGCCCCCCTCTACACCGATGTCAGCTACCTCGACGAGAACGGCACCCAGCAGACCGTCCAGGCCAAGATACTCTACAACACCTTCACCACCTTCGAGGGCGGCATCTACACGTTCCCGGATGGATGCCATTTCTCCAGCCCCGTCACCTTCACTGGCAACACCACCCTGATCTTCCCGGACGGGGAGTCCTTGTCGAATTATGCTTCTGACGGGGTCTTCTCCGTCGACGGCAACCTCACCGTCTATGGTCAGGAAGTGGGCGATGGCGGAATGCTGGCAAAGGGTCTTTCGGCCACAGGCAATATCGCCCTCTACGGCGGTATAGTCCAAGTGATTGACAGCGTCGTCGCCAACGGCGCGGGCGGCACCATCACCCTCGGATGGACCGGCTTGTATAACGAAATCAATGCCGGTAAATACATCGGACAGGTGAACCTTGTCAAGGACTTCCTCTACATATCCAACGACGGCACAAGGGTTGTCGTCCACGCCGGCACCGACATCGACACGGCCACCATCAACGGCAAGTATCTCACTCCTTATTTCCAGACCACCACGGTCCACTACCTCGACGAGAACGCCACCCGGCACACCGCCGACGCCACCGTGCTTTGGGGCGACGAGAGCGGCACCCTCCCCGGTGGCATCTACACCGTCGTGGGCGACGTGACATTCACCCACGGCCTCGCCTTCGACGGCAACACCACCCTTGTCCTGCCCGACAATTCATATTTGTATATCCACGACGGAAACTGGGAGCCCATTGCTGGCGACGGCATCACCGTCAACGGCAACCTGGCCCTCTATGGCCAGGAGAACCGTAATGGCATCATAGAAATCCTTGCCTCCGGCGACGCCATCCATGCCTCGGGCAATATCACCGTCAGCAATGTGAGTGCCGATATCTATGATGGCAACGGCATTCGCAGCGATGCAGACATCCTCGTCGCCGGTGGTGAGTACTATTCCTGCGGCACAATTGCCGCCGGCACCATCACCCTCGGCTACCTTACCTCATATGATCATATCTATAGTGATGCCTATACCGGCACCGTGACCGTCAGAACCGGCCAGACGTTGATAGACTATAATAATTATAACACCTATAGCGGCACCCTCACAGCTGCTCAGGTGTCCGGAATCGAAGGTGAATACCTTTACCCCTACATCGAGCCCGTCACCCGCACGGTGGAAAGCTACAATGGCAGTGAGAATGGCGGATGGGTATTCCTCGCCTCGCCGGTGATGGGAAGCATTCGGCCGAGTGAAGTTGATTATATGACCTCGGGCTTCTACGACCTCTACCGCTACAACACCGGCACCGACGTCTGGGAGAACTACCGGCGGCACTACGATGACTTCATGCTCTACAACGGCCGAGGCTACCTCTATGCGCGAGCAGACACTGAGACTTTGGAGTTTTCCGGGGCTTACAACATGAACAGCACCCAGGCGGTGTCCCTCGAGCAGGGCTTCAACCTGGTGGGCAACCCCTTCGACGCTGCGGCAACCATCGACCGTCCCTGCTACAAGATGAATGCCGAAGGCAACGGCCTCGTGGCCTGCGCCACAGGCACCTCCATCGCCGTCTGCGAGGGCGTCATGGTGTACTCCGCCGTGGGCGGCCAGTCGGTCACCTTCTCCCGCAACGCCCCCGGCAGCAAGGGTGGCCTCAACCTCAAGCTCACCAACGCCGACGGACGCCAGCTCGACAACGCCGTCGTCATCCTCGGCGGCGAGGAAAGCCTGGAGAAGATTGACAACTTCAATTCCCAGTTCTCCATCTTCAACTCCTCCGTCTCGCTCAGCATCCCGCAGGACGGCCACCGCTACGCCGTGGCCTCCGTCCCCGCGGGCACCAAGGCCGTCCCCCTGGCTCTGCAAGCCACCCCGGGCGAATTTGAGTTGAAAGTGGAAAGTGGAAAGTGGAAAGCGCAGGGCGGAACTTATCTCCACTTGATAGATAGAGCCACCGGCGCCGACGTCGACTTGCTGCGCGACAGCAGCTACACCTTCCACGCCACCGGCAACGATGCCGCCCGCTTCAAGGTGATACTCTCGCCGACCTCCGACCTCCGACTTCCGACCTCCGACCATCCCTTCGCCTATCAAGACGGCGACCAGCTGATCATCGACGGCACCGGCACCCTCGAAGCCTACGACGCCCTCGGCCGCAAACTCTTCAGCCAGGAGATTTCAACTTTCAACTTTCAACTTTCAACTTCCGCCTTCCCCGGAACGGGCGTCTACCTCCTCCGCCTCGCCGGCCAAAGCCAGAAGATAGTGATTAAATGATAACGTAAACCTCCCCGCCTATGGCGGAAATCCTGGAAATCCTGGAAATAATATGCTGACACAACAATAAAAATCTCCCCGCCTACGGCGGAAATCCATAAATCCAGTTAATCTATTAGATTTATAGATTACGCCGAAGGCGGGAGAAAGAGAAAAAGATTTCCAAGATTTACAAGATTTCGCGAAGCGGGAGAAAAAAAAGAACAAGATATGAAGACAAACAAGATTATATCAGTAGCAGCGCTGGCGGTCCTCCTGGCCACCGCCTGCAGCAATGACAACGACGGCCGCATACGCCTCTTCGCCGAGCGCATGGCGCAAGGCGGCAACGCCAAGGTGCTCTTCGACGCCGCCCACCTCGACGCCGCCGAATGGGTCGCCGGCGAAAGCATCGACATCAACGGCAACGCCTATGTCATCGCCGGCAACGCCAACGACGGCTACAGCGTCGACGGCACCGCCATCACCGGCAGCGCCCTTTACGCCATCTATCCCGCCACCGTCAACGACGCCCTCGGCAACTACATCATCGTCACCAACGGCGGCCACGACGGCATCTGCGGCGTCGACATCCGCAGCCTCGCCGTCAACATGCACAGTGACGGCCGCCACGACGTCTACTTCCCCATGGCCGCCTCCGCCACGGTCGACGCCACCGAGATGACCTTCCAGCACCTCACCGGCGGCCTGAAGCTGACGTTGCGCAACGCCTCGGAGAGCGACATGGATGTCTTTGGTCTGGAGGTCTCCGCCACCAAGGCCGACGGCAGCCCCGCCATCTACCGCAACATCGCACCCTCGTGGGCCGGCAGTCTGCTGCCCACCATACCCATCGAGCACGGGCAGAACGAAGACCAGAGCAGCCAGTTCTACAGCGTCATAGAGATGAGGATGAACACCGACGGCACCCCCGGCGTCACCATCCCGGCGGGCCAGAGCATCACCTTCTGCATCCCCATGCTGGCACAACAGCTCAAGAACATCACCGTCACAGGCTATGGCTTATTCCCCCTCTTCTATAAGACCAAGTCCCTCGACACACCCAAAGACATCGAGAGAAACAAAATGTACACCATCCCGACAATAGAGGTCGAAGATAATAATTTAGTGTTGTAAACCAGGCCCCCTAGGAAATCCTAGGACTCCTAGGACTCCTAGCAAACCTAAAAAAAACCAAGAATCATGAACACCAAGAAACAATACATCACCCCGATGCTTACCGTCGTCACCTTCAAGGCCGAACGTGGCTATGCTGGCAGTCTCGATCCCAATAAACTCTTGTCGTTCAGGATGGTCTCCTCGTTGTTGAGCGGCTCTGCCGTCGACAACACGCAAGAGACTTGGACCGAGGAGCAAGAGCTCTTCACTACGTGGTAGGATAGTACAGAGGGCGTAAAAAAGAAGCAGCGCCCCGTCAAGGGCGCTGCTTATGAGGAAGAGTGTGGCGGTAACGGGCCAACGAGATACGTTGACCGCTTACTCGCTCATCTGGCGGTAACGAACCAACGGGAGACGTTGGCCGTTACTCACTCATCTGGCGGTAACGGTCGACCTCACCCTGGACGTTGTTGACGTTCTGGTTGGCGGCGTCGACTTTCTTCTCGGCATCGCCTTTTATCCCCTGGGCTTTTTCTATCTCTGCCTGGAGGTTCTTGATGTCTTTCTCGCAGTCTTTGATTTTCTCTTGGTATTTCTTTATGTCTTTCTGCTTGTCGGCAATCTGTTTGTTCTTTTTGGCAATCTGCTTGTCGATGGCGGCGACACCGGCAGCGGCTTTGGCGGCTTCCTTCTCGGCTTTCTTCAGGTTGTCCTGCTGGGCATACATGTTCTGCTGGGCTTCATAGCGGTTGACATAGTTGGCAAAGCCGGAGAGCCAGCGCATGGCATTGGCACGAAGCACGGAGGGGTCGTTGGTGACGAGGTCGCTGCTGAGGGCGCAGACGGTGACGACAGACTCGCGGTTTTTCTTCTTGCCCTGACCTTCGACACGGGTGTAGAAGTTGATGTTGGTGATGGATATTTCTTCAATGAAGGCGTTGGCGACCATAAGATAGCCCTGTTCGTCTTTTTGGGGTTTGAGCTTGGCATCCTTCAGGTACTGCATCATAGCGTCCTGAACGAGTTTGGGGTCTTTCTGGAGCGTGACGGCGGCAGCGGGGACAGTGAGACCACCGACCTGGGCGTTGGTTTCGACAACACTCTGTGCGGCGAGACCGAGGGTCATCAGAGCCGCGACGGCAAAGGTAAAGATCTTCTTCATAATGGTTTGTTTTTATGGGTTGATAAATTGTTCTTCCGATTTTAGGGTCTAAAAGTCGAAGAGTCTAAAAGCTGGCGGTATCAAGAAGGAGATAAGACGATTGCTTGATTGCTTGAATGTGTTAATGTTTTGTAGTTAAGTAGACAGTAGTTAAGTAGTTAAGACAATGGCGTCAGCCGCTACAGGCTACCCGCTACCAGCTCCATTTCACTTTTCAATTTTCAACTTTCAACTTTCACTTTTCACTTTTCAACTTTCACTTTTCAACTTTCAATTTTCAACTTTCAATTTTCAATTTTCAATTCGATTTCAGACCATCTTGTCGATGGTCCAGACGAAGGCACGGATGCCTACCTCTTCATTGCGTTTGTCAAGTTTGCGGACGGAGAGGAGTAGTTCGTCGACCTGCTCGTCGGGAACGACGGTGAGGATGGCGTTGTTGAGCTCGGGCCAGGTGTGGGTGCCTCGGTGGGGATCGCCGGGGCGACGGGGAGTGGCGTCGGCTTGGCCGACAGCCCGGCCAAAGTCGCCGCTGCCGCGGCCCTGGACGTTCTCCCAGAAGGTGAATCCGCGAATGCCTAAGGTGTCGAGCATATATTCGACGCGCTCGTTGTTGGCTTGGTTGTAGACGATGAGGACTGATTTCATATCTTTTCTTTTTTGGGGAGTGAAAGGAATTGAAAGGGAGTGAAAGGGAGTGAAGTGACAAATGCACAAGACGGAACTATTGTCCTTTCACTCCTTTTCACTACTCTTCACTCCTTTTCACTCCTTTCCTTCATTTAAATCTATTTTCATAAATACAAATTTCTTGCGTTCCTTCTCTTTCTTCTCAATGTCGCCGCGGCGGTTGAAGACACCGTAGAGGACGGGCACGACGATGAGGGTGACGAAGGTGGAGACGGTGAGGCCGCCGATGACCACGAGGCCCATGGTGGTCCACATCTCGGAACCTTCGGAGTTGGAGGTGGCCATGGGTATCATGCCGAGGATGGTGGTGAAGGCCGTCATGAGCACGGGACGCAGACGGCTCTGGCCGCTGATGGCGATGGCCTCGTTGAGGGCTATGCCGCGCTCGCGCATTAGGTTGATGTAGTCGACCAGCACGATACCGTTCTTGACGACGATACCGATGAGGAGCACCAGGCCGAGGAGGCCTATCAT
>JAEEGL011074589.1_pt1 | contig 10139 bp, 2 predicted proteins | sample 9134231 | NCBI WGS metagenome assembly JAEEGL01 (sample SAMN16246548, study PRJNA631951) | gut metagenome | biome: gut microbiome; feature: rumen; material: fiber-attached | host: Bos | place: Iran: Karaj | collected 2018-10
AATGTAGTAGCTGTTAAGGCTCCCGGATACGGCGATCGCAGAAAGGCTATGCTTGAGGATATCGCTATCCTTACAGGCGGCAAGGTTATTTCTTCTGACCTTGGTCTTGAGCTTAAGGATACTACAATGGATGACCTTGGACGTGCTAAGAGCATCAAAGTTGAGAAGGAAAAGACAACTATCGTAGACGGACTTGGCAACAAGCAGGATATCAAGGCAAGAGTATCACAGATCAAGAAGCAGATTGAGGATACAACTTCTGATTTCGACAGAGAAAAGCTTCAGGAAAGACTTGCTAAGCTCGCAGGCGGAGTTGCTGTTATCAGAGTTGGTGCAGCTACCGAGACAGAGATGAAGGAAGCTAAGTACAGAATGGAAGATGCTCTTAATGCTACAAGAGCTGCTGTAGAAGAAGGTATCATCTTCGGCGGCGGAAGTGCTTACATCCATGCTACAAAGGAAGTTGCAAAGCTCGCTGAAACTCTTGAAGGCGATGAGAAGACAGGTGCTAAGGTTGTTCTTAAGGCTCTTGAGGCTCCTCTTTTCCACATTGCAAATAACGCAGGTCTTGACGGATCAGTTATTGTTAACAAGGTAAAAGAATCCAAGCAGGGCGTTGGCTTCAATGCATATACAGAAGAGTATGTTGACATGGTTAAGGACGGAATCATTGATCCTGCCAAGGTTACTAGATCAGCTCTTCAGAACGCTACATCAGTTGCTTCAAGCTTCCTTACAACAGAAGCTGCTGTAGCAACAATCAAGGAACCCGTTCCTCCTATGCCTGCAGGCGGCGGAATGGGTATGGGGATGTAAGCGATAACGAGCCAAACTCACCCGAATAATTGCATACAAAACTCCGAGAGGAGTTTCATAAATAAAAGAGAAGTCCCTCAAGCTTGCTTGAAAGGGGCTTCTCTTTTGTTTATGAAAGAGTCGCTTTAGCGACTTTTGTATGCAATTATTCGGGCGAGCTTGGCGACAACGTACGACAGGGAAATTGCTTCGCAATTTCGCTGTATGAGCGATCCTTTTTCATTGCCCTCTATCGTTAAGAGTTATACAATTAATAGTGTATATTTTAATAGTCTTTAGGGGGACAATATGGAAAAAAGTGGGGAAAAGTCTGCAAGCAGTTTTATGCTCAAAATCTGCGCATTTATAGTTGATAAGCGCAATCTATTCTTTCTGATATACGCTATTCTGTGTATATTTTCAGCTATTTCAAGGAATTGGGTCTCGGTAGAAAACAAGTTGTCCGAATACCTGCCGGTATCCTCAGAGACCAGTAAGGGACTCAAGATCATGAACGATCAGTTTGTGACCTATGGCTCCGTAAAGGCCATGGTGGCAAATATTTCTTATGACGAGGCTCTTCTCATCCAAAAAGAAATAGAGGCTGTGGATGGTGTATTTTCCGTTGAACTTGATGATTCGGACAAGCATTACAATAACGGCTCTGCTCTTTTTAACATAACCTTTGAATATGATGAGAGAGAAGATGAGTGCCTTGTTTTGTTGGACAGGATGCGTACATATTTCAGTGACTATGATTCCTATCTGTCCACATCCCTGGGAGATACTCAGTCTGAACTTATCAACAAGGAGATGAATGTAATCTCCATCCTTGTAGTTATTATAGTTGTGGTTGTTCTTCTATTGACTTCACAGGCCTACGCTGAAGTTCCGGTACTTCTTCTTACCTTTGGAAGCGCCGCACTGGTGCAGATGGGAACCAACTTCCTCTTAGGAACAATTTCCTTCGTTTCAGACTCCGTGACAATAGTGTTGCAGCTGGCTCTGTCAGTGGACTATGCTGTAATCTTTTTGAACCGTTATAAGGAAGAACATGCTGAGCTTCCCGAAAGAGAAGCCTGTATAGTAGCGCTGTCCAAATCCATTCCCGAAATTGCCGGAAGCTCACTTACTACCATGGGCGGTCTTATAGCTATGCTTTTTATGCAGTTCGGAATAGGAAAGGACATGGGTATAGTTCTTATTAAGGCTATTATTCTAAGTCTTTTGTCAGTGTTCCTATTAATGCCGGGTATTATCATGGTTTTTGCCGGTCTTATGGAAAAGACACAACACAGAAACTTCATTCCCAAGATTCCTTTTGTTGGTAAGTTTGCTTATTATACCAGATATCTTATTGCTCCTTTGTTTATCGTAGCTATTATCATAGCCAACAGAATATCCTCCAAGACTCCCTATGTTTACGGCTATTCTCTGATTACTCCGCCACTTACCAATGAAGTGCAGGAGGCAATAGACCTGCAGAATGCAAACTTTCGGTCGGACAATCTCATGGCTCTTGTTTTCCCTTCAGGAGATTATGACAAAGAGAAAATGATGATTGATGATCTTTTGATGGACGGGCGAATCGTCTCTGTTACGGGACTTGCCAATACAGAGGCTCTTAACGGCTATACACTTACAGCAAAACTTACCCCAAGACAGTTTTCGGAACTTATAAATATTGATTATGAAGTGGCAGAGCTTATTTATACAGCATATGCAGTAAATGACGAAGCCTATGCCAAAGTTGTAAACGGTCTTGCCAATTACAAGGTTCCTCTCATTGATATGTTCATGTTTGTCTATAAAGAAGTGGAAGAGGGGTATGTATCTCTAAGTGACGAGCTTATGGACAAATTGAAGCAGGCAGATAAGATGATGAACTTTGCCAAAAAGCAGCTTCAGGGAGAAGAATACTCCAGAGTTCTGGTATATCTTGATCTTCCCGAGGAGTCGGATGATACATTTAATTACATTGAAAAGCTGCATAGAATAGCTGAAAAGTACTATGATGAGGATAAAATCTATGTTGTGGGCGAGTCTGTCAGCCAGTACGACCTGAAAAAATGCTTTTCCAGAGATAATATGGTTACAAGTATAATCTCGATACTTGCAGTTCTTGTTGTACTGCTCTTTACCTTTAAGTCGGCCGGAATGCCTGTACTTCTTATTTTGGTCATTCAGGGATGTATCTGGATCAATTTCTCCGTACCTGCACTTCAGCACGACAATCTCTTTTTCCTGGGGTACCTCATCGTAAGCTCTATTCAGATGGGTGCCAACATCGACTATGCAATTGTTATTGCCGGAAGATACACGGAACTTAGATCAACCATGGGCAAAAAAGATGCTATTGTGGAGACAATGAACCTTTCATTCCCTACAATCATTACTTCCGGAACAATGCTGGCGGTTGCCGGAACCCTTATCGGAAACATGACTTCGGACTGCGCTATCTATGGAATCGGAAAGTGCCTTGGACGAGGAACCATTATTTCCATTCTTATTACCATGTTTGTTCTTCCCCAGATACTTCTTGTGGGAGATAAGGTGATCGAGCTTACAGCTTTTGTTATGAATATGCCTTTGCAGACTAAGGTAAGAAACGGAAGTATGAGAATCGACGGCGTTGTAAGAGGCCATATCGACGGAAATATTACCGGTGTTGTTCATGCTGTTGTAAGAGGAAATGTCAGCGCTTATATTGAGAACGACAACGTAAAAATGCTGGATGAAGGCAATGATGAGCTGGAAGTGGAGGAAATCTGATATGAGAAAAAGAATATGCATACTCCTTCTTGGCCTTTTATTTGTTTCCTCGCAGCCTCTTAGCGTCTTTGCGGAAAATACCGAGGGCACGGAAGATGCCCTTACAACCGCGACCCAGCAAAAGGCTCTTGATGAACTAAAGGACATAGACTACGACATCAGGGAAGAACTTGACACTCAGATCCCTGAAGATAAAGAAGAGATTATTATTTCCAATACTAAGGAATTTCTTGAGTTTGCCAAAAACTGTACTCTGGACACCTGGTCTGTGAATAAAGTAGTAAAGCTCACCGATGATATTTCTCTTATTGGAAACAAATTTACCGGAATTCCCACCTTTGGGGGAGAATTTGACGGTAACGGTCATACTATCAGTAACCTCAGTATCGGAGAAGATATTTCCTATTGCGCACTATTTTCCAATCTTCAAAAAACAGGAATTATCAGGAACCTTAATGTCAAAGGCACTGTTATGCCTTCCGGAGAACAGATTGTGGTGGCAGGTATTGTAGCCAACAACTATGGAAGGATAAGCCACTGCGAATTTAAAGGAGTTATTTCCGCCAACGATTATGTGGGCGGCATTGCCGGAATCAATCAGCTTACGGGAGAAATAGATTATTGTTCCTCCGGCGGCTATGTTCACGGAATACATTTTACCGGAGGAATTGCCGGTGAAAATATGGGAAATATCTCCAATTGCACCAATGAGGCGTCAGTAAATACCTCCAATACAGATACGAAAATTTCTGTTGATGGCGTAAATACACTTAATAAGGTCATTGCATTTTTTAAGAATTTAAAAAAGACCTCGGATGAAGCAAGCGCAGATGTTACAGTGACGGATATCGGCGGAATTGCAGGTGAATCCATAGGTATAATCCTTCGCTGCATTAATGTCGGCGATGTGGGTTATGAGCATGTGGGCTATAACATAGGCGGAATAGCCGGAAGACAGTCGGGATATATTTATAAATGTACCAATAACGGCAAGATCAGAGGAAGAAAAGATATCGCCGGCATAGTGGGACAGGCTGAACCCTATATTACTGTTGACTTAAGTACCGATGTGGCATACCAGCTCACAGAGGCTATCGGTAAGCTACACGATGATGTGACTATTGCCCTCAGGGATACCAAGAATCAATCCGGTGTCATCACCAGCAGACTTTCGGTTATAAAGCAGTTTACCGACGGAGCACTTGATGATGTCAAGTATCTTGCAGCGGGAACTGTGGACTATGCCAATGGAGTTTCCGGAGCTGCTACGGAAGCTTTTTCCAGAGTGGATTATCTCATGGAAGAAACTGCCAAAGAAAACGGAGCTTTGGATTATGCCCAGAGGTCTTTGGATAATTTTGGCGATTCCTCTGAAGATATCGAAAATGCTCTTGATCACCTGGATATTGAAACTTACCTTGAAGGCGATGAACTAAAACAATACAGGGATGCCAAGAAAACCTTAAAAAGTGCCGCTGCGCAGTATAAAGAACTTTCCGGGAAGGCATACAAGCCGTTTTACAATTATTATGTCTATGATAATAAAAGGTCTCTTGAGAGAAATGATTTCGACTATATACTTTCTGATTCCGGAGAAAAGGCTGATTATACCCAGTGGAGCTCGGATGAAGCTGCCATAGAGAATAATATAGTCAACGGAACAGGTCCCGCTGCAAAGGGATTCTGGAAATATCAGGATGGAAAGAGCTTTCCTGATTCTGAAATAGAGATGGACCTGGCAATTTCTGCAGCTGCAAAAGTTGCTGCAAATTCTGCTTCCGGCGATTACGCCCAAAACCATTACCAGAGTCCTGTATATGGGAAAAGCTATTATGAAGATCTTCAGATAGCTGGAGAAGTAATCGCCAGCATATCATCAACATACCTTCCCATAATGGCCGACGATGTGAGAAAAGACGCCTTAAAAGCCATGGGAGATCTGGAGGATGCCACTGACAATCTTCAAAAGGCAGGGGGAGCAGCAAGATCACTTCTTGGAAATCTTGCTGCCAAGGATGATATTGTTTTTCCGCAGTTTAGTCAGGAATATAAGACTCGTACCGTATCCCTTGTTGATAACTTTAAGGGGATGAATAACAATTTCGGTCTCCTTAGTTCAGAACTTAACAACGCTACAGGGGTCCTGGTTGACGATCTCCAGTCTATTACGGATCAGTTCAACACTATCATGCTTCTTTTTACGGATGCAGTGGATGGCGTTCTGGAACAAGACTACACTACAAAGTTTGAAGATGTTTCCCTGGAAGAAGCTGACAGTACCACGGATGCCACAATTGATGACTGCGTCAATTACGGACATATAGAAGGAGATATAGATGTAGCCGGTATAGCAGGCGCTATGGCTATCGAGTATGATTATGACCTGGAAAGCGATATTACGGGGATAAAAGACAAACTCATTAATACCTCTTATATCACTAAGTGCGTAGTCAGAAGCTGCAGAAACTGTAACGATATTACTTCTGAAAAGAACTGCGCGGGAGGAATCTGCGGTCTTCAGGAAATGGGAACCATAGTAAGATCTTCCAATATCGGAAATACCACCTCCAGGTCCGGTGAATACGTAGGCGGTATTTGCGGAAGGTCCATATCATATATTATAAGCTCTAAGGCTACAGGAATATTAACAGGCCCTTCCTATGTGGGCGGCGTGGCAGGAGACGGCAAGCACATCAGAGAATGCATGACTTTGGTAAAAGTCGAGAACGCTGACAGCTGGTATGGCGCTGTTGCAGGTCATGTCAGTGAAGACGGTGTTGTAAGAGATAACTATTTTTACAGCGATGACCTTTGCGGAATTGACAGAGTAAGCTACTCCAAGAAAGCAGAGCCGTTAAAATACAGCGATGGTGATATCCCCGATGAATTTAAAAAGCTTACTGTATCCTATATTCTCGAGGATGAGGATCTTGATAGCGGAGAAAAGCTCATTCAAAAGACAAATGTTGTTTACGGCTCTTCTCTTTCTGAAGCCGATTATCCTGTAGTAGAGGATAAAAAAGGACATTATGTAATTTGGGAAACACCTGAAGTTGTGGGCATTAAAACCGATACTGTGGTCAAGGCTAAGTACATTAAGTACAGAACCACACTTTCTGAAGAACCCGAAAACGGAACAGAATCCCTTCACCAACAGGAAGTTCTCGTTGATGGACAGTTCAAGGTGGACGACAGGCTTTTGGTGAACCGAAACAGAAATTATACCATAAATGACCTGGGAAATGTTTCCTCCCTTAAGGATTTCACGGATTATGAGACTGTAACCATAAGTATTCCCGATGACGGCAACAGTGTGCATCAATTGAGGTTCAGACCAATGGACAGCTTTTCCGAGCTGTTTAACAAGGTTGAGGTATATCTGATTGAAGGAAATGAAAAGACACTTCTGGAAAAGACCGGAACCATGGGTAAGTATGACACCTATGATATCGAAGGAAACAATGTTACTTTGAACATTAGATTTGCCAATGCTGAAAATACCTTGAAGACCATATTCGGCGGAGTCATAGGTGTTCTGGTATTATTGGTTGTCATAATCATAGTTGTGATAATTCTTATCAAAAAGAACGGAAGACTTCTTCCGAAGCTTATCAGCAATGTTGCTGCTAATGTTAATAAAAAAATAGAAAGTAAAGAGCAGCTATTCTACGATGACAGCGCTGAAGATACAAAGCTCATTGATGATCTTAAGAAGATAAAAGAGGATAAGAAAAAAGAAGAAAAGAAAAAAGAGGATTCAGAAAAGCACGGCAAAAAGGATGGATCTTTGGAAGATTAAAAACTGCGAGGAATACTATTACAATAGTATTCCTTGTTTTTTGCAATTATATTTCATAAATTTTTTATTGAAATTTTATAATTTGTAAATTAAAATATCATAGATTTATTATGTTTAAATTTCATGGAGGATGTGTGGATATGTTTAAGAAGCGTTTACTTGCGTTGGTTTTGACCGGAACTATGGCCGTTACTAACTTTAGCGGTATTACAGCTTTCGCTGCAGTTTCAGAATCTAATTCTGATTCAGTTACTGTTGTATATGAAGAAAGTAATAATAAAAGCGCGGCGGATATCGTAATTGAACCGGAGGAGAAGACTTCCGATGAGGAAGATTTTTCAGCTGTCGATACTGCAGCTGAAGATGCCGAAATAGATGTCACAGAAAATGATGAGGAGCAGGAAGTAGTTGTATCCGGCGAAAGCAGTTCTGAACCTGATACAGATGAAGAAGAAATTATTGTTGAGGACGAGGATGCATCTAGTGTATCTTCAAGTGCATCTTCATCAGAAGTGTTAGATGACATTGCATCAGAATTGTCATCTGATGTTGCTATGTCTTTATATCTTTCTGCAGGTGATCCTGATGAGGAAGCCGTTGAGGTAGATTATGATGCTGAGCCTATTCCCTATACTTCCCGTTCAGGGGAAATAAAATCACCTAACGTATCCATTCTTTTAAACCTTGTTAATGAAAGACAGTTTGTTATAGATACCTTCTGGGGAGATTCTACTCCTTCCAATAGTCCGTATTTTAACGGCAGCGACAATTTTCTTTATCAGGATATCTACAACAATTATGAAAAGAATCCTCTTTATAAAGCAGCGGTTGATGCTTATTATCGCCTTTTAAATATGGAAGAGGGTGCTGCTGAGCTGTGGGAAGCGGCAGTTGGATTGACCATGTCGGATGCTGACAAGGCCAATTTCAAAAACGGTGTGGCAGCCAAAAACTATGAGGCAGTACTTAGTAAAACTGTCAGTACCAACTATACTTCATCAATCGGTCTTAACACTAATAGTGAATCAGCAGGTCTTTTGGCACTAAGGGCAGATTATCAGGCTCTTAAATCAATTGATGATGTCCTGGGAGAGTTGAGCGAAAGTGTAGGACAGGCTGATGATTGTATTAGTGAAGATGAGCGTGAGTTTGTTCTTGAAGCTTTGCCTGCTTTCAGAGATGGTAAGCTTACCTATCTGGAGAAACTTGATTTTACTTTAAAACGCGCAGAGTCCATTACCGGTAAGGATGAGTATAAATCTATTTATGATGCGGAAAAAGCGGCTCACGTACTTTCTGATTCTGAGAAAACTTCCTGGGAGGAAAATGAAAGCTTAAAGAAAATATTCAAGAATTATAAATTCATCAACACCATTGTCAGTGACGGTCTTTCCATGAATTATAAGACCTTACAGGAACTGATGCTGATCGAGTCTTTGAACGAACAGGTGGAGTCTCTTTATAAGCCTATCGATAAGACACATGCTAAAGCTGTTGCTGCTGATAATAAGGCCTATGCATCAGTTTCCAAAAGATATGTTGAACTTATGACCGCTGACTATACTGCTGAACAGAGTGTAAGAAAGGCATATCTTAAGTCGTTTCTTGAGGTAGTTGATAAAGAACTCGCAAAATATGCTATTGGAAAGATTCAGGATAAGATTACTGAATCCGTTATCAAGGTTGCAGTTGGTAAAACTGCGTCCAAGGCAACTGCCATGTATCTTGCCCAGAGTGCAGAAACTACAGGTTTTGTCATTGGTGTTGTTCAGTACGTCGGGGATAAGCTTACCGGCGTGGAAGCTGTTACCAAGAAAATCTATGAGATAAAGTACCTGAAAAAGGTCAAAAGCTACGCTAAGCAGGTATATACGGATGATTATAACAAATTCAAGGCCGCATATAACCGCGGGGCAAGCATAGAGGAACTGGATCCTCTTGCAAAAGATGTTCTTGACGACCTGGCATTTATAAAAAAACTCACTCTTCGTGCCAACCAGATCGGTTATGAGATGGTATGTGCAAACGCAGATGCAGGTGTAATCAAGATCGTTGATTTCTTTGAAGGCTATGATACTAAGGCTCAGCTCACCAGAACCTATACCAAGATTCAGGATGGGCTTATTAATACTACCATCAATCCTATTGTAAACGATCAGTTTCCTGTAGCTAAGGATCAGAAGCTTACTGTAAGCTCTACTAAGATTGGTACTATAAATAATGATTATAAATATCAGGGAAGATTTGAAAAAAATGGCGAGACTTATTATATTCCTGAATTTGAATACAAACTTATTCCCGGCATTGAACTTCTAGGTGGTACTTTACATATTGAGACTAAGAAGGATGAAGTGATCACTATAGATAGTATTACAGGTTATGGTGATATCAAGGTTTCCGGAGAAGGAACCGTTAATATCGGCATACTTTCAAATAATGGAGGAAACTTGACTATTTCCAATATGTATGAAGGTCGTAATACGAAGGTTACAGTTTCATTATTGGAAATTAATTATAGTTTGAAAATCAATGATGGAGCTTATGTTGTATTCGAGGATGAGCTTAATCTGCCCGGAACATTATATGTAAATGGCGGTGCACTGGTTGTAAATGGGGACCTTTCTATTAATACTTCGACTTTGAATATCGGTGCAGGTCGAGTAGAGGTAAATGGAGATGTCTATGTAAAAGTAGGCAAGGACAAGAATCCAAATTCGAACTATGGCTATATCGTAATGAATAATGATAATGGATATTTCCTAGTAAATGGAGA
>JAEEGL011849976.1_pt1 | contig 10139 bp, 12 predicted proteins | sample 9134231 | NCBI WGS metagenome assembly JAEEGL01 (sample SAMN16246548, study PRJNA631951) | gut metagenome | biome: gut microbiome; feature: rumen; material: fiber-attached | host: Bos | place: Iran: Karaj | collected 2018-10
AACGGCAGAAAACCTTAAACTGAAGAAATAAAGGCTGGGAACATAACCAAGATAAAGTTTGTACCATCGCAAGATGGAACGTATGGAGACAGAACCATCTAAAAAAACCTGTTGCCGATTCAGAACCTTCGGGACTGAGGAAGCTGCTTTGCTTTAACAAATCATATGAATAAGAAAATAATGAGTATGTACAAAGACGGAAGTCTTTTTCGCATATATAGAAAAATAACCACACTGTCTTTAAAACAAAGGAGTTATGTAGATGGGGTACAAGAATAAGAAGTATAAAAAGGACCTTACACAACAGATAAATGACCGGCTTACGGTGATGCTCCATTCAGGTGAAGGTACAAGTAAAAAAGAAGCGATTGCAAATAGAACAGACCGGGACAAAATATTTTCGTACAGCACATATGAAAGTTATTTTAAACATTGTAAATACTTTTCTCGATATGTAAGAGAAAACCATCCCGAAGTAAAGAACCTGAAGCAAGCAAGAAAATATGTTAACGAATGGCTGCAGTCAAGGGTCGATAATGGCGGCGTCAATGGAAAACCTCTTTCGGCATGGACGATCACGCTTGAACGAGAAGCGCTTGGAAAGCTTTACAGAATAAACTCTGATGATCCGAATTTCTTTTCAGCGCCCAAACGTTATAGGGCTGATATTATCAGAAGCAGAGGAGATGCAGTCAGAGATCGCCACTTTTCTGAAAAGAACAATGAGGAGTTTGTGAAGTTCTGTAAAGGAACAGGCTGCCGTAGAAACATCATGATAAAACTGGAAGGACAAGATCTGAAAACCAGAGCCGATATTGATAGAGAAATAGATTTTCTGGAAACCCATACAAGAACGGAAACCGAAGAAAAGCACCTCAATGTTTTAAAGGATTCCATAAAACAGTTTCCTGATCAAGATTATTTTCTTCATCATCGGAAGGATAAAGGTGGCCGTGAGAGATATTCTCCTATTATTGGAGACAATATGCAGCAAATTGTTGACCGCATGAAGGCGAAAGCACCGCATGAAAAGGTATGGAAACACGTATCTGGAAATGCTGATATACATGGATATAGAGCAGAGTACGCAGGCGCGGTCTACAGACTGTATGCAAGATCGATCGAAGAAATTCCTTATGACAGAATAAATAAAGGAACTGGTAGAAAATTTCAGGGCGATGTTTATACTTGTCGCAAGGATAAAGCTGGAAAGAAACTTGATAGAGCTGCAATGCTTAAGGCAAGTAAAGCGTTGGGGCATAATCGTATAGAGGTTATAGCTAACAATTATTTACGAGTGTAACAGAGCAAAAGAAAGTGTGTATGTTGATTTGGTGATTTCAACATACACACTTTACTTGTTCTAATCTAATTGTTTTTCTGTACCAAAGAAGGTGTGGCGTTTAAGCGTTCTTTTTTCTTCTCTTGTTATTAACAGCGAAGATGCCAACTGCCACTACTAAGACAGCACAGATAATTCCAATAATATATTTGGTATTATTTTGTGCGGTTTCTGGATTAGATGCAATGGCTGTATCAAGAACCGCTTCTGCTGGAGCGGCTTCTGCTACAACAGCATCCTTAGCTACTTCTTCCACAGAAGTCTCGGTAGATGCTTCATCCGCTGACTCAGCAGATTTCTCAATGAGAGTTTCAGGCGACATAACAGGTGTAGAAATAGCATCTGTAAACTCAAATGTGATGCATCCATCTGCTACAGTGAGTGTCTTGCCTGTTTCCTTAAGTTCTCCTGCTTCTTCAGTAAAGATATTTACAACAGTACCATCGGCGTAAGGGGACTGCACCTTAAGCTTTACAGTGTTTCCTTCGGGAAGTGTCACATCCTGTAAAGAAAGCTTATATGCTGCAACAAGTTCCTCAGATGCATAAGGTTCAAGGTATGCTGAAAGGTCAAGGTAGAAATCATCATCTGACTTCCAGTTTTCAAATACCCATGAATACAGAACATTTCCTTCGCTATCAACGTAGTTGACAACGCCTGTCTCATTACCCGATGTTGTAGCATTAAGCTCTCTGCCGGTAATAGTGTTCATTGCTGACTCTGCTCTGATGTTAAGGTACATGCTATCAGGCGTACCATCCTCTGAGAAGTGTATAAAGTTGTCCTTTGCCTCATCCGTGATCGCATCAAAGTCATGCGCATATACCTTTACCGGCTTTGTCTGAGGCTGTGATTCAGTCTTTTGAACTTCTTTCTGCGTCTCTGTTGTATTTTTGACAGTATTTGATGTTTCGGGCACTGATGTCTGCATAGTAGACTGTGTATCTGCTGTGTTTTCTTCTCCACCCCATCTGTCAAATTCTGCACGCATAGCCGCTGAGATTTCTTCATCACTCATTCCTGAATCAAATAACTGCTGCATATATTCTGCTTCGTCATGTGGCAAACCCATTCCCGGTTCAGATACTTCCTGTGACCAAGCTGACTTGTTCCCACCTGCAACAACACCAAGCACACTTACGGACAAAAACGCTGCTATTAAGATTATTCTAAGTAAATGCTTCTCTACAATTCTCTTTTTCATAATTTATATTTCCTCCAAATTTCTTTGTTTTCTTTCGTTCTGATTATATTATGACATATTATCGGGGAATTGCCCGATTTACAGCAATATAACTCGGCTCCGATCTACTAACTCGGAGCCGAGTTGTTTCATTTTCTATGTTGTCCCATGCTATCATGCTGCCAAATAAAATGCAAGAGATTTAATAACGAAATAAAATTTCATCTCAGATTAAGAATTAGATTAAGATATCTTGGAAAATCAGTAAAAAAATGTATAATTACAGTTGTTTTACCATGAAATTTTAATCTACTAGTAAGGTTTTATAAAAGGATAGAAGTATAAATGCCAACAGATACAATATTGGTTACGGACAACAATAGTCCGGATACGCTAAAAATATGGATCATACTGTTTTTTATTTTCTTAATACTATATATGGTCGTATGTTTAGTACATGATGTAAAACGAGATATAAGGTTAGAGCAGCTTCCTCCGCAAGAGAAGAATAGTAACGGCGCTATTCCATTTTGGCTTCAGTATGCTTTAAGGGTTATCATCCCTGTTATCGGTGTTTACATCATCGTTAGCAAGGTAATCAGCCTTACATACGTGGCATCCTGTTCAATGGAGCCGAAGTTGACTACAGGCAATACCGCAGTTTACAACAGACTTGCTTATAAGAAGTCAGAGCCTTTAAGGGGCGACATCATTGAGTTTTGGTCTGATGAGTATGGCAAGATTTTTGCCAAGAGAGTTATTGGTATTGCCGGTGACAAAGTTGAGTTCCATAACGGCTTTGTTTACATCAATGGCATAAAGGCTGACGAGAGCGCATACATTGGCGTAAATGTTGAGACAAACTCAAACAAGACATTTACTGTACCCGAAGGTTGCGTATTTGTTCTTGGCGACAACAGAGAAAATTCAATGGATGCAAGATACTGGAACGAGCCTTATATTTCTTGCGATAGAATTATTGGCAAGTATATCGGTCAGCTTCCATTTGCACTTCCCGGCGCTTCCGAGGGTACTCCTGAAGGTTGATGAACATACAACAGATAGCATTGGCACTAATTTTCCCCAACAAAGGACAGCTTCTGGGAAGGGTTTGGGGAACGGGCTTTGGAACGGGCTTTAGAACGTTCCATATAGGGCGTGGAGGTTCACCAAGCAACACAAGCCTTATGGATCTTTGAAACAGAATGGCTTGTGTTCATTTGGGGCTCTATATCAGGGGAGCTTATTCTTCCCTGATATAGAGCAGTCCAGACTGCTTACAATCTGGACTGCCTTGCTTTTTTTTGCCTTTAAATATCTGCTAAGACTTCAACCTGAGAAGAAGCAAAGAAGAGTGCTTCAACTGTCTTATAATCTTTCTTTCCGTCCTTCGTCTTGCCAGTGAATTTAAAAATTTCCAGTTTAGATATTGGCTGCTGCTGACGCTTTACCTTATAGCCTCTTCTTTTCCATTCGCGTGATGTGTGGATCATCTCCGGCTCATCCACTAATCTTTTTTCTCCGTTTTCTCCATCCATTACCAGTCTGTTCCCGGATTTTCCGATGATTCCACTGTTCATAAGCTCCATTCTTTTGTTAAAAATAATCTGTTCGTTAGACATGTTGTTTTCCTTTCTGTCAAGAAGACTTTGTCCTGACTATAAAATGTTTTTGTTTTAAAGTGTTATAAGATAAGCTCTGTCAATCAATTGATCTTTGTTTTCTACCGCACAGGTATTGACTTCTCGGACTATGCTATCAAAGAGACTCATGTTAACATCTGCAGTAATTGGTACTAAGATGCATTCATGTATGCTGCTGGGTATAAGTACAAACTTTTTAGCGCCGATACTTGTACCTAGTTCTTTAATGGATTCTTTATCAAGCATTGCGCTCGCTCCTTTAGAGCTTATTCTGTTGCTGATTACATAGACTTGTTCAGTTGCTGCCATTTCATCATGTTGATCATTATTAGTTAGTCCCGGTACATTAAGGAAGAGTGGCTCAGCAGTAAACTCATCATGATTGTTTCTTTTGGCTATTGAAAACAGTTGGTTTTGTGTGATCCCTGCAATTCTAAGCATTTGCGGTTTCACCTTTACGCTAAAGGACTGTCTGTTGTTAGTGCCTCTCAGATAGAGGTACTCTTCTAGTCCTTCATAGGGGCTTTTTCGCTTCACAATATCCTCAGTACTGATTTTCTGCACACCTATATGTACGTGGTCAACAATGTAATCAATATCTGTTAGCTTGGTAAAGTCGATGTCATAATTCTTCGATATCATGCAGATGATGCCTTCTACAACTTGATCGTCTGAAATTGAATCTGTAGTCATTTTGAAACTCCTTTCTAATTGTTTTTGGCTCTTGCTCCTGAAAGATATGCTTCCAAGATTCTGAGCTTTTTTCTGAGGGGTGCTTTTAACTTTTTGAATTCGTTATTTTCCTTATAGATCACCTTCTTTCATAGGTATTGATATGCTTCCTGAGTTCTTCGCTAATCTTTCGGGTTTGCTTGCATCAAAAAAAGACAGGTGATTTAAAGAATTCAATGGACAAGGTACGATACGCCGTAGGGCAGCCGTTGAATTATTTAATTCACATGTCATGATGCGACTAAGCAAACCGATTAGCTAAGAATTTAGGAGTATATCAATATGAAAGAAGGTAATACAGTTAGGAAAATACGAATTCAAAAAGAGGGCGTTCCTTTGGGGAACGCGTTGGAGAAGGGGGAAGATCTGTCCTTGTATGCCTCGTTTTAGGGCTGCCTTGGTGGCAGTCAGGGGCATATTGGTCTGGGAGCTCGGGCAGACCTGCGAAGCTGCTGGGAATGGTATGGTGGGAAAGTCTGCAATCAAAAGATTCCCAGTTCATGAATTTTGGATTTTAAAAAAATACATACAATATTAATAGATAGTTAAACAGACTTCATCATAAGATTGAATCCGCGGCAATTCTGTGTTGATGGCTGCAGACATGGCTATTTATGATTCTTTCATGGAGGTTAAATAATGAACAATAATTCATTTCTCAAAAAAATTGAAGTTGCGCACGTCGTAGTATCTGGTGGAGTGGTCTATCGAGCTTCAAGAAATTCGAACTACAACTACGTGTCAGGGGGTGTGGCAGTAATATCCCCAGATCAGATGAACAGGGTCTTAATGGAGGATCGAAAGGCTTTTGAGGAGAATGGTATAGAAACCTCAAAAGAATACTTCGACCAATACTACGAGATTATTATTGGCTAATGAGAAGTATGTATGGTCCAAAACATGATCATTGCAATATTTAGGTTGTAATAATTTGCTCGACCGAGCGAGCTTAAACAGGTCTTAAGCTCGGTGCGTTGCCATGGATGGGGAGCCATGGCAGGTGATAAAGGTTTTTATCAGGCATTTCATTTAGCAGACATCATCTGCTGAAATGTCAAGCGTATATGTTTGACGAACATTTTCGTAATATACGCGCACAACTGAATACTCGTTATATATGACGGGCAAATAACTAATTATGTTTAGCCCGTCTAGGATGCGGGCAGGAAGGAGTGCAAAATGAACACATTGTTAGATGCATTGAAAGAATGCGGTATTGTTGTAAAGGAGGTAGAGACAGTAAAAAATGGCATCTGTTGTATCGGCTATCAGATTGACACTGGGACAAATGTAAAACCTGTTCTGTATCATTCACCTAGTGAAACAATTGAGGCATTTGTTGCCAGGGCAATAGAAATAGCAAAGAGCCCTGTTCCACAGATCGATGTTGAAAAAATAATGAGTCGTGAGTATTTACTCGACAACACCTTTGTGTGTTTACAGAAAAAAGGAAATGAAGAAATCTGTAAAATAACTTTCCTTGATCTGGAGATGTATATAAGGATAGGGGTAGATTTAGCTGATGGTTCTAGTGGTTCCATTAAGGTAAACCAAGGGATTCTAAATAAAGCCGGAATATCTGAAGATGAGTTGTATGAAGCAGCTATCAAAAATTCTGAGAGAAAGGCATGTATAACTACAATGGAAGAAGCTCTTGGGATGCCCGAAGACGATTTAGGTGAGAATTTGTTTTATGTGGCCACTTACCACGATAAAGCACATGGCGCAGGAATAATGGCTGTTACTAAAACGCTTCATGAGTTTTGTGTTCAGAAAGGATATGACAAAATTTATATCCTTCCCAGTTCAACGGAGGAAATCCTATTCATTCCTGATGGAATGATGGATCCAAAAAGCTTAGTTGCAATGGTGAACAGCGTAAATGAGGAGGCTGTTAATCCTAGGCTACAACTTAATCCTACGGTTTATCTATATGATGACAATTTAGGAGCAGTAACAATAGCGTCTTCTTACAACTAGAATTGCCATAAATAAATATCTTCAATCTACGACTGTTATAGTGCAGACAATTGTGTAACGTTATATCAGAGAGGAAACCCTCTCTGATATAAACATTTTTAGGAGTGAAAGAAATGAGTGTTATTTTTTTGAAGAAAACTGAAGGAAAGCTGAAGAGAGTTTCAACGTTGGAGGAGGCTGATTTTGTAAGGATGTCAGCAGCATCATATAAGGAGGCTTTTAAAAGAGCTGAGAACGAAGATGTTATACAGATACGGAAGGAAGAGTATAACGGATACCAGAAAATGCTGCGTATCATTCGAGACAGAGAACTTCAACAGATAGAAAAAGAAAAAGCAGACAGTCATGGATATACCGCAAAGTATGTTGATGAAAGAATATATGATAGATTCAGACCGGAAATAAAAGCTTTCTACATTACGAAAATTACGCCTGTTTCATTAAGGATAGATCTTTCTACGGCATATACACTGATAATGAATGATCTTAAGGAATTCTATGGGTTCATAGATGAAGATGAACAAGGTTTCATATCTGGTGAAGGTATACCCAAAACAATAAAGACCATAGATTTGTTAGAGGCATTTCAGAAGAAAAGTGAAGCGAATTATGATAGGGATTATTATTTATCTAATTCTGATTATGGTCGTAAGCTGAAAGAAATCGTGGATAGCTCAGAAGTAATAGGTTTTGGCCCTATAAAGATAGGCGCTAATTTTGGGCAGGGGGTATATGAGGTAACATATTGGGCAACCGAGCCAATATAATAGACAATTACGAAATAAAACATCAGTCATTTTGAATAATATGGCTGATGTTTTACTTCATAATTATTGTACGAGTATTTCTCTGGTGTTCAAAAGAGAAGAGCAGTATCAAGTATATTCTGATAAGTAGTACTAATCTTCTCAATTAGTGCGTCATAGTCTTTAGCGGAATACCTCTTGGTTACATTCTTATAAGTTATTTCATAATACTCATCATTGCCATTTAATTCATCTTCCTCAAATGCTTTTTGATCATTTTTTTCAATTTCTCTCATTTCTTCTAGTGAATGCATGGTTTTACCACCATCAGAAGTAAATTGCTGATTTGTAAATCTATCAGCATGGTAGACCACACCACAAGATACAATGTAATGAACAGTTTCGATTCCTTTCTTTTCAAAGTACCACTTAATCAAGCTTCTTTCATAATCTTCATTATCTGGCTGAATCTCTGAACTAACAGATATGACTGTCATGTAATCTAACTCTAGAGCATTACATATCTTTTTTACATATGAGTCAGTTAGTGGATATCCGTCTTCTCTTTTTAGTGTCTTAGAAATTGTGGCCTGTGTAACACCTAGCCTATTAGCTAATTCTACTTGTGTTATTTTTTTTTGCTTCATTATTTTTAATAGTCTATCAGCAATCATTTTTTCTTTTTCAGAAATCATTATGAAAACCCCATTTCAAATTATTCTTTATTCAAGATACTAATGAGAGCATGTATCGGTGGATATTTGTCCACAAACTTATGCAATGATGACAAGAAATCATTCTTTCAATAGCAACTTTTTTTCAAGTATAAATCTTCTTAATTATATAATACACCAAAATACTAAAACTCGCAAGAATATTTATAGTTTATTTAGGAATAATTATTCCTTACTTAGTTGACTTAAATTTGTGTTCGATTATAATTATTCTCATAAAAGAATAATATAACTAAAACGCGTAGGCTTTATGAAAGGAGCTTTACCATGAAGAAAGAATCCTTTGTTCTGTACACTAACTACGATATTCACATTGCATCTTTGACGGATGCTCAGAAAGGCAAATTGTTTACCGCAATATTTAAGCATGTAAAAGATGAGCCTGTAGACCTGGAGGCATTGGATGCAGAAGTCAGAATTGCATTCAGCTTCATTTCAGCTCAAATTGATCGCGACATAGCAAAATACGAAAGTGTATCAGAAAAGCGAAGACTCGCCGGGGCAAAAGGTGGGGCACCCAAGGGGAATAAAAATGCTTGCAAGGATTATGCCAAAAACAAGCAAAATCAAACAAAACAACCTGATAATGATACTGAACCTGATACTGATAATGATACTGAACCTGATACTGATACTGGTATTGGTATTGGTACTGATACTGACAATGACTCAGACATCGAATACTGTTTTACCCCTCCATCTGTAGATGACATAAGTGATTACTGTATGGAGAATAACTATAATGTTGATCCTAATACATTCTATGATTATTACTCAGCAAATGGATGGAATGTCGGTCCGAACAAGATGAAGGATTGGAAAGCAGAAGTTCGTTTATGGGCTAAGCGAGATTGCAATAGATCTAATACATCATCAAATAAAACAAACATAGTACCCGATAACTTTTTCATCAGGAAAATGGAGGAAAACCAATGACTAAAAAAGAAACTTGGGCTCTGCTTCTACTAATCAAGAACGCTTATCCAACCAGCTTTGGAAAGTTGGACAACGAAACATATGAGAATCTGTGCACTATCTTTTCCAATTGCCTAGAAAATTATCCTGCAGAAATAGTGTACAAAGGTTTTCTTGCTTTTTACCAAACTGACACCAAGGGATACCCACCAACTGCTGGACAGATAATAGACCAAATTAATAAGCTACAACATAAGGATGAGTTATTACCATCCAATGCATGGAATCTAGTCGTGAGAGCGATAAAAAATGGTAACTACGGCGCTGAAGAAGAGTTTGATAGACTTCCTCCCTTAGTTCAAAAGACCATAGGCAGCCCTCAATATCTGAGAGACTGCGCAAGTGATTGTTCGTTTAATGCATCCGTTGCAAGGGGACAATTTGAAAAGAATTACTCGATACTCATAGAGCGTGAAAAGTACAATTCTTTACTCTCTATATCCATAAATATCGAATCCCTGAATCTTCGCATGCTAAATGATAATAATCCAGAAAAACAATAATTCAAATTATTGTGACTGATTTAGATAGATTCTGTATAAACATTTGTAGGAGGTCATGCTCATGTTCCAACTTAATACTAAAGACATGAATATGACCTCTGTATTCATGTTCTACACTGAGAATGGTATAATCTCCTTAGATGACATCATGAACTCCCAAAATAAGGAGGAATTGATGATTAAAATACTAAAGGAGATACATAAAAGTGCTATAACACCTGGTAACGCTGAGGGCAAAAGATGGTCAACGTATGTTCCAGATACTACTCGTCCCAACGGCCGTAGACAGGTGAGATTTAAA
>JAEEGL012070068.1_pt1 | contig 10139 bp, 9 predicted proteins | sample 9134231 | NCBI WGS metagenome assembly JAEEGL01 (sample SAMN16246548, study PRJNA631951) | gut metagenome | biome: gut microbiome; feature: rumen; material: fiber-attached | host: Bos | place: Iran: Karaj | collected 2018-10
CGTCGATTGTATCGACGAGTCCGGAGGAGAGGTGTTTCCGTCTCACGCACAGACGCGGAGGATACGCGAACTGGCTGAGAAAGGAGAGGTTTCCTATGAAATCGTTTCGGCGATCATGCAGGAGACGAAACCCAATCAGATTGAAAAAGTCAAGATCCCGTCGGAGGAATTGAGACAGCGCATCGGAAGATCTATGACGGACAAAGAGTATATCGAATTCATCTTCAAAGCAGTTGATCATTACAAACGGTTCCTTCAAAAACAACGCGATCAAGGCGCGAGATAAGGAGGAACGGATGCAGCAGGATCATGACATTAAAGATACCGGACTTCCGGAAGAAATACTGACATCATTCGCTCTGTTTTTATCCAAGGAAATACAACTGTTCTATCAAACCGAAGAAGGAAAAATGTACTTTAACAACTGGCTGAAAGAACATCCGGAATACGCTCCCGCTGAAAAAGAATCGGGGGCTTGATTTATTTATGCCCTGCCGTCGGATGACGGCAGGGCATCGCACATTTGAATAATAATATAACTCGCGTTATTATATAGACACGATAATGCGGAGAAAGGAGTAAAAATGAATGTTGTAATATACGCCCGCTTCTCCAGTCACAGTCAAACCGAGCAATCGATAGAAGGGCAGTTGAAAGTTTGTTATGAGTATGCCAAATCAAACGATATGACCGTCGTCGGCGAATACATCGACCGCGCTCTAACCGGTACGAATGACAACCGCCCTGAATTTCAGAAAATGCTCTTGGACAGTGAAAAGAAGCGGTTTGAAGGAGTTTTAGTTTATCAGCTTGACCGCTTTGCAAGGAACCGTTTCGACAGTGCCACAAACAAAGCAAAGCTCAAAAAGAACGGGGTTCGAGTTATCTCGGCAAAAGAAAATATCACAGATGATGCATCAGGAATTTTAGTGGAGGGAATTTTGGAAAGCATGGCGGAATATTATTCCGTTGAGCTTTCGCAAAAGATACTCAGAGGTATGGATATCAACGCAGAAAAATGTTTATCAAACGGAAGCAATCCCGGACTCGGATTCGTTGTTGACAAGGAAACACGTAAATATGCCGTCGATCCTGAGGGAGCAGCTATCGTAAAGGAAGTATATGAACGGTTTGCCGCAGGTGAATCAAAAGCAGAGATCATCAGAGACCTGCAAAGAAGAAAAGTCAAAACAGCTCTCGGAAAAGATTTCAGTATGAACAGTTTCAGCAAAATGCTCACAAACAAACGATATATCGGTTATTACATCTTCAACGGAAAAGAGACCCCGGACGGTATGCCGCGAATTATCGATGATGAACTGTTTTACCGTGTTCAAACGATCCTGTCGAGAAACAAACTCGCAAACGCGCGTACCCGCGGAAACGGAGAATATCTACTGACGACAAAGCTTTTCTGCGGGTACTGCCGTGAAATGATGACGGGCTACAGCGGTGTTGGAAAGAAAGGGGTAAAGTATCGTTATTACTCCTGTAAAAACGCCAAGAAAAAACGGTGCAACAAAAAATCCATTTCAAAAGAAGTAATAGAAAACCGAGTGATCGAAGTTTGTCTGTCTCAGTTGACTGACGAAAATATCAGGCACATTTCCAAGACGGTCTCTTCTGAATGCAATGGCGGGAATGACAATATCCCCATCAAGAATCTCAAAAAAGCGATAAAAGAAGCAGACGACGCCATAGAGAATCTATGGAAGAGCCTTGAGCGCGGAGAATCTTCGGGATTGATAACTGAACGGATCAGCCAAAAGCAGGCGGAACGGGACAGATATCGTTTGGAACTGGAAAAAGAAGAGCGAAAAGTATCCTCGCTGAGCGAGGCTCAGATCTTTGCTTTTCTCGATTACGTCAAAAAACTGCCTAAGGACGATATCAACAAGCGTCGAGCGATAATCAATATATTCGTCAACGCGGTATTCCTATTCGACGACCATTTCACTATCATTTTCAACACCGGAAAGCGAATGATGGAAATAAAGGACATTCCCATCGATGACATCGAAACAGCCTTCAACGGCTGTTCCGATGCCGTACATACCGGCTCTCCCACAAACGAGCTTGCTCCACCAAAACAAGGAAGCGCCATATGGCGCTTTTTTGTTTTGCTTTTATTATGTGGGGATCGAAAAGGAGGGAGCGCCGCAGGCGCGGAAGGAAAAGGCTCCGGGGGAGCGTTTTCCGCCGACGTGGGCGTGTCGGTGTGCGGCAGCACGCCGTGCGGAAGATAATATCGCTGAGAGTGAAAAACTGACGATTGACAAAAGGCGGTTTTTATGATATAATTCAAGACAGTACAGGCATGAAGCCTGCGATACGCGCTGAAGCGCATTTTTACATTTTTTAATGTGTACTATGAAGGCGCACGGCTTTTTCTAAGAAAGGCACCGTGCGCCTTTTTGCACGAAAACAAAACAATCTTTCGGAGGTGCTTTCAAATGGCATGTTTTCTCATATCCGCCGCTGAAGCGGTCATCACCACGGTCGCGACGAAGATCGTTGAGAAGAAGGAAAAGAAGCAGCAGGATCTGAAGATCAGCTTTGACGGCGAAAAGGTCGAATCCGCGACGAAGATCCCCTTCTCCCGTAAGCTTAAATGGCTGAACCGTATGCTTTGGGGCGGCAGCGCGCTTCTGATGTTCGAGCATATCTGGCACGGGGAGGTCGTTCCGTTTTTCCCGTTTCTGACGGCAGCTTCAAACCCGGAGGACGCCGCAGAGATGCTTCGTGAGATGGCGACCGTCGGCGTTTCGATGGCAGTTCTCGTTACGGCGGTGTGGGTAGTTATGGTCGTCGTTTCCTCGATCATCGAAAAGAGAGCCGAAAAAGAAGCGAAGACGCTTGCCGAAACCGAGAACTGAAGAAAGAGGCTAATATGACTTTACTGACTTCGGTATTTGCGGCGATCATCTGCACGGTCATATGGTACAAGACCGCACCGAAAAGCGAGATGAAGGTCGGCATCCTCTGCTGGATGTTCTGGGGCGCTTCCCTGATGTGGCTCGTCGACGCGATCTTTGAATATGCAGAACTCGGCGCAGAGTACTTCACACCCGCTCCCGCCGACATGCTGAACGACCTGTTCCTCGGGTTGTCCGTCGTCGCGCTCGGGCTGATTATCTGGCTTGTGATACTGCTTATAAAAGATCCCAAAGGCGTGATCAAAAACGCTCTTTTCAAAAAGAAAAACAAATAAAGAGAAAGAGGGCGGGAATGCTTTTTCGGCATCCCCGCCTTTTTCGGCTGTAAAGTGTGAATTATGAAAACAGAAATCAAAACGTTACTTGAAGGCGTGAGAGACGGGAGCGTTTCGGTGGACGACGCGCTCTTAAAGCTGAAAACCGAGCCCTACGACGACCTCGGCTTTGCGAAGGTCGACCTTCACCGTAAGATACGGCAGGGCGCGGCGGAGGTAGTTTACGGCGCCGGTAAAACGCCGGAACAGATCTCGGCGATAATGACCTCCATGCGAAATAACGGGCAGGAGCGCATCCTGATAACGAGGCTCTCCCCCGAGTCGGCGGCGAAGATCGCCGAAACGCATCCGATCGAATACAGAACGGAGGCGCGCGTCGCTTTTTGCGGCGGTCTGCCCGTCCCGAACGGGATCGGAAAGATCGTCGTGGCGACCGGCGGAACGAGCGATATTCCCGTCGCTGAGGAAGCGGCGCTGACGGCGCAGTTTTTCGGGAACGATACTGTGCGGATGTATGACGTCGGCGTGGCGGGGCTGCACCGGCTGCTTTCGCATACCGACGAGATCATGAGCGCATCGGTCATAATCGCCGTAGCCGGGATGGAGGGCGCGCTTGCAAGCGTTGTGGGCGGCCTTGCGGACTGCCCGGTCATCGCACTTCCGACGTCGGTCGGATACGGGGCGTCCTTCGGCGGGCTTTCAGCGCTTCTTTCCATGCTCAATTCCTGCGCGTCGGGCGTTTCCGTCGTCAACATCGACAACGGCTTCGGCGCGGGATATCTGGCGAGCATGATTAATCATATGGAGGTCGGAAAATGAAAACGCTTTACCTCGATCTCGGTATGGGCGCGGCGGGCGATATGCTCTCGGCGGCGCTCATCGAACTTCTTCCGGAGCCGGATGATTTTATGATCAAACTGAACGGCGCGGGCATCCCCGGCGTTCGTTTCGTCAGGGAAAGGTCGGTCAAATGCGGCATTTCCGGAACGCACATGAGCGTTCTTGTCAACGGAGCAGAGGAAGGAGAACCCGAACACGGTCACGAGCATTCCGACGGGCATACGGCGGACGGACAAGACGGGCATCATCACGGAAGCGTCGCTGATATCGCGCATATCGTGAACGGTCATATGTCCGTTCCGGATCGTATAAAGGAGCGGATCCTTGAAGTCTATACTCTTCTCGCGGAGGCGGAAAGCAGCGTTCACGGCGTTCCGGTGACGGACATCCACTTTCACGAGGTGGGCACGATGGACGCACTCGCCGATATTACTGCGGTGTGTATGCTGATCGACGAGATCGCTCCCGAAAAGATCGTCGCATCCCCCGTGCACACAGGTGCGGGGCGGGTAAAGTGCGCCCACGGCATCATGCCGGTCCCGGCTCCGGCGACTGCGGAGCTTCTCAAAGGAATACCGACTTACGGCGGCGGGATAAAGGGAGAGCTTTGCACCCCGACCGGCGCGGCGCTGCTGCGCCGATTCGTCGATGAATTCGGCGATATGCCGGAGATCTGCGTCGAAAAGATCGGCTACGGTATGGGAAAAAAGGATTTCGAGACCGCAAACTGCCTGCGCGCCATGCTGGGCGAATGCGAAGAACGCCCGGAAGAGATCTTCGAGCTGTCATTCAACTTGGACGATATGACCGCAGAGGAGATCGCCTTCGCGACCGAAACGCTGTTTGAAACGGGTGCGACCGAAGTGTTCACCGTTCCGGCGGGAATGAAGAAAAACCGCCCGGGAACGCTGATCTGCGTACTTTGCACAAAAGAAAAAAAGAACGGGATCGTCCGGGCTGTCTTCAAACATACGACGACGATCGGTATAAGAGAAAGCGCTGTGAAACGGCACTTGCTGAAGCGGGAGATCGAAACGCTCGAAACTCCGCTCGGAACGGTCAGGATCAAGAACTCGTGCGGATTCGGTGAGGAGAGATCCAAGATCGAATACGACGATCTCGCCCGCATTGCGAAAGAAAAAGGCGTTTCTTTGCGGGAGGCGAGAAAACTGGCGGAAAACGTACGATGAGCAATGTGAAAGCGAGCCGCGCAAGCCAGCTTTGCGGTGAATTCTTCGAAGTTGAAGACACGGAGGAAATGTTCTGGCTGAGGCAGAACGAAGACGCTCAGAGTATGGTAAAACTCGGTTCTCTGCTTGCCGGGCAGTACCGCTTCCGCGAAGCGGAAACGGCGTTCGAGGCGGCGCTCTCGTTAAAGCGCGACGACCCGGCGATCTGGATGAGACTGGGCGGAGCGCGGCTGAGTCTGCTTGAATTTGACGGAGCGCTCCGGGTTTATGACAGAGCGCAGAAATACGGAGCGGACGAAAAGTCCCTCGGATACGCGCTCGGAGTACGGCACTATCTGCAGGGAGAATACCGCGAGGCGCTCAAGCGCTTCGAAACGTGCCTTCCGAGCGACGGGGAGACAAAGATCGCCCTGCTTTATTGGATCGATCTTTGCCGCGTACGGTCGGGAGATATCCCGTTTCCGCCGGAAAAGCGTATGGAAATATCCGACGTCGGTCATCACGCTGCGTACGCGCGTTCCGTTGCGCTGTTCGACGGGACTGTCACGGCAGAGGAACTGTACGCAGAGCTTGACGGCTGCAACGATCTTGACCGCATGATCGCCGGGTATGCGCTTTACCGATTTCTCGTTTTTCGGGGAGATACAGAGCGCGCAAAGAACGTCCTTGAAGAAATACTGAAGATAGAATCGGTCTGGCCATGCGTTTCGGGTCTTGCGGCATGGGTCGATTTCTGCAAAGAGGAAAAGAACGATGAGTGAACTGCACGAAAAGCAGGAGAGGCTGCAAAATATCCTTCGCGATATGGGAAGCGCCGCCGTTGCGTTCTCCGCCGGCGTCGATTCGACATATTTGCTGAAGACCGCGCACGATACGCTGGGTGACGGCGCGCTGGCAATAACCGTCGTGACCGGAACTTTTCCCGAAAAGGAACTGCTCGAAGCCGAAAGCTTTTGCCGCAGCGAGAGTATTCGGCTGATCAAGATCAGAGCGGACGTTTTTTCTATCGACAACTTCAGATCCAATCCCCCCGACAGATGCTACCATTGCAAGAAAGAGCTTTTCAGCCGTATCAAGAGCGCCGCCCTCGGGCACGGAATCAGTAACGTGATCGAAGGATCGAACCTCGACGACGCCGGCGACTACCGGCCGGGGATGCGCGCGATAACGGAACTCGGCGTACGCAGTCCGCTGAAGGAAGCCGGGCTGACGAAAAGCGATATACGCGCGCTTTCAAAAGAACTTGCCCTCAAGACCTGGGATAAACCTTCGTTTGCATGCCTCGCGACAAGGATCGGCTACGGCGAAAGCATCACCGCCGAAAAGATCGCGATGATCGGCGAAGCGGAGGAGTATATTGCAAGCCTCGGATTCAGACAGTACCGGGTCAGAATGCAAAGCGGCGAAGCGCGGATCGAGCTTATGCCTGAGGATATAGAAAGATTTTTATCGGGCGAAGTGCGGGAAAAAGTTCGGAAACGGTTTCACGCGCTCGGATTCAAATTCGTTTCCCTCGATCTTGACGGCTACCGCACGGGCAGTATGAACGCGGTGCTGGAATGACGGTCTGTTTTTCACCGTCGGGGATCGAACGGCGCGTGCAGCCGTCAATTATTTGATCCGCAGAGCAGCGTCTCTGAACCGCAGATCCGCCCTTTTCAAAAAGGAAAACGGTTGAATGATAAAGGCCCCCGAGACGGAATTCCGCCGGGGGTCTTTCTTTGTTTATTCTGTCTGACCGGAAACTTCGTCCTGCCCGCCGAAGACGGCGTCGACGTCCTTTATGATCACCTGATCTCCCGTGAGCAGATACGTCTCAAAGCTTCCGCAGTGCGGGCATTTTTTGCCGTGTTCGGTAGTCCTGTAGGTCCCGCCGCAGTTTTGGCAGTAGGTCCTGCCTTCAATGATTATCATTTCAAGCTCGGCGTCCTTAAGGTAGTCCGTCTTTTTCTTCGCCCAGTTGAAAGCGTCCGTGAACAGTTCCGGAACGATCGTACTGACCTCTCCGACCTCCATCGTCACCTTTTGCACCTTTTCGGCTTTGTACTCGCGAGCGACGGAGTCCACCTGCTCGAGAACGTTCATCACAATCCCAAGCTCGTGCATTATCTGGATTCCTTCTGTTCTTTTTTCCACGCCTTGCGCTTTGCGCGCATGATCTTAGCGTCCTCGGAGCCTGCGTTCACGATGATCTTTCCGACGCGGGCGAGCTCGTACTTGAGCAGTCCCGTGACCTTGTCCTCGGCGACTCTCATATCCGAGCACTTCGGATTGTCGCGGATAAGGTGGATCGCGTCGAACTGGCACTTCGTCGTGCAAAGTCCGCATCCGATGCACTTGTTCGGGTCGACGTAGGACGCGCCGCATGAGAGACAGCGCGCCGTCTCTGTCTTTACCTGATCCTCCGTGAGCGTGAGGTGGAGATCCTTGTAGGACGTTCTGTGGTCTTCGCTCTCGTCCATTCCGGCTTCCTGGCGGCCTGCCGTGTCGTAGTCGGGAACGGAGATGTCTTCCGTATTGAGAGGCGTGTACGCGCGGCGGTTACGGCCTATCGTCATGTGAGCCTTGGGTCTGACGTAGCGGTGCAGACTTTCCGCAGCCTCGTGACCTGCCGCGATCGCGTCGATGACGAATTTGGGTCCCGTGTAGACATCGCCGCCCACGAAGATATCCTCTTCAGCGGTCTGATACGTGAATTTATCCGCGACGGGATAGTTGCCGTGCCAGAATTCGACCTTCGTTCCGTCGAGGAGCTTGCCCCACTCGATCGTCTGACCGATCGCGAAGACGATCTTGTCGGCTTTGACTTCGACCGTATCGTTCTCGTCGTACTCCGGCGCGAACTTGCCGTCCGCGTCATAAACTGACGTACAGCGTTTGAAGACTATTCCGCAAACCTTGCCGGACTCGTCCGTGAGGACTTCCTTAGGCCCCCAGCCGTTCTCGATGGCGATGTCCTCATCGAGCGTTTCCGCGATCTCCTGCTTCGTAGCGGGCATGATATCGCGCGTTTCGAGCGCGAACATCTTGACGCTCGCGGCGCCGAGACGGTGCGCGTTTCTCGCGCAGTCAACGGCAACGTTTCCTCCGCCGACGACAACTACGTCGCCCGTGAAGTTCTCGCGCTTCTCATAGCTTTTTCTGAGGTAGGATACGGCGATATCCGTTCCTTCCGCAGTATCGTTCGCAACGCCGGGGCGTCTGCCGCCCTGACAGCCTATGGCGATATAGAACGCCTTGTAGCCCTGTGCGCGAAGCTCTGCGATCGTCACGTCTTCGCCGACGTTGACGCCGCACTTTATCTCGACGCCCATCTTGCGGAGCACGTCGATCTCGGCTTCGATAACGTCCTTCTCCAGCTTGTAGCTCGGGATGCCGTATGTGAGCATTCCGCCGGGGGTCGGATTCTTTTCAAAGACGGTGGGCTTGTAACCCATCTCGGCGAGATAGTACGCCGCGGAAAGGCCTGCGGGACCCGCGCCGATGATGGCTATCTTCTCTTCCCAGTCGCCGACGAGCGACTGAACGACCTTTTCGGGTATGTAGCGGTCGGCGTCTTTCAGTTCAAGGTCTGCGACGAATTTCTTTACTGCATCTATGGAGACGGGAGCGTCGACCGTTCCTCTCGTGCAGGCGTCCTCGCATCTCTTGTTGCAGACGCGGCCGCAGACGGACGGGAACGGGTTTTCCGTCTTGATCATCGCGAGCGCTTCGCGGTACTTTCCGTCTCTTGCGAGCTTCAGATAAGCCTGGATCGGAACGTGAGCGGGACACGCCGCCTTACAAGGAGCGCTTCCCTGCGCCCACGTGTTGGACGCGACCTGACTGTCGCGGTAATTCTCGTCCCACGCGTACTCGCCCCAGCGTACCTTATCGGGCAGGATCGAGTGGCGGTACTTGACCTCCGAGCCGTCCTTGCGGCAAAGCTTCTGACCGAGTTTTACGGCGCCCGCCGGGCAGATCTCAACGCACTTTCCGCAGGCGACGCACTTTTCGCGGTCGACCTTGGAGGTGTACGCGCTTCTGGAAAGGTAGGGGGTGTTGAACAGCATGCTCGTGCGGAGCGCGTTGCAGATTCGCACGTTGCAGTTGCATATGTCGAATATCTTGTTTTCGCCGTCGATGTTGGTGATCTGGTGAACGTAGCCGTTCTTCTCGGCGAGTTCAAAGATCTCCATGGCGCGCTCTTTCGTTATGTAGTGGGCGCGGTTCGTCTCAACGGCGTAATCCGCCATGTCTCCGAGCTGAACGCACCAGTCGTTCACGTCGTCCGTGCATCCGTCGTCGAGCACCGCGCGGGAAGCGCGGCAGGAGCAGATACCTGCGGCGATATGTCCGTCGTACTTATCGAGCCAGTATGAGATGCGCTCGAGCGAGATAGCTTCCTGGTTCGCGTCTATCGCCTTCTCGACAGGTATCGTATGCATTCCGATACCCATGCCGCCGGGGGCTACCATGTGGGTGATGCCCGCTAGCGGGATAAAGGTCATCCTCTCGAAGAAGGACGTGACTGCGGGATTCCTTTCGATCCTGTCGACGGACGAGTTGAACAGCTCTGCGCTGCCCGGTACGAAGAACGGGAGACGGTAACGCTTGATCTTCGGAGCGCCTTCGATCGGATGGTCGTCCTTCAGATTGTGGGTGTAGTTGTCGCCGTAGTCGTACTCGATGATTCCGATGACGGACATCTGCTCGTACACTTCCTCGATATGCTTCGGATCGACTCCCTTGTGAAGTTTGATGAGGTCGTCGTGCGTATAGTGCTTCCTGAGCTTCATCTTGTTGCACATATCGACCATCTCGGGGGTGAGCATCTCGCGAAGTCCCCAGTATTCCGGGTCGTCCGCGCTGATGCCGCCGATCTTGTGCTTGACCACGTCGGTGATCTTTTTCGCAAG
>JAEEGL012437204.1_pt1 | contig 10139 bp, 6 predicted proteins | sample 9134231 | NCBI WGS metagenome assembly JAEEGL01 (sample SAMN16246548, study PRJNA631951) | gut metagenome | biome: gut microbiome; feature: rumen; material: fiber-attached | host: Bos | place: Iran: Karaj | collected 2018-10
CAATATGGATTATCGATGGCGCCAGCTATTCCACCCTGCAAGAGGTGGGTTACACTAACACCGAAGCCGGCACGCACACGATCGAGCTGCGTATAGGCAACCGCAACGGCATCAGCCAGGCTGGTATACCCAAGACTTTCACCTTCAACGAGACCAAGGTTGACTGGAGTGCCGACTTCCGCCGCATCACTGGCAAGGAGTGGCGCATCGACAACAAGAGCCCCCAGCACTTTGGCTGTGGCCCCGTTGGAACAGCAGGTACAGAGTGGTGGAGCGCTGGCGCAGACGAGAAGAAGGCCTTCGGAATCTACGACGACCGCATTACCTTCACCGCAGAGACCAATAAGGGAGGTGCCTATAGCTATAATGCAGGTGCCGATGGTCTGACCTATGTGAATAAAGGCACAAAATGGGCCAACGGTGCTTCGGAGGATGTCGATGTAACTCTCGGCAATCAGGATGCTACCTGGATCTTTGAGGCCAAGGACTGGACCAATGCTGAAGGTGAAGCCATCAGTGGACAGAAGTATGTTCATCTGGCTGCCAACACCGCCTTCCCCTATATTAGCACAGACTCTCAGTATGCAGATCCGCTCTTCCGCGTGGAGCAGCTCACGGCTTCGAAGATGGTACTCATCTACGATGCTCCCGACGGCAGTATCGCCTGGCGCTATGTCTTCACCAGCGCAGCTGCTGAGAAACCGTTCGAGGGTTTCGATGCCAACAGCGACTTCAACATCTGGAAGAAGGCCGCCATTGAGATGGGCTACTACTATGCTCCTGGCTGGGCTCAGATTGCCGACCCCGTTATGAAGGAAGACGGCGGCAGCTATCTCTTCACTCTGCCTGAGGCAACGTCCGACCGCTGGCAGTGTCAGATTGCATTCAACACCGACATCGCAGTCAACGCTTCTACCAACTACGACTTCTCTGTCGTGCTTAACTCTTCGAAGGATGTGCGCGCTATGGTGAAGCTCACACAGCGCGACGATGACGGCAACTTCTTCTTCGCTGACGAGGTTGACCTGAAGGCTGGTGAAGACTTTGTGTTCTGGAAGAGCAACATGCCCGGCATCGACGCTCCGCAGATGAAGCTTGTGCTCGACTTTGGTGGCAATCAGGCTGGTACGGATGTCGAGGTGCGTAACATTGTGCTGAAGGACCATGCCAACGACGATGGCACCGTGCTGCCCAATGTGAATCCCGGTGGTGACGATAATCCCGAAGCTACGGTTGACTGGGATGTCAACTCTTCCGCTAACCTTTGGGCTTCCGTTGAGAGCGGCGACGCTTTCATCAATGTCACACCTTGGTTTGCTGATAACGGCTGGGGCCAGATTGGCAACCCCGAGTGGAAGCATGAGAACGGCGTTTGGATGCTGACCATCCCCGAGGGTATGGGCGGCAGCCAGTGGCAGGGACAATTCCCCATCAACACCACGCTGACGGCCAGCTTGAGCAAGAAGTACAACTTCTATTGCGTCGTGGAGGCCGACAATGATTGCCCGGGCGTTACCATCAAGCTGACTGAGACCGACGATGCTGACGGCACGAAGCATGACGGAAACTTCTTCTTCGCCGACCGTCACGATATCAAGGCAGATGTGCCGTTTATCTTCAAGGCTGAGGGCGTATCGCTGATACAGAACGATGCACATGCACTGTCGTTGTTCTTCGATTTCGGAGGCTCGCCCATTGGCACGAACATCAAGATAAGCAAGATCTACTTCGAAGAGAATGTCTCAATGAGCTACGATGATGCCAACAACCTCTGGAGGGCTGTCGACGATGGCAGCGCCTTCATCAACGTCACTCCGTGGTTTGCCAACGACGGCTGGAGCCAGATAGGCGACCCCGTGTGGAAGCACGACGGCAACAAGTGGAGCCTCACCATTCCCGAGGGCATGGGTGGAAGCCAGTGGCAGGGACAGTTCCCCATCAACACCACGCTGGCCACAGCACAGAACGATGCCTACAACTTCCAGTGCACCATCCTGGCCGACAACGACTGCCCTGGTGTGACTATCAAGCTCACCGAGACTGACGATCCTGATGGCACGAAGCACGACGGTAACTTCTACTTTGCCGACCGCCACGACGTGAAGGCCGACGAGCCCTTCGTCTACAAGATGACCGGCGTTACCTTGAGCCAAAACGATGCACATGCCCTGTCGCTGTTCTTCGACTTCGGCGGAACGCCCATCGGTACAAACATTGTTATCAGCGACATTATCTTTGAAAAAGCCCAATAAATGAAGCGGTTCATGTTATATACATTCATGCTCTCTCTCGCCGTGGCCCTAACGGGCTGCGGTGGGAGCGACGACAGCGACGAGCAGCCTGTGGCAGTGACCGTCACGGCGTCGCAGGAAAGCATCAACGTGCCTGCCGACGGCGGTACATACACCGTCAACGTCACTACGACAGGTAGCGAGTGGGGTGCCTACGCCGACCAGGATTTCGTCACCGTGCAGGCTCAGGGCACCACCTCGCAGAAGGGAACGCTCGCTGTCACTGTCAGCGCAAACCCCTATACTATCAGTCGCACGGCCACCGTCACACTGATGTCGGGAGTCGCTCGCAAGAATATCACCGTCAGTCAGGCTGCTGCTGAGAAGGCTGCCTACAATGCACCCGAAGGCTATCAGCTGGTGTGGCACGATGAGTTTGATACAGGCTCTGAGCTGAACGCCAACGACTGGACTCACGAGGTGAAGAATAGCGGCTGGGTAAACCACGAGTTGCAGAACTACGTGAACCACCGTACCCCCGAAGGCAACCAGGTCACTGAGATTCGCGGTGGCCATCTGCGCATCACTGCGCTGAAGGAGAACGGCAAGGTCTACTCCGGTCGCGTCTATGCAAAGGTGAAGGAGGGTTGGACCTACGGCTACATCGAGGCCTCGATCAAGCTGCCGAAGGGCAAGGGCACGTGGCCTGCCTTCTGGATGATGCCCGTGAACTTCCGCTCATGGCCCGCCGACGGCGAGATTGACATCATGGAAGAGGTGGGCGTCAACCCCAATTACGTCAGCAGCTCGCTCCATGCCAATGCCCATGTGCACACGAATAACACACAGGTGACGCATGAGATGCATCTGGCCGGAGCTGAGGACGACTTCCACACCTATGCCATCGAGTGGACGCCCAAGAACATCACCACCTATGTCGACGGCAAGGTGCAACTCAGCTACGACAACCGTGGCTTGGGGCGCGATGACTGGCCTTACGACGACCCCTTCTACGTCATCCTCAACCTGGCTTGGGGTGGCGACTGGGGCGGCATGCGCGGTGTCGACGAGAGTGCCCTGCCCTGTACGATGGAAGTGGACTATGTACGTGTGTTTCAGAAGTAGCAGATGCAACGCCTGTTGACCATACTCTATGCCCTGCTTGCTGCGACTGCCACCATGCAGTCGCAGCAGTACCGGCAGCTCACCGACATTCCCACCGTCTACGTCGAGACCGAGAACCGGCGCAGCATCACCTCAAAGGAGCAGTACATCAACAGCACGTTCATCATGGTCGACGGCGACAGCCTGTTGCGGCTCGACAGCACGCTCATTCGCGGTCGCGGCAACTCCTCATGGTGGAACTCGGCCAAGAAGCCCTACCGCGTGAAGTTCGCCCATAAGCAGAAGCTGCTGGGCAAGGGCTTTGCCAATGCCAAGAGCTGGACTCTGCTGGCCAACCATGGCGACAAGACCATGCTGCGCAACGCCCTGACCTACGACTTGGGGCGCTTCATGGGCATGAAGTTCTGTCCGGCGGCCCGCTTCGTCGACCTCTATATCAACGGCATCTATCGCGGCACTTACCAAATCAGCGATCAGGTGCAGGTGCACAAGCGGCGTATAGACATCAGCGAGGCTGACGGCTGGCTGCTGGAGGTGGCCAACGAAAACTCGCGCGAGAACCCTTACCTCACCACCGTGCGCTATGGCATCACCTACAACATCAAGAGTCCGCAGGACGACCTGCTCACCGCAGGCAAGCGCAACGATATAAGCAAGTGGCTGCAAGGCTTCGAGGCTGCCGTAGCCTCAGCCTATTTCTGTGACCCTGAGCGAGGCTATCGCGCCTACATAGACGAGGCCGACTTCATCAACTGGTATGTGGGAGCCGAGATAACGGGCAACATCGACGCCCTCTACAGCATCTATATGTGGAAGGACGGCGACGAGGACAAGATGCACTTCGGACCCCTGTGGGACCTTGACATCGGCTACGACAACAGCTCTGAGCGCAGTCTGCTGCGTAGTCTGGAGGCTTTCCTGGGCCTGTGGAACCGCCCCTTCGAGAAGATGATGCAACGCCTGTGGCAGGACCCTTGGTTCGCCAATGCTTGCTACCAGCGCCTCAGCGAACTGACGGAACAGGGGCTGCAGCAGTATCTGCTCGACCAAGTCGACAGCCTGCGCAATGCTATCTACCTGTCGCAGCAGAAGAACTATGCCCTATGGCCCATCAACCAGAAGGTGTACGATTTTGAGAAGCACAACTATCACAACACCTACGATGCCTATGTGGCCGACCTGAAGAACTTCATCAACGTCCACATTCCCTATCTGCAGCAGGAGTTCGGCAGGCGTCGTCAGCAGACGGGCATCGAACCCCTTGCAGCCGATGGCCAAAAGCGCAAGTCGGCACCTGTCTACGACCTCAGCGGCCGTCGGTTAGCAACCGCCCCCGACAGGCCGGGCTTATGGGTGCAACAGGGTAGGAAAGTCTTCGTCAAGTGACTAGAGTAACCCTTTAAAATACAACTTTGCATGATTTAATATGGCAGACCCCACCCCTGCGCCTCTAAAGGGGATGGGCAGTGGTGGGGCCTGTAGATAAAGCCGAATAGTTCCAAGTTATTTTTTGTATCTTTTCTAAATTTCTATTTCATTATGATACACAAGAAACTTTTTGCTGCACTGCTGGTGCTGCAGGCCGTTGGCATGCAGGCACAACAGGCATTGCCACCCTATCTTGACGAGACGCTGCCATTGGAGCAGCGCGTCAGCGACGCCCTGCAACGCATGACGCTCGACGAGAAGATAGCCGTCATACACGCACAGTCGAAGTTCTCAGCTCCCGGCGTGCCCCGTCTGGGCTTTCCCGACTTATGGACCGACGACGGTCCCCATGGTGTGCGCCCCGACGTGCTGTGGGACGAGTGGGTGCAGGCCGGACAGACCAACGACTCATGCGTAGCCTTCCCCGCACTGACCTGCTTGGCAGCCACTTGGAACCCGCAGATGGCGCGCCTCTACGGAGAGAGCTTGGGTGAAGAGGCGCTCTACCGTGGCAAAAGCGTCATTTTGGGACCGGGTGTAAACATTCTGCGCACACCGTTGAATGGCCGCAACTTTGAGTATATGGGCGAAGACCCGTGGCTGGCTTCGCGCATGGTGGTGCCCTATGTGCAGGGACTGCAGTCGCGTGGCGTGGCAGCCTGCGTAAAGCATTATGCGCTGAACAACGACGAGGACTTCCGCCACCAGGTGAATGTCATTGTAAGCGACCGTGCCCTGCACGAAATCTATCTGCCGGCCTTCCGCGCTGCCGTGCAAGAGGGTGGGGCATGGAGCATAATGGGTGCCTACAATCTCTATCGCGACCAGCACAACTGCCACAACGCCGTGCTACTGAACAAAATACTGAAGGGTGACTGGCAGTTCGACGGAGTGGTCATCAGCGACTGGGGCGGCTGCCACGACACCGACGAAGCTGTACGCAACGGTCTCGACCTGGAGATGGGCACCTGGACCGACGGACTTACCATGGGCCGTACCAATGCCTACGACAGCTACCACATGGCTGTGGCCTATAAGCAGGCTATACTGAGCGGCAAGTACAGCACACGCGAACTCGACGAGAAGGTGCGCCGACTGCTGCGCCTCTACTTCCGCACCACCATGAACCGCCATCGCCCGCAAGGCTTCCTCTGCTCAGAGAGCCACTATGCCACTGCGCTGCGCATAGCCCAGGAAGGCATCGTGTTGCTGAAGAACAGCCCCTCTCGCTCTGCTGCTCCTCTGTTGCCGCTTGACACAATGAAATATAAGAAGATATTGGTGGTAGGCGAGAACGCCATCAAGATGATGACGGTGGGCGGTGGTTCCAGCTCATTGAAAGTGCAGAAAGAAATACTACCCCTCGACGGCCTTTCACAAGCCCTCACCGGTCATCGCTATTCGCTTCCCTCTCCCCTTGGAGAGCGCTCGGGAGTGAGGCTCGATTATGCCCGTGGCTACGTTGGCGACACCGTCCAGAGTTTCGACGGCGTCAGCGTGGGCCGCTCGCTCTACGACACCCGTTCGGCTGAGGAACTGACGCGCGAGGCTGTTGAGAAAGCCCGCCTGGCTGATGTGGTCATCTTCATTGGTGGCCTGAACAAGAGCGACCGTCAGGACAGCGAGGGTCACGACCGCCAGCAGTATGGGCTGCCCTATGGACAAGACCAGCTCATAGAAGCCTTGGCCGATGCCAATCCCAACCTGGTCTATGTCAACGTTTCGGGCAACCCTGTGGCCATGCCGTGGCTTAGCAGGGTGCCTGCCGTAGTGCAGGCTTGGTTTATTGGCTCTGAGGCTGGCGAGGCACTGGCCAGCGTGCTCTGTGGCAGCGTGAACCCCAGCGGAAAGCTGCCCTACACGTGGTATGCCAGCCTAGAGCAGTGTGGTGCTCATGCCACAGGCAGTTATCCTGGCACTTGGCGTGCCGACCATAAGATTATCGATGAGGAGTATCTTGACGACATCTTTGTGGGCTACCGCTGGATGGACTTGCCACTCAAGGACAAGGCCAAGCAACTGAAGGCATCCTCCAAGTCACAAACCTCAAACCTCAAACCTCAAATCAACAAGCCGCTCTTCCCCTTCGGCCATGGACTGAGCTACACCACGTTCGAGCTGAAGAACCCGCGCGCCGACAAGCGCACGATGACAGCCGACGAGCAGCTGACAGTCAGTGTCGATGTGACGAACACGGGCAGCCGGCAGGGCGCCGAGGTGGTGCAGCTCTACGTGAGCGACCTGAAGGCATCGGTGCCACGTCCAGTGAAGGAGCTGAAGGGCTTCAGCAAGGTGAGCCTGCAGCCAGGCGAGACGAAGACCGTCAGCATCACCATCGACCGTCAGGCATTGAGCTTCTATGACGAGACATCGCAGGCATGGAAGGCTGAACCCGGCGACTTCGACCTGCTGGTGGGAACATCGTCGGCACAGACAACTGGCAAGCTGAGGCTGACGCTGAGGTAAATCATCTTATTCGGCCGGTGGTGCCCAAGCGGCATGCCTCCGGGCCATATCTACTCCCTGCCCCATACAGGCAGGGAGTGTTGTTAGTATGCTCGTGAAAACCGTCATTATACAGAGTAAACTTATCCCCAACTCAGGTTGCAAGGAAATGTCGTCCCTATTCCAAGCAATATTGGCAGGGCACAGGTGAGATGCTCGACGATTTCTTTTCCATGATGGAGAAGGGTCTTGCTACTGCAGATTTTGCTCGTAAGTACCATTTGAACGACCTACAGATGCGTCGTTTCCTTGACATGGTACATGCCGTCATTACCTAAAGACTGCCGCATGAGGCAGCCTTTGCTCGATATAGGTATAAATAGAAGCAGAAACTGAAATATTAATCCTACCTTTGTACCACGAAATCAAAAAAAGTATAGTAAAATATGGGTTCTTCACAGGAATGGCGTGATACTGGCATCGTGTAGGGCCAGCAGACGAGGCTTGAAGTAACAGTCGTCGGTGAAGCCTAAGCCTCACGCCTCATCACCTTATTTTTTTAGTGCTTACAACTTGGAAAGGTCCAGATATAAAAAGCCCCGTAAGTTACTTGCTTACAGGACTTTAACTTTTGGGTGCCCGGACGGACTCGAACCGTCGACATTCAGAACCACAATCGCCCTTATATAAGCCTTTATCCTATTGATATTCACCATGTTAATGAACTCTCTAATTGTTCTTCGGTAAACTATAAGTAAACACTCGAACTTTTTGCAAAGGTAAGCATTTCCTATGTAATATGTGGTATAGTCCATGTTAAAAAAGCAAAAGCGGAAGAAAAGATTCACCTTTCCTCCGCTCCTAAATAATTGGGATTCCTCAGTTTTCGGGATGGTATGATTTCAACTCCTTTTTGGTAGATGGCAGCCCCATATTCTTGCACCATTTCCTTATTGCATTATCTGTGACACCGTACATTCTACCAATTTCAGTAAATGGCTTTGCAGTTATCAATTTCAATAGTTCATCTTTATCTGGTCTCTCATTCTTTCTTACCTTGCAAACTCTATTATGTTTGACTGCACACTGAGGACACCATGTAGAATTAAGAGCAATCTCTTTTCCACAATCGGCACAATGGTTATGTTTCTTAATATTCTTTGTTCCGTAGTTCTCAGTCTGGCTATGACAGTTTGGGCATAGTATCTGTATATTCTCAATTCTATTATCGGTATGATTCCCATTTATATGGTGGAGTTGTAATGTAAGCGGTCTGCCATTCCATTCATTGCCGATTCCGCACAACTCGCAGCGTTCCTCTTTCAGTCCTTCTTCAATCAGTCTTTTCTTTAGTTTCGCTGATTGGTAGCTACTGTTTTCGACCAATATTTCCTCAATGGGTATCTTTTCAAAGATGGTCTTAATTGGGCGTGCTGAATAATCTATATTCTGTGCTTCAAGTTCTTTCTTTAATTGTTCTATATTATCATTCGTGCCTTTCTTCCCTTGCTTAGATAGGATTTCAAAAAGGCTGCTTGATTCGTTTACAAGTACCTATAAATCATTCATGTTATCGTATATAAGAGGTTGATTATAATGCTTCATCTTTGAAAATGTACTTTGCTCTGTAAATATCTACGCATTTAACGACTTTGCCATTGATACGTTTGCTTTTAGGGTCTGAACACTCAAACCATTTATGCAAATCTTTGGCTTTGGCAGTGTGTTTAACGCCAGCTTTAGTATATGCGTCTGCTATTATCTGATTGGCTTTTGCTACTTTTATAGGCTCGCCTGTAGGAATATTTTTTACTATGATTTCAGCTACTTTTTGTTCTGCATCCTCTGTGCTTCCGATGCTGATTAAAGTGTCTTGAATGGATTTCTTTGTGTATCGTAGTGATTTCACTTTGTCTGCTCCAAGTTTTATATATGCTTCCCGTAACAGCGGCTCGTTCTATTCCATTGTCATAATGGATGGTGAAAATGGATAGTTGTTCATTAAGTCTGCATATTTAAGAAACAATTCTTTGAACGATGGCTTCTTAGCTGAAAAATCCAGATTCTCTGTGACTTTTTGGTATTTGTATTTGGTTGTTTCTATACCATTTTCTTCATAGCCTTTGGCAACGCTGAGACCATTTTTGTATATTTCCATATTGACCATGTAATTGTAGAGTTCTAATTTAGGTAATCGGTCATTCAGTTCAAATCGGTCGTTTACCTTGTCGTAACTCATATATAGGCTGTTGAGGTCGTGTCTAATGTTATCCCTCAAATGGTCTTTTACGTTGGCAGGTGCATCGTTGAAATAATCTATTGTTTCTCTGGCCTTTGATATTGACTGCTCTGTAATGGCTTTCATTTCTTCAAATGACACATCGAGATTCAGTTTCCTGTGACTGGTGTTGAAAATATGAATCAGCTTGTTTCTGAATGGATTTGATTTTGTTCGTATGCGACCTGCAATCTGAGGAATGTCAGTATCAATGCTTGCCAACGTATGTTTATTTGAAGCACTGCTGACCACAAAGCATAGTCCTGTCTCGCTATAATAGTCTGCACCTTCAAAAGACTTTGACGTAATGAAGTTAAATCGTTTGCTATCGGACAAACTGCTGCTTATCTTGTAGCCTTTGAGTTTCTTCTCATTTTCTTCATTGTTTGCGCATATAATACGCACGTCATCATTACTAAGGTGGCAGTGCTCTAAAATAGCCACAATGTCAGTCACACTATTTATAAAGAAATAGGCTTCGTGGCTTTTGATACCATCTACAGTGACATATCCATTCAAAAGATACTTGTTTGTAATCGGTCACTTTAGACCCGTTAAGGCCTATAACAACCATCTTTTAGTAAACATTAAAATTTCAGTTCGGGTTTAATAGATGGCAGGAGCCAATTGGG
>JAEEGL012811265.1_pt1 | contig 10139 bp, 12 predicted proteins | sample 9134231 | NCBI WGS metagenome assembly JAEEGL01 (sample SAMN16246548, study PRJNA631951) | gut metagenome | biome: gut microbiome; feature: rumen; material: fiber-attached | host: Bos | place: Iran: Karaj | collected 2018-10
TCTGCGACAAGCACGCCTGCGGCTTGCCTATAGAGAACGGCGTGCCCCTCTTGTCCTTCAGCGTCAGTCGGTACAGATACTTATGCCCCGTGCCCCCCGCCATTGCCGACGAGCAACACATGACAAACAACGAAAGCAGTATAATAGTTGCGCTCTTCTTCATTTGGTTTTAATCATTATCAACTGCAAAGATAAGAATAATCCGCCAATAGACAAAGAATAATCCCGTTTTTCGTTGTTTGTCGCACATGTTGTTAATGGAAATTCTCTTATGAGTAGAAACTATTTAGGGACACACTTTGCAGTATGCCCCCACCCCAGTTGAATGTCGTGCCAGTCTTATACCGCGCTTCCGATATGTGGGTCCGTCTCATTTCTGATGATTCCGAGGAAGCAGTCCAGCTGAAAGTCATTAAGATTATACCTACGAGCGAAATCGTTAACGGAGTAACCCCTCTGAAGCATATCATTGAGTTTTTCCACCAGAACACCAGCGTTGAACATTCTCTTCTCAGCGACAATCTTAATCCTTTCAAGGGCGTCGCTACAACGCAGATTCCAGTCTGCACTCATACTGCTATCCGCCTTGAGCATATCGATACGTGCAGTTCCTTTCTCTTCTTCACAGTCAAGCGGCTCGTCAAGGGACAAATAACGGTGTCCCTTATATTCATTCACCATTTTGCGTATCTCATTATCTATGTACCAAGCTGCATACGTCAGCAATCGGTTACCACGTGAAGCGTCGAATCTATCTACCGCCTTTATAAGGCCCTCATTACCAGCTTGTATAAGGTCTGCAAAAGGAACCTTTGTATTGAGATAACGCTTAGCGACAGTCACCACATAGTGAGTGTTAGCCTCAATAAGTTTCTCTCTTGCACCTTCGTCACCTTGCTGCATATTCTCCCACAGTTCGTATTCCTCCTCCTTGCTAATAGGTTTCAGACCACGTATTTCCCTCAGATAAGTGTTGACAATTTCGCTGCTTCTGTCTGTATAAATTTTTCTCATAATTGTTGTTTTTTAATTAGTGAATAAAATTACGTAGCGTAGCGTCGAGAATGGTTGTGCCACCTTCTGCTACAAAGGGGATTAGCAATCTGCCGTTATGAGATTGCGGACGGTCAATTACAAATGTCTCGGCAAGCGGCGACGCTTGGCGTACTGCCTTGCGCGACTGTGCTATATGATGGTTAAAGAAATGCTCTGAACCAGAACTGCTGATAGTCTTAACCAGCGCTTCGGCGTCCTTGAAATAGAGCACGTTGTAGAGGTTACGCAGTTCTTGGTAGTTGTTATTGGCTGCCACTCTGCGTTGGTATCCCTGAGGGTGCAGCAAGGTGTAGACGTATAGCAGACGCGAACAGCGGTCTTTGAACTTCACTTGTGTCTCCTTCCCTTCTTCGTCAATCAGCAGTATGTCGTATCTGCACCCCTTGTTGTTGGTTTCCTTGAGTCTCACTTCTACGGCCACGAAACCAGGTTCTAGACTCAAGTCGTTTTTCATGTACTCTGAGAGTCTAGCCTTCATTTCTTCGAGGCTCATTGTCTCAATCCTTTTCTTTATCTCTTCTGTCTTCATAAATTATTTTTTTGTAGTGCAAAGGTAAGTACTTCTTTTGTGAACTATGCGTATTTTTTACGTAACAAAATCTTGATTTGTGTTTTTGTCGGGACTGAGGCTCGGTGGTCGAGCCACCAGTCCTACATTGGAGTGTTCAGCACCTCGTTCGCCACCTTTTCCTGACTCTCCTTGTCCAGTTCTGTAACGGGAACATTCACCTTGTTTATTCGTACGTAGAGCATTTTAGAAGTGTCGTACAGCGGGTGATACTCTATCCCTTCCAGCAGATTCGTCGTTCCGTCCTTGAGGCTGACTCGCGGTTTCTGAGTTCCTAAATAAGAGATCTCGCCCACTTTGTTCTTGCGCATAAGGGCCATTGCCTTGCGCACCTTCACTGAAGAAATGTAATTTGCCATATTGAAAATTTTAGATTTATATAAGTAATGAATAGTTAATACTTATTATACTGCAGTTTTTAAGTTGTTTTAAGTTGTTATTGTTATCACTTTTTGTTATTATGTTATTATCGCTTTGTTATCGTGTTTTTTATTCCCTTTTCAATTAACGAGTGCAAAGGTATATAGTTAACTTGAGAATCTACTATTTTTTTTACGTAACAAAAATCTTTTGTAATTAAAGTGTATAAATTCATCTGAGACTCAGGCTTTCTTGATGCTGTGTTTTCTGTAATCATGTATATTTATTAAATTTAACGAATTATTATTCAACAAAAGAAAAGGTACAAAAAAATATCAAATTACCAAACTTTTTGGAGACTTTTTTGATAAAAATGATAGAAAAAGGCATAAAAGCGGTGTTTTAGCCAAACATGTCTACATATCAACATCCTTTTCCATGCAGTAATTGGGACTCAGCAGTTGAGAAGCAACAGAAAACGACTTAAATTATAACATCTTATAGCAAAAAACCAAATACACATTTTGCAGATTGATTTTTTTTTATTACTTTTGTGTTTGAAATATCAAACTGTTATCCTAATCCTCCCCAACAAGCAACCCTTAATGGGGACATATACCTTATAATATATAATAATGCAAGAACTGTTTAGCCAATACTCACCACCTGTGCTGCCACCAGGAACCAAACTTAAAAACGGTTTCTACACGATTCTCGAAGAAACTGTGAACGAGGGCGGATTCGGACGCATATATCGTGCCAAAGCCAACACGCCTTACAGAGACGATCCATGGAAAAATGTTGCACTGAAGGAGTTCTGCATCAACCAAAGTCAGTTCGAGCCATATAAAAACACGTTCATTGGAGAATACACAAGAAGCTATCTCAGTGATAGAGCTGAAGAGATGCGTGAAAGATTCCTTACAGAACCTGGACTTCTTGAACACCTTAATAAACAACGTGATCGTCATGTGCCAATGATAGAAGAAGGTATCTTTTACGACCTTGGACGCATCTTCTATGCAATGACATACATCGACGGACCAACACTTACAGATGTGGTAAAAGGACATGGTCCCATGAGCGAAGAACAAGCTGTCGACTACATCGTGCAAATAGGCAAACTGCTTTACAAAGCGCATAATTGGGAGACGGTGCATTGCGACATCTCGCCAAACAACATCATGATAGAGAATGGCTTCGCCATATTGGTGGACTTTGGCAACGCTAGAAGTTACAATAAGTTTTGGGAGTCTATAACAAAAAAGCAAGACCAGGATTTATTATCCATAGCAGACGACAAGGCAAAACAAGTGGGAACACGAGGATTCTGCCCTCCTCAACAATACATAGGCACTAAGCAAGGAGACATCTATTCACTTGCTGCCACCCTCTACTTCCTGCTGACGGCGGAAACACTCTTGAAGAAATTGTCATCCCAACGGAGCAAAGACAACGCCATAAGCAAACTGAAATCACATAATGTTTCCGACAAGACGGTCAATGCCATCATGCACGCCCTCGACCTGGAATCGGCAGACAGCACTAAGGACGCAAAGACATTCCTTAGGCAACTCCCCTATGATATCGTATTCAATTCACTACTAAACTATAACGACTATGATTACAATAAGTGATGAGAAGAGATTGCTGAATCTCGACTATTTTACCATCTATCTGCTGCTTACACCAGAACAAATTCAGACGTATGGCGACAAACTGAAAAACGTGAACAAACATACAAGAATCACACGAGGCCTGTTCCGCGTCGAAATCATACAAAAAGGCGAATACACCTATAAGGAACTGCCTGAGGATATGCTTAGATATATCAATGACCACAATTTCAATGTGCTCGCTCGCCTTGTCAACGAGATTCATGGTAATTACTGCTATGGAATGGAATCTGTTGACGTTGGGAGCCCGTCGATATTTTTTATGCTAGAACATTTTTCTCGTGATTTGAGTTATGCAAACATCAAAAATCTTGATGTCCTAATGAATCGAAATACATACACAGGTTGGGAAGCAATAAGAAAGTATAATGAAAGTGATATTGCCATAGAATTGTTTCAAGATGCATGTGTGTGTAATATAGGGAAAGACAAGAGATGGACAAAGGATGAGGTGCCATACATTTTCGAGAGTTCCGACACCAAAACGTCATCAGAACTCGTAGAAGAAGCATTTGGCAACAGCAAACTCAATACAATAAGGAGAGAACAATGCGCAAACGAAAAGCCAAGGGTGTCTACTGAGCAGATAACAATAACCATAAAATATATCAATAAAACAAAATACGGAAAATCGAGAAAATGTCTTGGATTTGAGATTAATATTGATGGAGACAAGATACCGGTGTATTTCGGAAGCACAGACCGCACATTCCTTTACGCTGCCACGCTAATGGCACTAAAGGAGGAACGCAGCCCCCTAACAGCATTACATTATATGAGTTTGACAGACCCAAATTATTACGTCACAAAACAATGGCTACGCTCGTTAGTCAGAACTTTGAATTTAAATGCCAACTTCGATGAATGGTGCGAGAAGGTTAGAGCAAAAAATGCCCATCAGTTGTACAATGCTATGGGAGCCATCAAAAGAATACTATGGGAAGCCCTGTCGCCAAAACACGAGAATGCCTTCTATTACTGTCTGCTCAGAAACGATGACGGACGATATAAGATAAACATCAGAAAAGAAAACATCTTTATAGATAAGGAGATAACTGACAGAATGCAAAAGCGATAGAGAATGAGGACAATCAAATAACAAACATATTATTAACCTAAAACGAAAGAGTTATGTTTATACCTTGCCAATGCTGCGGACGGGAGTACCCTGAGAACTGGAACTGGTACATTTGCGACACTTGCGGTTACCGCATCTGTCATCCCTGCTTATCTCGGCACCGCGGTCCATATAGTTCCGGTGGATTCAAGTGCAGTCAATGTGCTTTCGGAAATATGAAACTGGGCTGAAACAAGCGAGACCAGACTCTTTTTAGGCACGGACAACGCGGATTAACACGGATTTTTACAACCTTATTTTATTCCGTGTATTTCCGTGTCATCCGTGCCTAACAACCTTCACAACGCTCCGCCCTTTCTCCCTAATGTTGCGCTCTATGCCTTTGCAAACACAGAGCCACTGACATCGCCGTGCTTGCTAAGCGCGAACTCCACCACCTCGAAGTCATAGTTCTTAAGCAACGTGAAGAACACCCTGGCCACCACGTCAGAAGGATTCCTGAAAGCACCACAACCCCACGCTCCGAGAATCAGCACCTCCACCCCTTCCTTGGCAGCCACGTCAAGAATCTTCTTGATGCGCGACGTTATCACCTGCTCGTAGTCGTCGGGGAGAAAGGGCATCTTATGCATTTCGGGAGCGGCGCACGTTATCACGTCCACCTTGTACCACTCGCTCTGCTCCATCATTCGGGGAACGATAGGCACGGTGCGCTCGTCGGTCTTGAACACCACCACATCGGGAGTGTAGATAAGGTCGTCGTTACCCATATACCCTATCTCCTTGCTCCTGAACTGTCGGTTGTGCTTCTCATAGAACTGCTCGCGCATTGCCTGCAAACAAGGGTAGAGTGTGGAACAACGGCATAGCGACTCTTCCTGAGCGCCAGCGGAGAACGGACTGCCTCCGATGGCGTGATTGTTGGCAAAGTTCAGCACGGCGGTCTTCTTGCCCCTATACGCCTTGGCTGCCTCGAAACTCCGCTTGCCCGAGCAGACATACCTCGTGCTACTGTTCTCCGCCACGGGCTGGTCGATACACTCTTCGTGAGCCACCATATACTGTCGCTCCACGGAGTCCTTCACCGCCATTCTCAACTCCCTTACCGACTCACACTTCTTCTGTGTGTCGGTCATTACCTCTCTGTTAATTCTTGAGTAATTGAACATAATAATTAGTTTTTTAATTCGTAATTTCTATCTCCCTCAAACTAAAACCTCTATTTCACTTCCTTCAGGTTCCAGTCCTCGATGAGCCCCCCTTCTAGTTTTAGGTTATAATACCTGTAACGCACCTCTGTCAAAGGCAGTGAGAACTTCGGTATAATGATCTTCTCCACCCTCGCCTTCAAGTCTTCCAGCGTGGCAAGTCCCACAGGCACCCTTGCCAAGGTCACATGGAGTCGATAGTCTTCAATAGAAACACCCAGACGCTCCGCCACGCCCCTGATGCTCTCAACCATTTCCGTGAACTCCTTTTCAGGACACGAAGACGTGATGTTCACTATATGCTCCTTTCCCGACAGTCCTGTGAACACTTCTATCTTGTCGAACGTCAGCCTCGGTGCCGTCCTGCTCCTCAGAGTGCTGTCCAGCCCTCTCGTCATCTCCACCTTCTTGCTGTCGTCGTCTGCGAACAATGCCGTGATATGGAACCCACTTTTCTTCCACTTCACGTCCCGCCCCCTTATCTCCTTCCTCAAGGCTTGGTACCATTTTGCGCTGGGGCTTATCCCAACGCATATCTCCACGTAGTTCTTAGTAATTCTTGACATTTCGTTTTCGTTTTTCATATCGCAAAGGTAATTATTTTTGGCAATAATATACTATTATACCCTAATAAATGAGCAGTCATTGATTTGGCTGCTCATTATTTTGGTAATTTTCCCATATAGGTTCTTGATTCATCAATGTCAATAATATCATCTAAACCCAACACTTTTGCTATAACGCAAGACTCATCTTTATGCTTTTGTGCCCAAATGTAAGTGTATCTACATTGATAATCACAATCTCCACATGGAATCATTGCATACCTAACAGATGTAACAAAAGACATTATAAAATCAGCCCAAACAGAAGAATTAATTAGTCTTTCAACAAATTCGAATCTTTTAATTAGGCATCCTTTTTCATATTTCTTAGCATCACTTTCGGAGAAATCTAATGATAATGCCTCAATGAGCATAAGAACATTACCACCATCATCTATTAGTTTCATAGACACAGTTCTGTCTGTCGCTTCATCTGTAGCATCAGTAACATCAAGCATTAACTTTCGAAGTCCAAACAGATTAATTCCTCCATCGAATTCAATAAATCTTTCTTCTGTCATAACCATTGCAATTTTGTGAATATCAATAACAAAGGCAATAATATACTATTAGGCCCTACTATTTTATTTCGTTAAATGCTCAGCCGGCAATTGTTTCTCCATTCGGGGAAAGCAATTGGGGCCAGAGATGAGGATTGTGCTGTCCTCTATCTCCCTCTATCTCCTTCCCTTTCATCACCTGCCCCTGATGAGTCAATAGAATATCTGCGTCAGAAACCAAGAGAGCCTAGGCGCGTTATCCGTCTTCTTAAACCCAGAGCAATCAACCTTTTCAGTTATATTCAGATTATACTTCGTGTTAAAATCACTTGCCATTTCCTTAAAGGCGTCCCCGTGTGTCAGTCCGTTATCAATGTGCTTATAAGCAAGATAATAATGAATCATTTCGTGGACTATTACATTCTTCAAGTCCTCCTCTTTCCAGTCGTAATATACGGAAATTTCCAGAAGCGGACCCTTTACTCTGCGTTTCCCGATAATCTTTCTGCAACTGAAATAACCGCAAGTGGTGTAAGATTTCAACAAGCCAAATCTTGGTATTGGCAACTCGTCGTTAAAATACGCCTTATCATATTCCCTGTACTTTTGTTCGATTATCCGTTCTGTTACTACCATATTATATATATCTTGTTCGTTTTTATTCTGTGTCTTCCCGTGAGTACGTTGCAATTATATTAAGGAGAATCATAAAAAGCCACAAAAGTTATACGTATGAAAACAGCCCGTCATTACATCTGCAAACCATATCATTGCAACAAACATTACTCAATTTAAAACCGTTCAACATGAAGTTTTACAAGAAAATCAGCGACGACGAGTGGGTAGAGTACGACCAAGAAGACTGGTCGGGCATAACCTTCAGAAACATCATAGGCTACATGATAATGGTGCTTGTGTTCTCCTTCGTTTGCGTCCTAGGGTTTTGTGGCATATGCTATTTCATAACCTACATGTATGCATCGGTCCCCATCACCATCGGCCTCGTCATGCTGTGGTACGGCGGACTGCGCAAGGTCATCAAGCCCCTGCTCTACCGTGTTTTCGAAGTGTGCTCAGACGCCCTAGGTTGGTTCTTCGACGACTGAGCGCGCCCAGCGCCAAACTTCAAGGAGTTCCGCGCCACTCCCCCACCCATTATCAATCACCCATTACGCATTAAAATTACGCATTAAGCATTAAGAATTACGCATTAAAATTGCGCATTAAGCATTAAAATTGCGCATTCTTTTAGGGGGTTTCCTCTTCCGCCCCTTAGCAAGGGGAGGCCAGGAGGGGATTGTTAGCGAAGCGGGTAAAAACACCCACCACCCATTATCAATCACCCATTACGCATTAAGCATTATGCATTAAGCATTAAAATTGCGCATTAAGCATTCTTTCAGTCGCTTCGCTTGGTGAAAGCGCCCCTTTCAGGGTCGAGCGACGCATTAAGCATTAAGCATTATAATTACGCATTAAGAATTAAGAATTAAGCATTAAAAAATGAGTATCATCGCAGAACCATTCAAGAAAGACAACGAGACATTCCCGCAAAACAAAATCATTCTGACTGACGGAACAACACTCGACTGCTACCCCGTCGCGGACAAGGAACCCGACAACATCCCTGACGACACTCTCCAACTGGACATGACAGGACAGTACCTCCGCATCGGCCGTCACAAAGCCACACCAGCGCCACAGCCCACGACCGAGAGAGCAGGGCAAGAACTGTTCATCGACAACGCCTTCTACCTCCTCGCCCACAAAGACCGCATACTCAGCGACAGCCGTATGTTCCTCTGCCCCGTCACCATTCAGAACGGGCTGGCATATACCGGCACGTCAGGATTTCACGGTCCCACTTTGGGCGTTTACATCGAATGGTGGCTCTGCGCCAAAGAAGCCATGCAGACCGATAAGAAAGGTCGCCGTCGTCTTGTCTATCACCTGGCAGGCAGTCCGCTGAGTGGAATGAACAAATGCTGCGCCATTCGCGAAGACGGTCAGCAAGAAATCGTCACCCTGTCGTCATTCGGTGCGCATTGGGGCCCGTTCATGAAACTCAATCAGCGCTACACCGAGGCCAAGCAACTCTACCAGCACTACACCCTACAGCAAGTGCTTGACATCCTCCACCAAGAAGACAACGGCAACACCGACTGCCGGCTGGCCCTCGACGCCATCTTCATGAAGCGCGAGATAGACAAACTCAACCAGCGCATAGAACAGATAAGCAAGCAGTGCGACACATGGCGCGAGAAATATGAAAGCACGCTGGCAAGATACAACATCGAGAAAATACGCCAGATATACGCCGACTGCGAAGCCTTCGACGCCAATGTCACCAAGGAAATCAACGCCATCAGAGAGCAGAAAAAACGCATCAAGGCAAGCCTGAAAGCAGGGAAAATAGACAACGTGACCTACCAGCGACAGCTCACGCCCATGAAGACCCGCATCGCCGACCTCCTCCTCACCATCTCCCATTACAAGTACCGAAAAATATCCGACACCTTCCCCGACGACACAGACATCAACTACGACTTCATAGAAAAAGCCGTCACAAAAGACAGCCAATAAGCAGATTTTTCACAAAATCTTATCAAATGTCCATAAGATTTCCTATCTTTGCATTCAGGAACATCAACCTTTAACACATCTACACTTATGAGAATCAATGATTTTGAAAGAGCCCTGAAACTGGCCAACGAATTCCTTGGCACCAAGGAGCGTCTAAACTACTACGATTTCAAAGCCATCGACGAAGAGCGTTTGAATAACGTCGTTTACACAAACAACCTCACCAACGAAGAAGTAACACAACTTCGTGCGCTGAAAGAGAAATACGGCGAAGAGTACGTAAAGCATCTAGAAGAAGTATTTGGCGACCCTGACATTATCCACGACTTAACTTTGGGTCGCGAGATTGTCGACATCGACCTCGACCGCGTATTACATAAATACTCCTTCAAAATCCACGAGATAAAACCAGACAACACAGTAGGCACATCAAACATAGATGTAGAACTTAGCGATGACAACTATGCGAGACTCCTTGCCTGGCATCTCTGCGACGAACACCTAA
>JAEEGL013925081.1_pt1 | contig 10139 bp, 7 predicted proteins | sample 9134231 | NCBI WGS metagenome assembly JAEEGL01 (sample SAMN16246548, study PRJNA631951) | gut metagenome | biome: gut microbiome; feature: rumen; material: fiber-attached | host: Bos | place: Iran: Karaj | collected 2018-10
GTCGACATCCATATCGGGCGTCAAGTCCTTGCGGTTCTTGGAGATGACATATTCCGGATAAGAGGCACGAAGTTCGGATGCCTTCAGCCCACGTTTGGCCATATTGGTAAGGAAAAGTGCGACACCCACCAGTGCATCGCGACCGTAGTGAAGTGCCGGATAGATGACACCGCCGTTGCCTTCGCCGCCGATGACGGCGTTGACCTCTTTCATTTTGGTGGTGACATTGACTTCGCCCACCGCCGAAGCGGCATATTGGTGTCCCATCTTCTCCGTCACATCGCGCAAAGCGCGGGTGGAGGACATATTGCTGACGGTGTTGCCCGGAGTGTGCTGCAGCACATACTCCGCCACCGAGACCAACGTGTATTCCTCGCCGAACATGTCACCTGTCTCGCAGACCAGCGCCAGACGGTCCACATCGGGATCGACCACGATGCCCAAATCGCATTTCTGGGCAGGAACGACAGAGGCAATCTCGGTCAGGTTCTGCGGCAGCGGCTCAGGGTTGTGTGCAAAATGGCCAGTAGGCTCGCAGTTGAGTTCCACCACCTCCTTGACACCCAAGGCACGCAGCAGTCGCGGAATGGCGATGCCGCCCGTGGAGTTGACCGCATCGACAGCCACACGGAAACCCGCCTTGGCGATAGCCTCTTTGTCAACCAACGGAAGCGCAAGGACGCGCTGGATATGTGCGTCGATGGTATTGAGGTCTTCTGTCACCTGTCCTAGCTGGTCCACCTCGGCAAAAAGGATCTCGTCGCTATCAGCCAGACGCAACACTTCGTTGCCTTCGGCGGCATCGATAAACTCACCTTTTTCGTTAAGCAACTTCAAAGCATTCCAATGTTTGGGGTTGTGCGAGGCCGTGATGATGATACCTCCGTCGGCATGTTTGTCGATGACAGACATTTCCGTTGTCGGAGTGGTAGAGAGTCCCGTCTCGATAACATCGACACCCATACCCATCAGTGTACCCACAACCAGACGGTCGACCATGGCGCCCGAGATACGGGCATCGCGGCCCACCACAAGCGTGAGTCGCTTGCCTGTGTGCTGGCGTTGCAGAAAAGTCGCGAAAGCAGCGGTAAATTTCACCACATCGAGAGGGCTGAGACCCTCGCCGGCGGAGCCTCCAATGGTGCCCCGAATACCCGAGATAGATTTGATTAAAGACATTATAATTCAGTTTTTTATATTAACAACTAAAATAAAATTCTACAGTTTTTTTGATTTGCAAATTTACGAAAAAAAATGATTCACACATTGCAGTACAAAGAAAAAATAGCAAAACAGGGGTTGAGATTTTCAAAAATATTTGTATATTTGCTTTTCAGAAAACAACGCCATTTTCGCGTTACTCTTTTGTATATCAATATATAAATATATATACATCACTGCAAAGGGTGCCAAAAATGGTGTGTGTTATTATAACAATACAGAAAAACAGTCATTCTATGCATATAGCTATCGCAGGCAATATCGGCTCAGGCAAAACCACCTTGACAGACAAACTGGCCAAGCACTACCAGTACGACGTGCTAGTCGAGAAGATGGAAGACAATCCCTACATCAACAGTTTCTACGAAGACATGCGCCGCTGGAGTTTCAACCTGCAGATTTACTATCTCCACACCCGTTACAAACAGCTCTTGGAGATGAAACAGACGGGGCGCGATTTCGTGCAAGACCGTACCCTCTACGAGGATGCCTACATCTTTGCTCCCAACCTGCAGGCCATGGGACTGATGAACACCCGCGACTACGACAACTATATCGCCGTGTTCGAACTGCTGGAATCCTTCATCCAGCCGCCCGACCTGATGATATACCTGCGGGGCGATGTCTCATCGCTCATCAAGCAGATACAGCGCCGCGGCCGCAGCTACGAGAGTTCCATCCGTCTCGACTACCTGACCAATCTGAACGACCGCTACGACCGCTGGTTTGAAAGCTATGACAAAGGCAAATCGCTGATGATTGACATCGAAGAGCTGAACTTTGCCGACAACCGCGAAGACCTCGGCGTGGTCATCAACAAAATAGATGCAGAATTCAACGGATTATTTTAACAAATAACACCCTAAACCATGAAAATACTAGGCATTATTCCTGCTCGCTACAATTCCACCCGTTTCCCCGGGAAACCTTTGGTGATGATTCACGACAAGCCCATGATTGAGCATGTATGGAACGGTGTCAGCGGCACAGGGCTGGTGGACCGCGTTCTTGTAGCCACCGAAGACAAACGCATCCTTGATGCGGTTACAAACTTCGGCGGGGAAGCCGTCATGACCGGAAAGCACCACAAGAGCGGCACCGACCGCTGTGGCGAAGCCCTGGAAAAACTGGGCAGCGAAGCAGACGAATACGATGTAGTCATCAACATACAGGGTGACGAGCCCAAAGTGGCTGCCAAGCAAATCAAACAGGTGGTGGAGACTTTCGACGACCCCAACGTGCAGATTGCAACCCTCAAAAAACGCATCAAGACCCTTGCAGAACTCAACTCGACCAATGCCGTCAAGGTGGTATGCGACATGTGCGGCAACGCGCTCTATTTCAGCCGTCAGCCCATCCCCTACCTGCGTGGTATTGCCAAAGAGATGTGGCTGCGCCGCCAGCACTACTACAAACACATCGGCATCTACGCTTTCCGCCGCGAAGTGTTGCAGCAAGTGGTGAAACTCGCCCAGACTCCTCTGGAAAAGAGCGAATCGCTCGAGCAGCTGCGCTGGATGGAGAACGGCTACCGCATCACTGTCCGCGAAACCGACCAGGAAAGTGTCGCCATCGACATTCCCGAAGACTTGCTGAAACTGAAATAACGAACGGAAACAAGGAGCTTGTCAAGAGACCCTTTCGGACCTTTCAAACTTTATAACACTTTCAAACATATCATCAAAGACCCTTTCAAACCTTAAAACCCTTATATGAACATAACCGATTATTTGGTAACCTACCTGAAACAAGGCAAATCCATCCAAATACCCCATGTGGGGACGCTGACACCTCAAGACCATGAGGCTTATTATGACAACGAGACATCAACCTTCTACCCTTCCTGTCGCACCATAGACCTCACTTCCGACAGCCAGGGAGAAAATCTTTTCATCTCCTATATCGCCGAAAAAGAATGTATCGGAGAGAAAACCGCCGAACAGATTTGGAAGAACTACTGCGACGCCTTGACCGACAAATTCAAAGCCGAGGGGCGCTTCCAATTAGGAGATTTGGGCACTGTTGTACTGGAAGAGGGGGCCTACCGATTCGAGGCTGCCGAAGGAATGGACCTCAAGCAGTCTTTACAAACTCTTGCCCCCGTCAGCGGCATAAAGAACTATACACCTGCCGACGAAGGCGACCCCTTCTCGATGTTTGAACAGCCGATTCAAAACGGCGTAACACAGAGCATCCCCCTGTTGTCAGGATTTGTCAGACAGAAAGTAGCAACCCCCGAACCGGTTATAGAACCCGAACCGGTCGCAGCGCCGGAGCCGATTGCGGAGCCGGAACCCGTCCCCGAACCTGTTGCAGAACCGGAACCCATCATTGTCGAACCAGAACCCGAACCGATTCCCGAGCCGGAACCGATTATCGTCGAGCCGGAACCCGTTCCCGTGGCAGAACCGGAGCCGATTATCGTTGAACCGGAACCCGAACCTGTTTCTGAACCCGAACCTATAATCGTTGAACCCGAGCCGGAACCCGAACCGGTTGCAGAACCCGAACCAGAGCCGGAACCGGAACCCGTGGAAGAACCGGAACCTGAGCCCGTCAAGGAACCTGAGCCCGAACCGGCCGAGGATAACACACCCGTGGCTGCCGTCTTCACTCCTGCAGCGGAGGCTTCTGCCGAATCTATCGACAACACACTGAAACAACTTGACGCCATTGACGAGTCGAAAGAGGAAGACAAGCCCGTCAAGAAAAAAGAAACAAAGAAAAACAAAAAGAAAGAGAAAAAACAGAGCTCCCAGGCGTCCAAAGAAGAGCAGCCCAAAAAGAAATGCCGCTTTGGAAAAGTGCTGCTGTGGATTATCGTAGTACTGATAGTCCTGCTTGCTTGCGCTGCCGTCATCGACCGTTATCTTTTCAACAGTCAGGGACGCGACTGGGTTATGGAACGTCTGCCCATCGCCTCACTGCAAAGCAATGGAGCCAAAACCAACACCTTCCCCACGACACCGACCGACTACGACCGTGACGAGGCACGTGACAATGTGACAGATTACACTTTCAGCACCGTTGGTCTCGAATTCTCGGAAGTGGAACTCGACGAGCAACGTGACTTGATTCTCGAAAAGATGGACAAATACATCACCTCCTATCTGAAAGAGTTGAAACAAATCCAGAACCGTGACGCGTTCATGGAACACACCAGCGATTATATCGACAACCGTCTCACCGACCTGCTCGACGACAAGGAGTTCCATCCGGAAACCCTGATGACCGAGAAAGACTACGTGAGAGAGGCTATGATGCCTCTGCTGAAGAATCGCCTGCTGTCTCAGAAATCCACCATCATCCTGTCGGAACTGCTGGACCACGAGATTTTGGAGCGCCTGTTAAGCGAAGTGGTGTCTGCCGACGAGCTGACGCCCGATCCCTCGGTCCAAACCGCTGACGACAATAAAAAGAAAAACGTCAAGGCAACGCCCAAAGAGTCCAAACCCGCACCGATTCGTTCGCATATCGCCACTTCCTCCAAGCAGGGATTTGACGTCATTGCCGGATGCTATGTCTACAAAAGCAGTGCCGACCAGGTATGCGCACAATTGAAGAGCAAAGGCTGCGACGCTTATATCATCAACCGCAACGGACTTTACTACGTCAGCATGGGCAGTGCCGCCAGCCGCACCGAGGCCGACGCCAAATTCAACCACATCAAGAGTTGGTACAAAGGGGACGTCAGTATTAAACAGTGGTAAGATGGCGAAGCATAAGTTAGCGAGATTTGCAGAGAACCTGACCTTCCCCAACCTCTTCCAGGTGTCGTTCGAAGAGCTCGAAGCCCATCCGTTTGAATGGCGCGGACGCTGGAAAGAGTATTACGGCAACGACAACCCTATCGTGCTGGAACTGGGATGCGGCAAAGGAGAATACACCCTTGCCCTGTCGCGCGAAAACGGCAACCGCAACTATATTGGTGTCGACATCAAAGGTGCCCGCCTGTGGCGCGGTGCCAAAACCAGCAACGAGGAGCAGATGAAGAATGTCGCTTTCCTGCGTACCCGCATCGAGATGATCAACCGCTTCTTCGCCCCAGAAGAGGTGTCGGAGATCTGGATCACCTTCCCCGACCCACAACCCAAGAAACCGATGAAACGGCTTACCTGCGAACGATTTCTGGAATACTATCGGCAACTGCTCAAACCCGGCAGCTTCATCCATCTGAAAACCGACTCACGGGAACTGTACGACTACACCATGGAGGAGGTTATCGCCCCTGCCGGCTACGAAGTGGAATTCCATACGCCCGACCTATACAACTCCGGTTATGGCGGTATGGCCACCGCCGTACAGACCTTCTATGAATCGATGTTCCTCAAGGAAGGCAAACCTATAACTTATATCAAATTCAGAATTTAGATAATCAAATAATTAAAAATCAATAAATACTTTACATTATGTCAGGACATAACAAATGGTCAAAGATTAAAAGAGCCAAAGGCGCAGCTGATGCCAAACGCTCCAAACAGTATTCGAACATCTTGAAACAAGTTTCCATCGCCGTTCGTGAAGGCGGCCCCGACCCCGACAGCAATCCCCGTCTGCGTCTGCTCGTTCAGAACGCCCGCGGATGCAACATGCCCAAGGACACCTTGCAACGCGCCATCAACAAAGCCAACGACAAGGATGCTGCCGCTATGCAGGAGCTTACCTTCGAGTGCCATGTCAACCACGGCATCGCCCTCTTCATCGAGGCCCTTTCGGACAACAACAACCGCACCGTGGCCAACGTCAAATCCATCATGAACAAATTCGGCGGCACGCTGGAGACCAACGGCAGCCTCAGCTTCCTCTTCACCCGCAAGGGTGTTTTCGTCATCCCGCGCAAACCTGAGATGAATGTCGAGGAACTCGAAATGGAACTTATCGACGGAGGTCTGGAAGAGATGGAGGTCGACGACGAATACCTGACCCTCTACACCGCCTACGAAGATTTCGGCAACATGGTCAAGATGCTCGAAACCATGGGTATTGAGTGCGAGAGCGCCGAACTGCAGCGTATCCCCAACACCACCCGCAGCATCGACGAGGAATCCATTCGTAAAGTCATGAAGGTCATCAACATCCTGGAAGAGGACGACGATGTGACCAATGTGTTCCACGATATGGAAATTCCCGACGATTTCGAGGAAGAATAATTATTAATTTTGAAAATTGAATGTTGAATTGTGAAATGGATTCAAATTTCAAAATTCATAATTCAAAATTATATTTGGTACCCACACCTGTAGGAAACCTCGGCGACATGACCTATCGTGCCGTCGAGGTTTTACAGTCTGTGGACCTTATACTGGCCGAGGACACCCGCACCAGCCGCGTGCTGATGCAGCATTACAACATCACGACACCGCTGCAATCGTATCACATCTTTAACGAGCACAAAGTGGTTGACGGACTGGTGGAGAAACTGATGAGCGGAATGAGCATTGCCGTGGTGACCGACGCCGGCACCCCCGGCATCAGCGACCCAGGATTCCTGCTGGTGCGTGAAGCGGTGCGACAGGGTGTCGAGGTGGAATGCCTTCCCGGCGCCACCGCCTTCGTCCCTGCATTGATAGACAGCGGTCTGCCATGCGACCGCTTTGTGTTTGAAGGGTTCCTCCCCCACAAGAAAGGCCGTCAGACGGCCATCCAACGGCTTGCTGAAGAAAGCCGCACAATGATTATTTATGAATCACCGTTCCGCTTAGTAAAACTGTTGGAACAGCTAATAGAGGTCCTCGGCGAGGAACGGCAGGTCAGCGTCAGCCGTGAAATCAGCAAACTGCATGCCGAGACCGCCCGCGGGACCCTCCGCGAAGTACACGACCACTTTGCCGCCAAAGAGGTGAAAGGCGAGATTGTAGTCATCCTCGCCGGAAAAGAAGATTGATATGCTATCGGCTCAGCCGGTTCCAAGAATGGGAGTTACCTGCTGGACATCCATACGACGACGGTGTCCGAACGGAATAGATGGCCAAACCACATTTCTTGCACATATAAGCCACATCGCCTTTCTCACCGAGAAGCTGCCAACTGTGCGAATTGCCCGCAGGGCAGCCATACGATGAGGGATAACCATGGTTTTCAATATGGGTACCGCATTTTTTGCACTGATAATTTTTGTTGCCCACCTGACCTAAGTTCTGCCAACTGTGGGAATTTCCGGCAGGACAATTATATGAACTCGGGTAGCTCGTGCTCTTCACAACAACACCACATTTCTTGCATTGATAATTCTTCAATGCCGACTGGGCCATCACACCGCTCACACCCATCAGCAAAACAAAAAACAAAAGAGGGAGTATTCGTTTCATAGTATTTCGTTTTTTTCTTTTAACGCATGCGGATGATAATTATTGTATCAGCCCCCTCTTGTACCCATATGTCAAAATGTCACACTTTTGCTGTTTGGAACAAAAATTGCGATTCTCTTGAGGTCGAACAATCATGAATAAATAATTAAAGTATTCAATAATATTATGCAAGGCAATTTGAATGTTCAGACCGAAAACATATTTCCGGTCATCAAAAAATTCCTCTATTCAGATCACGAGATTTTTCTCCGCGAATTGATTTCCAACGCCATCGATGCAACACAAAAACTGAAGGCCCTCTCTTCACGTGGCGAGTACCAAGGCGAATTGGGTGATTTGACCGTGGAGGTGAAAATCGAGAAAAAGAAGCTCATCATCAGCGACCGCGGTATCGGTATGACGCAGGATGAGATTGACAAGTACATTAACCAAATCGCTTTCAGCGGCGCCAACGACTTCCTCGACAAATACAAAGACGTGCAGGAGAACCTCATCGGCCATTTCGGACTGGGTTTCTATTCGGCTTTCATGGTTGCCGACAAAGTGGAGATCGACACCAAGTCGTACAAAGATGCTCCCGCCATGCATTGGAGCTGCGACGGCAGCCCGGAATTCGAAATGAAGGAAGGCAAGAAAAAAGACCGTGGTACCGACATTATCCTCCATATCGCCGACGACTGCAAAGAATTCCTTGAAGAGCACCGCATTCTAGAGCTTTTGAAGAAATACTGCCGCTTCATGCCTATCGCCATCCGTTTCGGCGAAGAGAGCAAATGGGAAGACAGCGAAACCGAGTTTACTGAAGTCGACGACGGCAATGGCGGAAAAAAGAAACAACCCAAACGCGTGGAGAAGAAGGTGCCACGCATCATCAACGACACCGACCCCGCCTGGCGCAAAAAACCGTCCGACCTGACAGATGAAGACTACAAGAAATTTTACCACGAGCTCTACCCGATGAATTTTGAGGAGCCCTTGTTCCAGATTCACCTGAACGTGGACTACCCCTTCAACTTGACAGGTATCCTCTACTTCCCCAAAGTGCGCAAGACCATCGACCCCAACCGCAACAAGATACAACTCTACTGCAACCAGGTGTTTGTCACCGACAGCGTGGAAGGCGTGGTACCGGAATACCTGATGCTGCTCCACGGTGTACTCGACAGTCCCGACATCCCATTGAATGTTAGCCGCAGCTACCTGCAGAGCGACAGCAACGTCAAGAAGATTGCCCAACATATCAGCAAGAAGGTGGCCGACAAGCTGGAAGAGATGAGCAAAAACAAAGTTGAGTTGAAAGATGCCGAGGGAAATGATGTCACCGACGCTCCCACCCAGTTGGAAGAGAAATGGGACGACATCAAGATTTTCGTCGAATACGGTATGCTGACAGAGGAGAAATTCTGTGAACGCGCCCTAAAGTTCGCCTTGCTCAAGAATACCGAAGGCAAGTATTTCAAACTGGACGACTACCGTGACAAAATCAAGGCCCTTCAGACCGACAAGGACAAGAATGTCATCTACCTCTACGCCACCGATGTCGACGAGCAACATGCCTATATCGCCAAAGCCAAAGAAAAGGGCTACGATGTCCTGCTGATGGACAGTGTTCTCAACTCACACTACATCAACCTGCTGGAGCAGAAAATAGAGAAAACCCGTTTCGTCCGTATCGACGGCGACACCGTGGAGAAACTTATCGCACACGACGACAACATTCCTGAAAAACTGACCCAAGAAGAGAAAGACAAACTGAAACCCATTATCGAAAACGAAGTCGACAAGGCCCGCTTCACGGTGCAGTTGGAAAGCATGGAAAGCGACGACCAGCCCATGGTCATCACACAGAACGAATTCATGCGCCGTTACAAAGAAATGAGTCAGACCAGTGGTGGCGGTATGGGATTCTACGGCGAGATGCCCGATAGCTACAACTTGGTGGTCAACATCAACCACCCGCTTATCGGACAGGTGCTGAACGAAAGCGACACGGATAAACAGAAACAGCTCGTCCACCAACTCACCGACCTCGCCCTGCTGAGCAACGGATTGCTGAAAGGCGAAGCGCTGACACAATTCATCAAACGCTCGGTGGATATCATCAAGTAAACAACCGCCCAGCGAAATAGAAAGAAACGGAAGTCTGCATCGACAGACTTCCGTTTCTCTTTCTTATATGATTATGCTTCCGGGTCGTGACCTTTACTCAGATAGGTATAACCCTTCATCAAGCCTGTATTGGCGTTGCCGATAAAACTGAGGACAATCTTGCCCTCATCGGTATTGCCATACTGTTCCTTGATAAGTTCTACCGCATGCGAGACATTCAGTCCCTTTTGGTAAAGAATGCGATAGATATCCTGGATATTGTTGATGGCCTGCGGTGAGAATCCTCTACGTTGCAGACCCAGTGCATTGACACCAGCGAAAGAGATAGGATAACGGGCTGCCTTTACAAAAGGAGGAATATCCTTGTTGACCAGCGAGCCGCCCATGGTGATGACATGCGAACCGATATGGACAAACTGAAGGATGGCAGTCTTTCCGCCCAGCACTGTCCAGTCGCCGACAATGATATGACCCGCCAGCGTGGTGTTGTTGGCGAAAACA
>JAEEGL014187819.1_pt1 | contig 10139 bp, 6 predicted proteins | sample 9134231 | NCBI WGS metagenome assembly JAEEGL01 (sample SAMN16246548, study PRJNA631951) | gut metagenome | biome: gut microbiome; feature: rumen; material: fiber-attached | host: Bos | place: Iran: Karaj | collected 2018-10
CCAGTTAAAAAGTTTTAAAAACTCTTCGGCTCTAGCTCTGCCTTGAGGAGAATGAGCAAATTTGGCGAATCTTTCAGCTGTAGAATCCCAGTATTCTGGAGTTTCTTTAGTTGCATCATCACCATAATTCAGCGCTAATCTATGGTTATAAAAGTCTCTAAGTTCTTCAAAATCTTTTGATCGCATTTGGTTATTTTAATAAACTTTAAAAAAAAATTCAATTAATAGTTGCTCATTTTCATATTGTTAGAGTAAATTTATAGACAACACAAGAAAAGGAAAGAAAATAATGTCAAAAATAACAAGAGAATTTATTGAAAGAATCCCAAAAACTGACCTTCACTTACATCTAGACGGTTCTCTCCGTCTTTCTACATTGATTGAATTGGCTAAGCAGGAAAAAATTGAGCTTCCTTCCTATACCGAAGAAGGTCTTAAAGAATTAGTTTTTAAAGAAAAATACAAAGACCTGCCCGACTACTTACAGGGTTTTGGTCTGACTTGCTCAGTATTGAAGAATGCTGAAAACCTAGAACGTGTAGCTTATGAATTGGCTATGGATAACATTGCTGAAAATGTAATCTATATTGAAGCAAGATTTGCTCCACAACAGCATTTCGTAAATGGCAAATTCAGTGTTCAGGATTCAGTAAGAGCAGTAAACAAAGGTATGAAGCGCGCTCAAGATGAACGCAATAATTCAGAAGCAGTTAAAAGTGGAAAAGAACTTCCTTTCCATTATGGAATAATTAACTGTGCAATGCGTTTCTGCAACAGATTCTTCTCTGATTATTATGCAAATCTATTTGATTCACTAGAAGCTACTCCAGCAAGACGTGTTGTAGGTATCGCTTCTCAGGAACTTGCTAGAATCACTGTTAAATTAGCACATGACGAAGGTTTGCCAGTAGTTGGTTTTGACTTGGCTGGTGCTGAAGCTGGTTGGCCAGCAATTGACCACAAGAAAGCTTACGATATTGCTCACTACAATTTCATAAAGAAAACTGTTCATGCTGGTGAAGCTTTTGGTGCTGAATCAATTTTCCAGGCTATTACTGAATGTCACGCAGACAGAATCGGACATGGAACTCACCTCTTTAACGTAGACAAGATTACCGATGAAAGAATTCTTAGTGGCGAACACGGTGATCCAGAATCTTACATTAAACGTCTTGTAGACTATATTGCTTGCCGCAGAATCACTTTGGAAGTCTGCCCAACAAGCAACTTGCAGACTTTGCCAGAAATCAAGAGCATTGCCGAACATCCATTGAAGAAAATGCTTGAAAACAAACTTTCTGTAACAATCTGCACAGACAACCGCCTTGTTTCTAGAACTACACCTACCGATGAACTTCAGCGTGTTGTTGAAAACATCGACATAGACAACAAGACCTTCAAGAATATTATTACCGCTGGCTTCAAGGGTTCATTCTATCCTGGCACTTACTTAGAAAAACGCACATTGGTAAGACAGGTAATGAATCGTTACGAAGCTATCGAAAAAGAATTCTTCGGTTAATTTAGAATAAAATAGGCAAAAAAAAGAGCCGCGCTATGCGGCTCTAGCCCTAGTAAAATAATCCCAAATTCCCTGTCAAGAGTACTTGTATTAGTAGTTAAAGTTGTGAATCACACTATCTTCACGGTAATTTTAGTGTCGATGTGTTTGATTTCTTCGTTGTCGTTCTGATCATTTAATGAATTCATAATCATTTCTCTGAACATGTCTACTATGTGATTTTTGCGTTTTAAAGCTTCTACATAGTAGCTGTTGTCAGAATTATTGCTAGCTAATTGGATTTCAACTTCTGAATTATCATCAGCTTCAGTAGTGTCTGCTGCTACAACAACATTAGCAGTATCTGAAGATTCAGAAGAAGTCGAACTGTTAGAACTGCTAGATGAAGAGCTGGCAGTTGATAGAGTCTTAGAAGAAGAATCACCAATTTCAACACCAGTAGAAGCTACTGCAGTAGTGTTGTTACCCTTGGTGTCAACCATCTTCAAACCACCTGTTCCAGTGGTTTCAACTTCAGAACTCTTTATTATAGATAAATTTCTACCAGCATATCTATTAGTATTTAAGCTTGTTCCAATTCCATAAGAGTAGTTTGAAGTACCGCTAAGTAATGCGGTTAACTGAGTGTTAGCAGCGTCTATTGCAGAATAACCTGCCAGACTGGAAGAATTAGAATAGTTAGTCATTGATGAAGTTAAGCTTGAAAGTAAGGTTGAAGCCAATGAATCGCCTGAACCACCCAAAAGGCTTGAAGAGCTTAACAGGCTTGAGTTACTCAATAAGTTTGAGCAATCTGAAAGAGAGTTCCCTAATAAATTAGAGGAACCGAGAAGAGTAGAATTTAAACCGCTAACACTTGATTTCAAAGCTGCGAACATATTATCTAAGTATGAACTGAGATAGCTTTTGAGTTCTTCAGTCTGAGCCGAAATCATATCATCTGTTCTTTTCAAATAAGATGATAAAAGATTTTCATTGTGGGATTTGTCTGCCTTTAATGCGTCTGCAAAAGCTAATGTGGTATTTCTGAATTTACCACCCATAGCATGTCCGACTTCGGTAGTAATTCGAGTGCTGATTCTAATAAACATTGTGAAGCAAGAACCTGCGCTAAGTTTTTCTTCTTCTGTAGCTTCACTATCATCAGCTTCGTCTAATTCAGTTACAACAGGAGAAGATTCCAATTCGTTAACTTCTTCAGTTTCTTCAACTTCTGCGAAATTTTCTTCAACATGTGGTGTTCCACAACAACAGACATGTTCCGGTCTTTGTCCATTGCAGTTTGCAAGAGCCTGTAACATAACAGAACCAAAATCTTCGCTTGAACTATTTGTAGGATTGTTTGCCGAAACAGAATTAGAATTTTGTGTAGTAAGGCCTGAAGTTACTATATTGTTATTTAATTCATTAATTGTGGACATATCTGCCTCCTTATTTATCTACCTGTATTTATATTTACTAAGCGTTCTGGGAAGAACACTGTAGTGAATAGAGGTTTTGAGACGAACCAAACAATACCGTCATAGAGATCGCTAGTTTTGTTTTTGTTTGTATTTTTTATATTTTTCATTTTAGGTTTGCTCCTTAATTTTTCAGGCCAAGAGGGGGGGTATCCGATTCGTCTTAGTCCTCTTAATATATCTTTCGGTGGGTTAAATATGAAATTACAAGGTGATTTATGACGTTTATTGGTAATTTTTAGGAAAATACTTTTGTTTTCTTTAATTTTCTATCAAATTTCACTAGTTTAAAAAATTTTTATTTTTTTTACAGAAAAGTTTAATGAGTTCTTTTAAAATATAATCTTGTTTTATCGCAAAGAGTCTTTGATAAATAAAAGCTTACAAGTAAAACGATTATTGTAATCGCAAACACAGAAGTTTCAAAGCCAAACAGGGCAAAAACATAGGTTACTATATATAAAACAGGAATAGGCGGATAATGAAGAACCATAATATCCATAGTTCTTTTACCAATTTCGCTAATAAACAGATTTTCTTTGTTCCATAAACAACAAAAGCTGATAACCCAAAGAGAACCAAGTAACCCTGTAATTAAATATTTTGGCATAGACTGAAGATAAAAAATATTAAATACAATCTTTGTACTGAACAATTCTTTAAAAACAATGATCAAAATCGTTAAAAAAATAAAAGTAGAAAGTCTGATAGCAAGACTTGTTTTAATATATTTTTCCCACAATTTACTAAAAAGAAAACCCAATTCAATAAAGAACAAAGCAGGAAAAACTCTACATACAGAAACCAATGGATATAAATATAGATAATCCATTTTGTAAGGATAGGGTTGAAAGCCTTTATTTATCAATATAGTCAAAGCTAAACTGATTATAATAAAAAGTATATGACTGATTACTGCTTTCGATTTGAACAATTTAGTATTGATTATTGAGATAAATATTAATATTCCAAAAAATAAAGTGCTGAAAAACCATAATGGACCTATTCCAATTTGTGACAGTATTGCATAAGATTTTTCGTATAATACGTTCACACACATTTCTGGTGCCACATACCAAGTATATAGTAAAAGCAGGACTAGACAGATAATGTTCCAAATAAAATATGGAATAATCAGTCTTTTAGAACGATTTGTAATTTCATTTTTTAAGTTAAAGCTAAAATTTGATGAAGAATACTTTAAACCTAGACACAGACCACTCAGAATAAAGAATAATGGAATATGAAATGTATTAACAAAAGTTCCAATCTGGTTATAAAATGAATCTGTAATATTATTATTAATAACTGTATGACCTAGCAATACAAAAAATATACCAATAGCTTTTGCATAATCTATTTGAAAATACTTTTTAGTCATACTTAATAAAAAACAACCTTTGATATGTATAGCAATTGAATATATGGTATACTAATCTTATGGATATTTCTAGCATTTTAACCACTTTACTCATATTATTTATAGTTAGATTTACATCACTAATAGTTTGTTTCCCCACAAATTTTGAATCTTTATGGCGTCCAGGAAGACAATCTGAGTTTTCTTTAACAATTGCTTCAATAATACTATTTTCAGTGGGAATTTATGCCATTAGTTTATTTTATAAGCAAATAAAAGAAGCTAATAATAAAATAAAAATAAGTTTTTTCGCTTATTTTGGAATTATATACTCATTTCTTATCTTATTTAGCAGAGATGTTTATAATACATTTTCCTATCAGTATTTCTTTCAAGCCTTTAACATAAATATTTCGGAACTTTTACCTTATCTGGAATTAGACTTTTTCTTTGAACCCCCCTATGCTTTCTGGGGATTTCTGTTTATGGCAATAATGTTTTTGATTTTTTATAAAAAATCAAAGATAGAAATAGCCATACTTTTGTGGATAATTCCTTTTTGTTTCATAAACTATATGAGGTTAAACGACATATTTCTTGTTTATTTATTAACTTTACTTATTAGCTCTATATTTGGGCTTAAACACTCATCAAAAGACATTAACCCCCTTACCTCAAGTCCGATTTTATTATATACATTTCAGTTTATTGTCACTTTGGCCATTGTAATATACATTTCAACAATTCCTGGCAAGACCTATAGTCTTAAATATTTTTTACAACTCTTAGCTCTTTTTTATATTCCAGGAATAGTTTTGATGGGTATTTGTCATAAAAGCAAATGCTCTTTTGCCCAAAAAGCGACTTGGATAATACCTTTGATGACAACTTTTTCTATCTCGCTTCCTATGTTAAGATTGCCAACCACTTATTGTTTTCTGAACTGTTTAAGTTTTGTAAACACATATGTGTTTGCTGGGAATATAGCAGCAATCGTAGGAATAATCTGTTTGATTTCCTATATATTTAAAGTGATTTCAAAATCATTTAGTAAAATAGTATATATAATTCTTTCTTTAATTGCGGTTGTTTATTATCTGTTAGATTTTATCCTTTTCAGTTACAGTCACTTTAGACTTAATTATCATACATTAAAATGGACTTTTAATATGGATAACATATGGGGAACCACTATAAAAACCTGTATGGCTTTCGGTTCCCTTTCTTCTTTAATATATATAACTATTTTTATTGTCTTTTTGAGATTTATCGCAAGAAAAGGGAGAAAAATTTTTAATAAGCCCAATAATTTCAGTTTCACATTTAATATTATTATTTTTTCAGCTCACATTAGTTTTCTGTTAATGCTCATGTCTGATGTTATGCCTTTTGTTTTGAGAGATTCTTTTTTAGAATTATCAAAAAGTCTTCCTAATCCTTTTATAACAGAAAAAAAACTAAGTATGGAAGAACTAAAAAGTAGATTTAAAGAATGTGGAATAAATCTTTTAGAATATGAAGAAAAACAAAACTTAGAAAACTCCACAAATATCAAAAGTAATCTTATGTTAATTACATTAGAATCTGTACATTGGAAATACTTCGATATGTTTAGCGAAGGTCAAAAAACCTGTCCAAATCTTGCACGATTTAAAGACAGAATGGAAATCTTCCCTTATTTCTTTTCAAATTATCCCGAATCCTCTAGTGCTGATTTTGCTGTTGTCTCTGGACTTCAACCCCCAAGTCATATTTATATCGAGAACAAAAATGTATTTAATTATTCAACTATAGCAGAAGAATTAAAAAAATCTAATTATAAAAACTATTTTTATGCATCTTCATGTGTTGATGGAAATCTAATAAGTATAGTGAAATCTATGCCTTTTGATTACTTATTATATTTTGAAGCAGGAAGACAAAAACCAGGTATTGAAAGTTGGAATTGGGGTTATAAAGAACATTCTTTTATTAATGAAATAATCAAAGTTCTAACTGAAAGAAAGGATTCGAATCCATATTTTTTATGGTACAGAATGATATGTCCACATGCTCCATTTGATCCCATAGGTAACCAATCAGATAATTTGTTTAAATTAGATAATAATAACTCAAATAAAACAGTGATTGATTACAAAAATTCTCTACTTTACATAGACAAAGAACTTAGCAGACTTATTGATGGTATAGATAAAATAAGCAAACAAAACAACGAAAACACAATTATAGCATTAGTTGCAGACCACGGCGAAATGCTTGGTGAACAGGAAAATATGGGATTAAAAGGTCACGGTCCTTATGTAAAGTCTGATTTAACGGCTGTTCCTTTTATAATCATTTCCCCTAATCCACATGGATTAATAATAAACAAAAATTTCGGTTCACAAGTAGATGTTTACCCTACTTTATTAGACAAACTTGAAATAGAGCCTTCTACAAAGCATTTTGGTTTTGGAGAAAGCCTTATTTCTGATATAGCTTCAAGACCGATTTATTTGTCTTCTATACATTCTATGGCCTTAATAGAAAATAGTTATTATTTTGATTTCAGAGATAAAAAATCTTCAAATGTAATAATAAGTAAAATATCTCTTGCTTCTGATTCCAGACCCCTATTTACACCTGTTCCAAATTGGTCATATCAAGATATTCAAGAAAAATATAATAGAACTAAAAAATTCTTTGAACTAAACAAACACTTGATGGAGTATTATTGAAAATTATAATAATTTACTAGAAAAGGAAAAATGGATGAATTTGCCCTTTGATATATTTAGTTTCTTACGTGACACAATGCTAATTATGTTGTCATGGTTTTTGCTTTCCACATCATTTTTCTCTTGGGGCAGATTTCTATCAAATATATTACACATAAATATAAGTGGTAAAAAAGGCATTATAGCTAATATATGGCTAGGCTTTGTGTTTTGTATCTTCTTCTTTTCCATCTATCACATATTTCTACCCATAAATGCTTTTGCCAGCAGTCTTTTTTATTTTCCAGGAATAATCTTCTTTTTTATAAAATTTGGGAAAAAACTACATAAATTTGTAGGTTCAATAAGCTTAATGAACTTATCTGTTATTGTTCTAACTTTATTTATGGCTTCGGCAGTGTCTATACAGGAACCTACAAATTTTGACACAGGACTTTATCATTTAAACTCAATTAAGTGGAATAATGAATTCCATATTGTTAAAGGAATTGGAAATCTTCATACCAGATTGGGTTTCAATCAGACTTTCTTCTTATATTGCTCTTCTTTAAATTTTTATCCATTTCTTAAAGACTACGCTTTTCATGCAAGCAACTCTTTTTTATATGCCCTCTTTTTTGTTGGTATGATATTAAACGGAACTTTAATAGATTTACTTATTGCTAGCCTTTTCTTCTTTATTCCAATGCCTTATCATTGGTTAACCAGTCCAACCCCAGATTTGGCCTCTACATTTGTTCAAATAGTTACTTTCAGGTATTTTATAGAAGCCATTCATTTTAACCCGCAAAAAAAAGAAAGAATAAGTCTAATTTCTTTTGCAGCAATTTTATCTGCTATGCTTATCACTTTAAAATTAAGCAATATAATTTATGCAATCGGATTAGGAATTGTGACTATAATATTTGGGAAAAAATATAATTTTGATAATTTAGAAAAAAAACTGATTGGCAAAACTTTTGTTTTTATAACCCTATTCTTCATTATATGGATTACTAGAGGTTACATACAAACAGGTTATCCCCTTTTTCCGTCTTCAATTGGTGGAATAAATACTAATTGGACTGTTCCAAAAGAAATAGCCAATAAAATGGTTAACAATGTATATGCTGGTTCTAGAAGTGGTGAAACTATTTTTGATATAGATTCCCCTGTTTTTAAGAATTTTAATTGGTTGCCTTTATGGTTAAAAATAAGTTTTTATAATGATATAGATATTTACATTGCTAATAATAATTTAAGTGATTTAATTATTATCATCCCATTAATATTATTCCCTTCAACTATAAATAATTATGGATTCGGAACTTTAACTTTATTCTTTATTTCATTAATTCTTTTGTTAGTATATTGCTATGCAGAAATAAGAAAAAAAAGTTATTTCAAACAATATAATATTTTACTATATTTATTAATTGCTGAATTTTCGTCTATTTTGTTCTGGTTCTCCGTAGCACCCTGTTTGCGTTTTGCTAACGGTATTTTTGTTATATTATTTATAACTTGTATCTTATTAATTAAAAATATTTATCCTAAATTGCGAGCCAGTAATTGGCAAAAAAAAGTTTTGTTGTTTTATTCTTTAATTCTGTTTATATGGAATTATAATACTGCTTATTTTAGTAATGAATTTGCAATTTCCGGTATCATTCCCCCTCCCTCTCCCTATGTAAAAGAATTGACTACAAAATCTGGTTTGAAAATATTATTTCCACCGACAAAAAATTGTAAGTGTTGGAACTATATTCCTTCCACACCAGATTTTAACAAGAATCTTTCCTTAATTGGAAATACTTTAGAAGAGGGGTTTTGTATAAAAGAGTGACAAATCTAGTTTAAACACTCATTTACAGAAGAAAAAACTTGTATTTGTTCTTCTATTATTATATAAATATAGAAAAAAAGAATAATAAGCAAAAAATGACTCAAACTTTTAATATTCTAGCTTTTTTCCGTGATACTTCTTTTTTAATATTTACTTGGTTTCTTTTAGCTTCTTCTTTCTTTGTTTGGGGTAAATTATTTGCAAATTTAATTGGTATACAAATTAATAAACTAAATGGGGTTGTTGTAAAAATCTGGTTAGGTTTTACTTTTTGCCTCTTCTTTTTTGCTATTTACCATTTGTTTTTCCCAATTAATGCTTTGATTAGCTGTCTTTTTTATTTCCCTAGTATTATATATTTCTTTTTTAAATACTTAAAAAAAATACCAGCCTTTATTTCCCCAATTGATTGGAAAAAAAAGCTTATTATATTGTTTATGCTTTATATGGCTTCATCTATAGCCATACAAGTACCCGAAAATTTTGATACTGGTCTTTATCACTTAAATGCTATTAGATGGGCAAATGAATATCATATAATAAAAGGGATTGGGAATTTACACACAAGACTTGGTTACAATCAATTGTTCTTTTTATATAGTGCCTCACTAAACTTTTATCCCTTTTTGAGCGAATATGGTTTTCATATTTCAAACAGTTTTATATACGCTTTGTTTTTTTGCAGCTTTTTCTTAACCGGAACCTTTATAGATCTGCTTTTTATTTGCTTGTTCTTTTTCATCCCGATGCCATATCATTGGATAAATACCCCTACTCCAGATATTGCATCCACTATTATACAAATAGTGATTTTTAGATTCTATATAGATGTTATTAATTTAAAGAACACAGATATAATGAAAACAAAATATATTGCTTTCATTATGATTCTTTCAGCATTATTGACAACAATAAAGCTTAGCAATGGAGCATTTGTTGTTGGTTTAGGAATAATTACAATACTCTTTCAAGTGAAATATAAAATTGAATTATTTGAAAAAAAATTAGTTAAAAAAACTTTAATTTTTATTTTTCTTTTATTTAGTATTTGGGTTATTAGAGGATATATACAAAATGGTCATCCTTTTTATCCCTCGTCTTTTGGTAAAATTGATTTCAAATGGACTGTTCCCCAAAGATTACTACAATATGACCGTAATTATATATATGCTGGATCAAGAATATTCTATTTAGGAGCAGATATAACCTCCCCATTACTTAAAGATTATAAATGGATTGATTTTTGGATTAAATA
>JAEEGL015737755.1_pt1 | contig 10139 bp, 7 predicted proteins | sample 9134231 | NCBI WGS metagenome assembly JAEEGL01 (sample SAMN16246548, study PRJNA631951) | gut metagenome | biome: gut microbiome; feature: rumen; material: fiber-attached | host: Bos | place: Iran: Karaj | collected 2018-10
GATTGTCGATTTAATTATGAAAATTAAACAGGACAAGGCTTATGTCTTCGATACTACAGTAAACTTCAAATGGGGCACTCAGGCTCACGTTACAGGAGAAGATTTTGATCTTGGTGCGGCACTCAACAAGATGATGGACGTGCTTGATAGCAAGATCAAAAAGGAAAAGGATAAGGTTCAGAAGAAATAAACAGCAAATGTGTCATTATCGGGCTTGACCCGATAATCTCTACAGGACTGTGATATTTAGATTCCCGTGTCAAGCACGGGAATGACATACGCCGGCATTGCAGCCGGCGTTTTTTTATCTCTTGTAGGAATTCTTAAGTCCTAGCTGCGAACGATATTTTGCAACTGTTCTACGGGCAATTTTCGCGCCCTTCTTATTTAACAGCTCGGTAAGCTCGCGGTCCGAAAGATTCTGATTTTCGGGGTTGCTCAAAATAGCCTGCATTTTCTGTTTAATTCTTTCTGAGGAAATCTGACGCTGACCGTCGCTGCTGGTAACACCCGAAGTAAAAAAATACCAGGCGGGGAAAAGGCCCCATTCGGTCTGCAGATATTTTCTTCCAGAACGGGCCGTCATGCGCGACACGGTGGACTCGTGGATCTCGAGCTCGTTTGCAATTGAACGGCGGGTAAGCACCTTAAGGTGGCCCGGCCCTTTAAAGAAAAAGTTCTTCTGTGCTTTTACGATGGCACAACCCTGCAATACAATAGTAGATTCCCGGAATTTCAGGGAATTAATAAGCTGCTGCGCTTTTTCAACCGCTTCCTTGTCCAGCTTAAACTCCGGAGAGACGCGGACTTCCGGCAGAGCGCCCGAAGCATATTTTACCTGAAAATGAAATTCCTCATTGCCCGCTACGATTCCCTGTGAAAAATCGTCGTCTGCAGCGCCTGCTTCCTTTGTAATTGAGAGCACTACATCCGGGCTGCCGGCATCTGCTATGGCTTCGGAATTGTAGCCCTGGGCCGGATGCGGATTCAGCGTAAGAATAAACTTGAGCGCGGACGCGGCGGTTTGTTCGGTGAGCGGGAGTGTGTCGAGCGCGGTCTTTCCCGCAAAGGCTTTTTTGTGCCACTCCTCCCTGAACTTAATAAGCTTTCTGCTGATTTTTGCAGGCTCCGGCGGATTAAGAAAATCAAGATGACCGTCCAGAATAAAAAGTGCAAGCGGATCCGGAGCTTCCGAAAGCTGAGCCTGAACCAAAAGACTTTCCTCGGGAGTTTTACAACAGGTTCCAACCGGATCAAGCGACTGAACCATTTTCAAACATTTTTCCAGAAGTGCTTTTTCAGCTGTAAGATTTTTGCGTGGTAAAAAAGTTTCGGGAGAAATCATGGAACCGTAGAAGCCATTTTTGTCCAGATTGTAAATCAGCCTGGTGCAAAGCTCTGTTTCTTCTGCAGAAATTTTCATAGCATTCAGCTGATGTAAAAGATGGGCCTGCAGTGTCTCTCCATAGTCCTCCTGGTTCTCCAGAATCCGCTGATAGGTATCTGAATCAACCTTGCCGCCTTGTCTTGGAAGACCTTCGCCCGTTGGTTCTTTGACAATTTCGAGCGCAGGATTTTCGCTCACTGCACGGTAAATCTCATCGCGCAGTGCCTCGTTACCCATTGCAAGAAAATTCAAGGCATTTATCTGAACCTGAGAAAGTTTTTGTACCTGTTTTTGAAGCTGCTTAAGCTTAATATTTTGAGTGGCGACCATACTCTGTTTAGTAAATTATAGCATAAAACCGTTTCAAACTGTATACTTGCAATTATGAAAAAGATTGAAGATTTTGGACTCCGTATACCGGAAATCCTTTTGCCAAAAAACATTGATGTTTCGAGCTGGTCTGTAATTGCCTGCGATCAGTATACTCAAGACCTGGATTACTGGAAGCGTGCCGAAGCTGCAGCCAGTGGAAAACCTTCTACCCTCAACCTGATTTTACCTGAGGTTTATCTGAACTCTCCAGACAAGCCTGAGCGCATCGAAAAAATCAGAAAGACAATGAAAGAATATATTGACGGCGGCGTGTTCGAAGCACCTCGCAAAAGTATGATATATATAGAAAGAAAAACAGCATTTGGACGCACCCGCAAGGGTCTTGTTGCCCAGATTGATTTGGAAACCTACGAGTGGAAGCCTTTCAGCAAGGCCAATATCCGCGCTACTGAAGCCACAATCGTAGAGCGTATTCCTCCACGTATGGAAATCCGCCGTGGTGCTCCTCTTGAACTGCCACACATTATGCTTTTAGTTGACGATAAGGCTGATTTACTTGTTGGCGGCACCGGCAAGGCTGTAAAAGCAAAGACACCTGTTTATGACGGTGAGCTGATGTGTAACGGTGGTTCTATTACCGGCTGGGCAGTAGAAAGTGAGGCTGAAATTGAAGGTGTGACTGCGGCTGTAAACAAGATTGCAGATGCTAACCGCGCCGCAGATGGTTCTACCTTCCTTTTTGCTGTAGGTGATGGAAATCATTCTCTTGCAACCGCTAAGGCTGTCTGGGATGAGTATAAAGAAAAGCTTATTTCAGAAGGCACTGATGAGGCTTCTTTACGTGACTGTTCGGTTCGCTATGCGCTTGTTGAGATCGTAAATATTTACGACACAGGTCTTACCTTTGAGCCTATTCACCGAGTTATTTTTGACTGTGATGTAAAGAGCCTCATTTTGTATCTGGCTGATAAGCTTGGCGGTAGTGTAAGTGAAGCAGGCAGCGCCAGCGAACTGGAAGCTGCAGTAAAGGCTTCTAGCGCAAGTTTTGGTTTTGCCTATAAATCAGATGATGCAGAAAAATATGTACTTTTGAAAACTGGAATAAAAGAACTGGCAGTTGCAAGACTTCAGCCGGAAATTGATGCATTCCTTAAAGGCTCTACAAAGATTGACGGTAAGGCTCCAGAGATTGATTACATTCACGGAAGCGAAGAAGTTCTTAAACTTGGTGAGCGTGATAATGCAGTGGGCATTCTGCTTCCTCCAATTGCAAAAGATTCCTTCTTTGAAACAATCAACGGCCATGGCCCTCTCCCTCGCAAGAGCTTTAGTATGGGCGAAGCCGACGAAAAACGCTTCTACCTGGAATGCCGCAAGCTGTTTGATTAGACAATAACTGTTTCTTTTACTATTTCTTTAACTTGCTCTAAAGTCATATTAAGAGATTTTGCTATCAAGTCGATAGAAACGCCATTTTTGTAAAAACTTATGGCGGCTTCTATCGCTTTTTGTTGAGCACCAGCAATTATACCTTCATCATAGCCTTCTTTGCGACGGCGATTATCATATGCTTCTTCATCAAACTCTGTTAATACATCCATACCTAAAACCTCCGCTCTTTGTTCTCTTAAGAAGCCGTCCAATAAATTACACTTTATTCCCCATTCAACAGCTTCTTCAAGAGCCATGTCCTTGCTCAGCCCTTTTTTCAGATTATTTTTTACTCTATCAACAAAGCATATGTAATCATACAATGGTTTACAATTATTTTGAAGAGGCAAGTTAGCATCCTTATTGATATTCATCATTGTTGCAGTCCACTCAAAATCACCTTTTTCCTTAAAATCTGTAAAAGCATCTGATAATCTTAGTTTTGACACAAGCTCTGTCTTTTTATTTCCATTGTAGAATACAAAGAGACATTTGTGAATCGACAAGAAATGAAATATCATTTTTCATGTGAATATAAATAACATTCTCTAATGTAGTAATTCTAAGGTCATCTGGATTTGTATGATTTTTTCCACTTAGAGCATTATATAGCTGCAAACGCCACTCAGCACTCCTCTTGTCTTTTCCTCCAAAAATCCTTCTGAAAAGACTGTCCTTATACTTTGCATTTGGATGTGCACCTTTTTGCTTTGTTTTTCCATTTGTTTTCATAAGCCTACCTCATAATTATAATTTTGACATATTTCCATCCCGGAAATGGAAATTTGCCTGCGAAAAAAATCTCTACATAATAAGTAGACTTAATATGCCAAAAATGACAAATTTTTGGAAAAAAAGTTTAAAAAATTAGAAACACTTTTTGCAGAAGTTATTTACCGACTTAAAAGAACTGGTTCCCCACGACGTAGGGAACCAGCAGGAAAGGAGTTTTTTTTTTCTATATTATTTTAATTACTCAGCAGCAGATGCAGGTGTTACACTGAAGTCTGAAATTGTGAAAGAACAATCTCCAAGGAATGTCTCACCTTCAGCATGCTGGCCAAGCTGAATTTTAAGTCTTACATTGATATTTGTGAGTGAGATTTCTGCTGGAGTATCAGCCTCAAGAGTATAAACAACATCATTTATTGTAATCTTTCCAGCCACAGTGGAAGTAACCTTGAATGTAAAATCTGATGGTGCAGAAACTCCATACCAGATCTGTGTACCAAACCAGTTTGCTCCTGTTACTGACTGTGTTAATGTTACTCCGTCTTCAGTCGCCTGCATATCTGAAAGAATTACAGTAGAACCACACCAGTTCTTATCTGCCCAAATACTGAAATAATCATTTGGAGCTGCAGCTTCCCCTGTTGCTGTAGTTTCTAAATTCCAATACTTTGCATAATTTTTTTCTGCAGTAATTGTGATTGTAAGTGGATTCGATGTTATTTCACCTTTCTTAGCAACTACAGTAATTTCTTCAGCTGTATCTCCTGCTGTCAAAACATTTCCAGAAATTGATGAAGAAGGATTTTCAGAAGTGATTTCAAATGTAGCATCAGTAATAACAAATCCAAACTGATCTGTTGCTGTCAACGATGTAGTTTCTCCAGCCGCAATAGAATCTGAATCTGCTTCTACTGATAAACTAGTTATAGCATAGTCAGAAAGTTTTTCAACCTTTACATCTTTAAGTGTAAGTGTTGTATTTGCTTCATTTCCACGCATAGCAATTACAAGTGAAGTTGTATCATTGTATTCACGAACTGTACCATAAATATCAACAACTTTTTCTGTGTTAGCTTCAAGTGAAGTTGAAGTATCAATTCCAGGAAATGGATCTCCAGTACGGAATTGGTTTTTGAAGAAGAATGTTGTAATTGCTTTATCAGCTTTTACAGTAGCAGTTGTTTTGATTTTATCACCATTTGCAATACCCGCAGCTTCATTCAAACCTGTAATAAAAATCTGGTTTCCCCATTCATCGTCAGCACCATGTGCATTTCCAAGAGTAATTGTGTAAACCCCATTCGCAAATGAATATGAGTTACCGTTGTCAGAGAATGATACAGGGTATACTGTAGTGTCTTCATCTTCATCACCAGAATCACCATCACCTGCATCTTCTGAATCTCCAGAGCCAGATGATGTGCCGCCGCTTGTTGTGTCTCCACCACTTGTTGTGTCGCCGCCTGTAGTAGTTTCGCCGCCGTTATTTGTTTCACTACCGTTGTTGGTGCCTTCGTCGGCTCCATCTTCAGTGCCGTCTGTTGTGTCTGTACCGGTTGTATCTGTTGGTTTTTCAACAGCTGGCTTTGTTGGTTCTGGACTTACATCGTCATCTGAACCATTTGCACAGCCTGAGAAAATCAGTGATGCTGCAAGAAGGGCAGCGCCTAAAAACTTAATTTTTTTCATTTTTATTGCTCCTGTATTTTTTTTATTTACTGAATATACTTGAGTGTTACGCTCTTACCATTTGCATCAAGGTATGTAATATCCTTGAATGCAAGCCATGCGTCATCGCTAACACCATCGCTTCCAAAAGCAAAAATAGACCAGGCCTGTTTTACACCCTTCTTAGTAAGTGTAACAGTCTGCCATTCTGTTGTTACATCAATATTCTTTTTTTCGAAAGAATCAGATTTTGCTTTATTTGAATAGCCAGCCCAGATTGCCATATTTCTGCTTGCCTTTACCTTGAAAGTAACTTTTGTTACAGCGGACATGTCATAGAAAACGCTGTCTGCTGGGGCAGCACTGCAATTCTGCACGATAGCACCACCAAACCAGGCACCTGGAAGGACTTCACATTTCATACCGTAGTCATCATCAAATTCTGCATCAAAGCCCTGCCAAACCTGCAAGTCAATTGGATTATGAGAACGATTTGAGAACAATGATCCCCAAGAATCTCCAATTGTTTCAGTTACTTCTTCGAGGGAGCTGCCGTTATCTCCATCTGTACTGCTTGAGCTGCCACCAGAACTTGAACCAGAACCTGTGCTTTCTTCATCGTCTGCTCCATCATTTCCTACAACTCCAGATGCTGGTGCATTGTCTGTAACATTCGAACCTGTTCCTGAAGTCTTTTCTGTACTTGCATTAAGAAGTTCGTCTTCTGTGTCCATATCACAGCTTGCAAAAGAAATCGCTAAGGAGATCATTGCGAAGGCCGTGAAAATTTTTAACATTTTTTTCATAGTTCCTCCTGTATGTTTTTCAATTTTATTTTCACCTTGAATTCACCAAATTGAAAGTCCTGTAAATTTCAGTTTGGTGTTTTATTTTCTGTTTATTGATATACACGAACGTAGTCTACAAGGAATTCAGCCTGACCTTTGAGGTTGTTTACGTAAGCATCTCCACCTAATGTTCCACCAATTGCAAGATTCAAAATGATGTAGAACTTCTGATCATAAGGCCAGTTTGCTTCTGTACCATCACAGTAATAGCTTCCCATAGCAACATCATCGTAATATGCTGTGATTACATCGTCTGTCCACTTGACTCCGAATGTATGCCATTCTTGTGAAAGGGTCTTTGTATAAGTTTTATTTCCAATACTCTTTCCATCACCACCAGAATGTCCAGCAGCATGAAGTGTACTGAATACTTTATGATTACCGATTGCAGGCGCATTTTCCATGATGTCAATTTCACCACAGCGTGGCCAATCATTTCTTCCTTCCGGCATCATCCAGAATGCAGGCCATGCACCCGGACGATCTGTAATCTTAAGTCTTGCTTCAATATATCCATACTGCCAGGTCTGCTTTGAATTAAGACGGGCACTTCGCCATTCAGTTCCATTATGATAAGCTTTTATTTTAAGAACTCCGTCGCCAACAATTGCAGTTTCAGCATTTGTTGTATTGCTTACATAATTCTGCTGTTCCCCATTTCCCCAGCCGTTTTTTCCAGTCTGGTACTTCCATTTTGAAGTATCTGGGACTCCGCTGTATTCAAACTCATCCTGCCAAACCAAATTAAAACCGTGTTTGGTCTGGCTAACAGATTCATTACCTGTTGAACCGCTTCCGCCAGTTTGAGTGTCTGTACCGTCTCCTGTTCCAGCATCGCCAGAATCGGAACCTGAATTAGTACCGGAATTTGTGCCAGTACCTGAGCCTGTATCTGTTGTTGAGTCACCAGTATCTGTGCCAGCCTCATCAGTTCCATTCTGTGTACCTGTTCCCGTCTGTGTACCAGTTCCTGTTTCGTCTCCTGCCACAACTTTGCCGTTTTCTGCTGCTTCAACCTTTTCTTTTGGTGGCATAAACATACATGACGAAAGCATTGCCGCTGCTACTCCTGAAAGCAGCAGCGATCTTGTTATTAAAGAAAGCTGCTTTTTCATAAACTATAATCCTATATTCAAATATGTTGTTACTTCTGCATAAGAAGATCCGTTCATTACACTGCCCTTTGGTAACGCATTGTAAGCATCCTGACTGTACTTGCCGAACTTGCGTCCTGTAACCTTTACACCAATTCTGTTTTTAGCATCAAGGAAAGAAGGTGCATTTCCAAAGCCGTAGGCAATGTCAAAACTGAACTGCAATGGGAAGGTCATATTAAAGTTGCGCCACCAGCCTTCCGGTCCCCAGGCATTGAATGACCAGTTAGTAGAACCTATCCAGTGCTTATAGCGGGCTGCAAGGCCTGCATTTGCAAAGTAGATGTATTCAGGAGTTCCTGCACCTGCATAAGCACCTGTTGTTGCACCAAGGTAGCCACCATCTGCTGTAACAATTACACGAAGATCTGGAATTGGATTTGTTACAATTCTTGTTCCAACCTGCCAAAGATTTTTCTGTTCCGGAAGTGGATCTCCATCGTACCAAAGGAAGTTACTGTATTTTGTACCTGCAGCAGTTGTTTTTGTTGCCCAGTCAGAACTCTTGAAAGGAATGTAATCTGTTTTTCCCGCATAAAGGGTGTACATACCTGTAAGAGAGAAAGCAAGCTTTGCACCTTCAATATCATCACCATTCCATTCGTGGAACCAGGTTGCTCCTTCAGGGTCGTAAGTAAGAACTGCTTCTACTTCGATTGCCTGACGGTTTCCAAGACCTACGATAAATGGAGAATTATCTTTAACAAGCATGCGGTCCTTTGGCCCCTGCAATGGAACACGAGCTCTTACTACCGGCTTGAATACAAAGTCACCATAACTTGCATCAACTCCAATCTGCATTTCGAATCTGTTACCGGCACCTGAATCTGCAGTAAAGAAGCTTCCTCTAACTGCAGCCGGGTTAGTCTCGGCTACCAGACCACGATAGATTGCGTTTCCGTAGATGTACATGTGCTGGAACATATTTGTACCAACCTGAGCATAAGCACCAAGAGTATCCTGATACTTAATCTTTGCAAGCTTACCATTTGCCTTTGTATAAATTGCATCTACTTTTTCGTTTCCGGCATGAAGTACTCCGGCCTTTACTGTTACCCATGGATCGAGTACTGCTTCGCCATAAATCGAAGCCTTTCTTCCTGCACCAAAAGCATTGTATGGATCGAGTTCTAATGCTGATTTAGCACCAAACTCTTCTGCATAAACTACACCCAGTGTAAAATCTGGAACCATAAGAGATTCTGTAGGGAACCAGCGGAAGTAGTTTGCCTGAATCTGAGGCTTTGCGCTTCCCCAGATTTCCGGACCGCCGATTACTGTGAGTCCCTGAAGAAGTGATTTTCCAACAAACTCAACTGCAATTGGAGCCTTTGAACCGTAGGTGTCATAACCAATAATGTCGAAGGCTTCTTTTGAAATGTTGAAGATGTCTCCTGTATTTTCAAAGCTCGCATGACCTGTATGATAATATCCGTTGATATCGAACCAGTTGCCTGTGTAGTTCATTGAGGCAGCATAGAAATCAACATATTTGAGTTCCTGCTTAGGCTGTGTGCTTGAAGACTCTGCTCCCTTCTTGTAATAAGAAGCATACTCATCACCAAGATTTGTCTGAGGAGCATCATTCCAGGCTTTAAGAACTACAGTACCCGAAAGATTTTCCATAGGCTTTAAGCTAAGGCCGAGAGTTGTTTCTGCACTTACTCTTGTTTTCTGAGTTTCGCCCTTTCCGTTTACATATTCAAAAGCGTCTTTTACACCACGCTTATCTTTCTTTTTAAGAGCACCCTTAAGTCTGTTCATGTAAACAGGAGTTGTTGCCTGAACGGTTGCATCAAGAGTATCAATCTGAACGATTTTATTTTCGTTGATCATTTCCTTGATTGACTTCTCATTTCCGTTTGCGAGGTACATTGCTGTATTGAGAGACGCAAAGGTATTGTCGATATCAGCTTCTGTAGACTTATAAAGAGAGAGTTTCCAGATGTCCTGCAAAAGGTAATAAGAAGCACGTGGAATTCTCTTGTTGATTCCGCGGTCTGTAAGTGTACTCTGAGCACAGATACCAAACCATTCCTCGTCCATGTTGTTGAGGCCATCACGGTAGTCGAGCTCGTAACCCGAGTTAGACCAGGTACCTGTATCGTTGTGAAGATCAAGCTCTTTATTCTGATAGTGCTTCCACCATTCATCAATCCATTCAAACACAAAGCCACCGATTACATTCTGTGAGCGGCCCTTACCGTAACCCTGCTGATAGATTTCCTTCCACTGGCTCATCAGATATACCATCTGTGCATACTGATCTTCCTGATGTGTAATTTCGTTATAAGCATCAGCTCCGGCTTCTGTGAACATGATTGGCTTGTCGAGAACCTCTTCAACATTTTCATAGAACGAATCGTAGAAGCGGAATCCGCGGTAAGCGTTTACACCAAGAATATCGAGAGAAGGACAAAGCTCCTTAATCAGCTCAAGATACTGAGTATCACCGTTTACAATTCCAACCGGATGGAAGGGGTCGATTTCTTTACATGCTGCCATTGCCTCTTCGAGAAGACTGTAGAGGTAGCCGGCCTTAACTGTGTTCTGCTCACCTACAGGGAGGTTTTCAATTTCTGAACC
>JAEEGL016086739.1_pt1 | contig 10139 bp, 10 predicted proteins | sample 9134231 | NCBI WGS metagenome assembly JAEEGL01 (sample SAMN16246548, study PRJNA631951) | gut metagenome | biome: gut microbiome; feature: rumen; material: fiber-attached | host: Bos | place: Iran: Karaj | collected 2018-10
CCCTGGTGGTCACCTTCCTGGAGGAGCTGGTGGACTATGGGCCCCAGACCGTCAGCATGGTGACCACGGTGACCAATGACGAAAAACACAGGCGCACCTTCCGCCTGGTTCGGAAAGCCCCCGACGGGCAGGCCTTCGCCATGCAGATTGCCGCGGAGCACGGGCTTACCTTTGAGCAGCTGGAAAGGAGGCTGAAGGCATGAAGGTCCATCTGATGATCCCCGAGGGCGCGGCGAATCCGGAAAACCTGCTGCTCCTGGCCAGGGACGCCCTGAAGGCCGATCTGGAGCTGAATATCATCCTGGACAACGTCTCCAAGGGAGACAAATTTATCCGCACCGCCTGGATGAACGCCCTTTTTGCTCCGCTGCAGGACCTGAAGCTGGTGGATTACCGCCACGAGGTATTGGCGGATGCCGTCGCCCATCCCGACGTGGTGCGAGCCCTCTATGCGCTCTGCCTGGAGGCGGAGAAGAAGCGCAAAAGCACCTCCCACTGGATGACCAACTATTACATCTCTTCCACATACTCCGGTGCAATCCAGTACCTCATCAACTTCACGGAGACCCTGCAGAAGCTTCGGCAGCTGGCGGACGCCAACATCTCCAGCTTCCGCTCCGCCGGCTTCACAGACCTGTTCAGCGTCCTGCGGGATGAGCTGCCCGACAGCTATCTGGAAAAAGTCCGCAGCCAATTGACGGAGCTGAGCAATCAGGACGGCTACCTGGTCAGCGCTCGTCTGGGAGGTCATCTCCAGGGCGTGGACTATGTGCTCCACCGCCGGGAGAAAAAGCTGCTGAATCTGGACTTTATGAAATCCCAGACCTATAAGCTGACGGAGAAGGACATGGCCGCCGAGGATATCAGCGCCCGTCAGGACCGTGCCATCAACGAGGTGACCAACGCGCTTGCCCAGTCCGCCGAGCACCTCAGTTCCTTCTTTGATGCGCTGCGCACGGAGCTCGGCTTCTATGTGGGATGCCTGAACTTCATGGAGATCATGAAGGGCTACGGTCTCCCCACCTGCATCCCCACCCTGACGGAGAATGCTTCGGATTCCCGCAGCTGGAGCCAGATGTACGACATCGCCCTGGTCTTCATGAAAAAGAGCGCCGTGAACGGCAACGATCTGAAGACGGAGCATAAAATGCTCTATCTGATCACCGGCGCCAACCAGGGCGGCAAATCCACCTTCCTGCGGAGCCTGGGCCAGGCCCAGCTCATGGCCCAGTGCGGCATGCCCGTGGCCGCGAAGGAATTCACAGCGCCTCTTCGCGGTTCCCTGTACACCCACTTCAAGAAGGAAGAGGACCGATACATGAAGAGCGGCAAGCTGGACGAGGAGCTGGAGCGCATGAGCCGCATCGCCAACTATATCCGCCCCGGCGACATGCTTTTCCTCAATGAAGCCTTTGCCGCCACCAACGAGCGGGAGGGCAGCGAGATCGCGCGGCAGGTCACGGAGGCCCTGATCCGGAACCGGGTGGAGGTCTTTTCCGTCTCGCATCTTCACGCCTACTCCACCGCCTTTCACGGTCGGGAGGAAGTGCAGTACCTGCGTGCGGAGCGGCTGGACGACGGCCGTCGTACCTTCCACATCCTGCCCGGCGAGCCTTTGGAGACCGCCTTCGGCGAGGACCTGTACAAGAAGATCTTTAAAAAATAACCTCCGGACACGAAAACACGCCCCGATCCGTCGATCGGGGCGTGTTCTTTTTGTTTTCAGCCTTTGTATTCCTCGAATTTATCCGGACCTACGTGGCAAATGGGGCATTCCGCGGGCGGCTCCGGCCCCTCGTGGATGTGTCCGCAGACGGTGCAGATCCACTTTTTCGGTGCTGCGGACGATTCCGCCTCGATCCGTTCGAAATCCTCCGGGCCGTGGTGGCAGAGGGGGCATTCGAAATCGGCGGGAAGCGCGTCCCCTTCGTAGATATAGCCGCAGACCTTGCAGCGCCACCCTGTGACCGCCTTCTTGGCAGGCGCGTTCTTCACGCTGCTCTGATAGTAGGCATAGGTCATGGGCGCTTTCTCGCTGAAGGAAACGGCGTCCTCCGGCTCGGCGATAAACAGCGTATGGCTGCCCAGGTCGGTGGAAGAGACCACCCGGCAGGCAAAAACAGCTGCGGCGGAGGGCAGGTAGCGGATGTCGTTGAACATGCAGGGCATTTCCTCATCCCCCGCAAACTTGTCCGTATCCCGGCCGGACTGCATGCCGAAGCGATGGAAGAAAGCAAAGGGCGTATCCTCCGTCAGCACGGAAACATTGAAGCGCCCCGTGCGCTTGATCATGTCGCAGGTCAGATTCTTGTTGATGACGCAGATGGAGATCAGCTTCGGCTCCGAAGCGCACTGGATGGCGGTGTTGATGATGCAGCCGTTCTCCTTCTCCCCCTCCCGGGCCGTCAGGAGATAAAGTCCGTAGCTCAGCTTATAAAATGCAGTCTTGTCCATATCGTTCCTCCGTGTTATTTGATTATCCGTCATATCGGGCGTCCCGCAGGGGACGGGCCCAGTCAATACTGCCGCCCAGAGAAGCGGCCAGCTCCTCCGCCTCGGGGCGGAAGCTCTCCAAAAGGGCGGCTTCCCGCTTTTTGGAGCGGCGGCCCTTGGCGAAATACAGCTCCTTGGAGGCATAGGCGTCCCAGCTGATCGCGAAATCGTCCTCCTCCCGATGGGGGAAGAAATTGACCGCCGCTTCATAGCGGATCGTGCCCTCGTCCGAGGTGGCGATGAGCATAACCTCAGCGCCAAAACGCTCCACGCCGTTGTATTCACATTGCCCGGAGAAATACTGATCGTAGACGTTGATGACCTTCATGGTCTCTCCTCCCTTTCGGTACATACCGGGATTCTACCACATTCCGCAGCCCGGCACAAGTCCGGATGCTGCTCCTTGATCAGAGGATGCGGTTCTCAGGCTGATCGATGATCTCCAGCCGGTCGCGCTCCACCCGGCAGGGCAGGTACAGCACCCGCACGCCCGCCGCTGTCGCCGCGTCGAGAGCCTCCCCGAAAGCGGCGTGTGTCTCCCGATTGGGCAGCACCCGGCTGACCCCCTCCGTCTGTATCACAAATGCCAGAATGCTCCGCCACCCCTCTCCGACCGCTTTCGCCAGCTCCCGCAGATGCTTGACGCCCCGTTCCGTAGGCGCATCGGGAAAAAAGCCGATCCCGCCGATCTCCAGCGTGCAGCCCTTCACCTCCATCAGATATCGCTCTGTACCTGCCTCCATCGTGAAATCAAAACGGGAATCTCCGACGGTGAACTCCCGGCGGACACGATCGAACCCCTGTTTGGCAAGCCACTCCGCCGCCGCCTCATTGGGCGCCTGACTGTCGATATTGAACAGTCGTTCGTTATCCTTCCAGACGCCGATGAGATCGAAAGCGGTCTTTCGTGACTGTCCCGACCCCTCAGCAAGGACGACCCGGACGCCCGGTTTCAGCAGTTCCCGGCAGCGGCCCGTATTCTTCACGTGGACTGTGATCGTCTCGTTCTCCAGCCGGACGCGGGCGATGAATCGGTTGGGCCGCTCCAGGAAAACGGCTTCGCGTACGCTGGGGTAGATCATGCCCCGTCCCCTTCTTCCCACGGTTCGGCGGTGAAGTCCTCCCGGATCGCCTCTCCGCAGTTTCTGAGCTGCAGGGGCTCCCCTTTCGTTCCCTTCAGATGTACGTTTTTCAGCACGACCCTGGCCACATTGTCGAAATAGAGCCCCAGCCGACAGCAGGGCTCAGCGAAGCTCTTCATGACGGGCACGGCGGGCCGCGCTTCCCGCGCGAAGCGGATGCTGACGTTTTCCAGCGTCATTTCCGCGATGGGCGCTTCCGGAAGACCATCGGCATAGCAGCCGGCGGCGTGAGCGTCGGTGCAGCGGATATTTCGGAACAGGAAGCGGCCCAAATACGGTGTGCGCTCATCCACAGGCAGCGTATCCCGGCTCCAGACGTATTCGCTCTCCCGGTCCGGATCGCAGCAGTTGTACCACATATTCACGGCGATGGGAGTCAGCACGCCTTCCATGCGGATGTTTTCAAAGCAGACGCCGTCCACCCGGCAGTTTTCGCCCCGCCCGCGCCGGGTCTTGATCCGCAGGCCCCGGTCCGTGCCCCGGAAGAGACAGCGCTCTACCGTAAGCTCCCGTACGCCGGCTCCGATCTCGCTGCCCAGGGTCACGGCCCCGTGGCCGGATTCCATCAGGCAGTTGCGGATCGTATATCGGGCGGCCGGCCTGTTCAGGCTGCGGCCCAGCTCGATCTTGCCGGATTTTACGGCGATACAGTCGTCTCCCACGTCGAAGCGGCAGCCGACGATCTCCACGCCGTCGCAGGACTCCGGGTCCATGGCGTCCGTATTGGGGCTGTGCTTCGGCGCGGTCACCCGCAGGTCATAAAACCCGAGCTCGCTGCAGTAGTAGGGGTGGAAATGCCAGGAGGGGGAATTGCGGGCCTTCAGGCCGTGGACACGGACCCTGTTGCAGCGGTTCAGGAAAACCAGCCGTGGCCGAGCCGCGGGCAGACTGAGGAAATCCCGCCAGAATACTTCGCCGTTCCCGTCCAGTGTTCCGGGTCCGGTGATGGTGATATCCTCGGCGTACTGGGCTGTCAGAAGAGAGGCCAGCATGGGTGTCGACCGGCCCTCGAAAGCCCCGAAATGCACCTCCGGACCTCCGTCCAGGTCAGGCAGGACGCCGGGCAGGACAGGATAACGCTCCCGGTCCGGAGACGCCAGCAGCACAGCGTCCCGGTCAAAATCCAGGTGGATGCGGCTTTTCAGAGCCAGCGGCAGCGTACGGTATGTGCCGGGAGGAAACCAGAGCCTGCCTCCCTCCGGCAGGAAGGCGATCGCCGACTGTATGGCGGCGGTGTCGTCGGTCTTCCCGTCCCCGGCAGCGCCGAAGTCCCGCACGTTCAGAGCGCATCGTTCCTCCGGAGTACGGAAACGATGCGTCTCCGTCCTGCCGGAAGCGAACAGGACCGAGAGCTCATGCGCCGTGCCGGGGTCCAATCCGAAGAGGGAGAACACATTGGTATCCCCTTCTCCGGTTTTCTGCCCGTCCAAAACCAGCGTATAGGGTTCCTGCGTGTACCAGGGCTCCGGCGCCTCCAGCTCGAAGCACACGGAGGTAGATGCAAGAAAGAGGATCTTCATTATCCGGCAAACCCGCCCTTCAGATCGTCGGCGCGCGGCGGGATGCCGCGCGCCGCAGTTTTGTTCAGCGGCAGAGCTCGCCGAATTCCTCCACTTCCTTCGCAAGGCCCTCCAGGCCGGAGCGCCAGAAGTTCACGTCCGTCAGATCGATGCCTGCCACTTTGCCCGCGTCCTCCGCAGTCATGACCGCCGTTGCCTTCAGGAAGCGCTTGTACCTGGGAACGAAAGCGGCGCCTTCCCGCTCGTAGCAGGCGTAGAGGCCCCGGGCCAGCATGCCGCCGAAGGCGTAGGGCCAGTTGTAGAAGCTGAGACCGCCGCTGTAATAGTGACTCTTGCAGAGCCACATATAGGTGTGAGGCTCCGTCCAGTCCAGCCCGTCGCCATAACCCTCCTTCTGGGCCTTCAGCATCATCTCGCAGAGCTGCGGCGGGAACATGAAACTCTCGTCCCGATTCTCGAATACCGCGCTTTCGAAACGGAAGCGGGAATAGATGTCGCAGATGATCTGCAGATCGCCGGAAAGCTGCTCGTGCATCAGGGAGCGGCGCTTCACCGGGTCGGACGCCTTCCGGATCGCGTCGTTCATCACCAGTACCTCGTTGAAGGTGGAGGCCGTCTCAGCTACAGGCATGGAATAATCCCGGTTCAGGGGCCGGTTGTCATAGAGGTTCAAATTGTGGAAGGCGTGGCCAAGCTCGTGGGCCAGGGTCACCACGTCGTTGAAGCTGCCGGCAAAGTTCGTGAGGATCCGGCTGGCCCGAATGGGAAACGCCTCGGCGCAGAAGGCGCCGCCCACCTTGCCTTCCCGGGGATAGAAATCGATCCATCCCTCGTCGAAGGCGGTGCGCACCATCTCCGTCAGTTCCCCGTCGAAAGCGGAGAACCGCTCGATCAGATAGTTCCTGGCGTCTTCCTTCGTGTATTTTTCCTCCTCCGCCGCCAGAGGCGCAAACAAATCGTACCAGGGCAGACCGCCCGCATGGCCCAGCAGCTTTGCCTTGTATCGGTAGAAGGGCTGCAGGCGGGGAAGGTATTCCCGAATAGCGGCCAGCAGCGCATCCAGCGTAGCGGCAGTCATCCTGGAAGCGTGCAGGGTCTCGGCCAGAGGGCTCTCGAAGCCCTTGAGGCGGCAGCGGTTCAGCACCTCCAGCTTGATGCTGTTGAGGGAGAAGGCCACCGCATCCTTGATGCGGTCATAGCAATCGATCTCCGCATGGAACGCATCCTTCCGCACCTGGGGATCCGGGTCGTAGGCCAGGTTCCTGACGTCTGAAAGGGTGATGGTCTCGCCCCGGTATTTCACCGGCACGGTGCTGGTCAGATAGCTCTGCAGATTGCTCCATGCGGAGGATCCGGAGTTTTCATAGAGGGAGATGATCTCCTCGCACCGGGCGTCCAGCAGATATCTGGCGTCCTCCTTGATGTTTCGCAGCATGAAGCCGTATTCCTTCAGCAGCCCGTCGGCTTCGATCAGCGCATCCAGATCCTCCAGGCCTGCGATATACTGCTTGATCAGCGTCTCAGGCGCGGCCAGGCGACTGAATTTGCCGCTGAACTGATCCATGAGAGAGCTGGCCTTTTCGTCTGTGGTGCAGGCGGACTGCCGCAGGCTCACATAGAGCATCAGCTTCGAAGACAGCTCGGTCAGCTGTTCCCACAGATCCAGGATCCGGTGCAGGTTCTCCCTCGGATCCCCGGAAAGCGCCTTGCTCAGTTCATCCGATCGTTCGATGAGACGGTCCAGCTCCGCCGCATCTGCGGTGAATTTGGGATCGTCATAGCCTCCGTAAAGCTCGGCCAGGGACCACTCGCCCTTCTTCATTTTCTCTGTATCCATGTTTCCTCCCATACCCGGGCAGCGCGTCGGCAGCGCCGCCTTTTTGCCTTTATGATAACGGTCCGTCAGGGCAAAGTCAAGGCGGCGGATTGACAGCGCCCCCGAATCCCGATATAATCCGCTTACTCTTTCCGCCAAAGGAGACCGCCATGGAAAAGCCGAAAATGATCCTCTTCGACTACGGTCACACCCTCGTTTATGAGCCCGGCTTCGACCACCCCGCAGGGTTCCGGGCCGTTTTGACCCGATGCCTCCGAAACCCGCGGCATTTATCGGCGCAAACGCTGGCGGAGACCTACGCCAAGGCGCTCGATCGACTGGTCGACGCTTCGCGCAAAGCAGGCTGCGACTTCATGGACATGGCGGTCAAGCGTCGACTGTATGAGGAAGCGTCGCTGGAATTCGACGGAGATCTGCTTGAGCTGGAAACCGTGTTCTGGGACGCAGCCGGACCGGGTACCCCCATGCCCGGCGCTGAAGCGCTGCTGGCAGAGCTGGAGCGGCTGGAGATCCGCAGCGCCGTGGTAAGCAATATGAACTTCCGGGAGGTCAGCGTGCGCAGCCGCATAGATCGTCTGCTGCCGGGAAACCGCTTCGAATTCATCCTTTGCTCCTGCGAATACGCCACCCGGAAGCCGCGGCGGGAGTTTTTCGACCTGGCCCTGCGAAAGGCGGGGCTGAGCGCCGGCGAGGTTTGGTACTGCGGGGATAATCCCCGCTGCGATGTGATCGGCGCATACGAAGCGGGTCTCACGCCGGTGTGGTATGAAAACGACCTGGGCTGCCCCTATCGTCAGGAGGAAGACAAGGTGAAGGTCTCCGTTCCCTGTCTCCATATCCGGGAATGGGATGAGCTGCAGGATATTCTGGGCGGGCTGAACTGAAAAAAGGATCGGAGCAGATCGTTCTGCTCCGATCTTATCTGTTCTTTTCGTGCTCCGCCGTCAGGGCGATGAACCAGCGGAAGATGCCGCCCCCGTCCACGGTGTCCGCCCGGGCGTGGCGGAGGCACATGCGCTCCGGGTGCCATTGAACGGAATAAACCGGCAGGCGCGGATGGCGGCAGGCCTCGATGACGCCGTCCTCCGCCCACTGCAGGGCCTCCAGCTCCGGTGCAAGCCGGTCGATCCCCTGATGGTGGGCGCTGTTGACCCGGAAGGCTTCCCCGTAAAGCTGCGCCGGGAAGGACCCCGGCAGAGCCCGGGTATCATGGGCATTGTCCCCCTCCCTGGAGGGCACATGCTTCTCCGCACCGGGCAGATGCTGTACCAGACTGCCTCCGAAATAGACGTTGAGGATCTGGTGGCCCCGACAAATGCCCAAAATGGGCTTTCCCGCCCGGAGATATGCCTCGATGAGCCGGAATTCCGCTTCGTCACGTGCCGGATCCACGCCGAAGCAGGCGGTGTTTTCCTGCCCGTAACGGGCAGGGTCCACGTCGCCGCCGCCGGAGAGGATCAGTCCGGCGAAGCGCGACGGCTCCGGCTCCGGCAGATATGCACCCGTCGGCACACCGCCGAAGGCCTCCACCGCCGCCGGATAATTCTGCACAAGCTCCGGCCCCAGGGAGATCTGAAGCTCAGGTCTCATGCACGGTTTCCGCCGGCTCCTCCGGCGATGCATCCAGCTCCTCGAGGGGGATCTCCATCACCGGCCCTTCGCTGTAATCCGAATCGTCCGCCGTGCCGTCGTCATGCCAGCGGTAACCCGTCTGCACCCTGTAACGATGGGGCTCATCCGTCTTGGTGATCAGTACGCCCTTCTTCAGGAAACCGAACCAGATTTCTTTGGAATAGGGATCTTTCGCCCATTTCAGGAAGGAGACGGCTCCGGTACCCACAGCGGAGAGCGCGACCGCGCCCACTGCCGCCAGTACGATCTTCGCGGCCTTGCCGCCCAATGTTTTTGCCATTTTTCTTTCTCCCCTCAGCAAGTTTCACGGATAAGTATACCACGGCTATTGTCAATCCGCAAACCCTTATGTTATGATTTGAAAAACAAGTTTGGAGGCGATCCTATGGATAGACCCCGTTTTTCAGAAGAACAGATGTCGATCTTCAAGCGCATGGTGACCCCCACGGTCTTCGATCCCAGCCCAATCAAGCGCAAATATCTGGACGTGCAGTACGGGACCCTGCCGGAACAGAAGGTGGACGTCTACCTCCCCGATGAGGGCGACGGTCCCTTCCCCCTCATCATCTACGTCCACGGCGGCGGCTGGAGCATGGGCAGCAAGCGGGAGGGCGCTCTTCCCTGCATCATCGACGCCATCAAATACGGCTACGCCGTCATTTCCGTGGACTACCGTCTGGCGCCCGGCGTCAAGTTCCCCGAGTTCCTCTTCGACGTTAAGACCGCCGTTCGCTGGGCGCGGGCCAACGCCGGAAAATATCGCTTTGATCCGGACCGTTTCGGCATGGTGGGCGACAGTGCCGGCGGACATCTGACCCTCATGGTGGGCTTCACCGCCGGGCATCCCGAATATGAGGGCGAGCAGTACGGCTGGGCGGGCGTCAGCAGCGCAGTCCAGGCCATCATCGACATGTACGGCCCCAGCATCCTTGACGCGGACCGTGACGCTTTCCTGAAGGAGAGCGGCGTCCCCGCCATGAGCTTTGGAGCGCCTCCTCCCAAGGAGGGCTCCGCCCCCGCCTCCGGCATGGCCGGCGCCTTCACGGCGGACATGAACATGCTGCATCTCATCAGTCCCATCCAGTATGTTCACAAGGATATCCCCCCCACCATGATCCAGCAGGGCGAAAAGGATCCTATCGTGCCGAAGCAGAACAGCACCATCCTGGCAGAGAAGATCCGCAGGATCTGCGGTCCGGATCGGGTGGACCTGCGGCTTTATCCGGAGCGCACCCACTCCGACGGCGCTTTTATGGGCACGGAAAACTGCATGGAGGTCCTGCCCTTCTTCGATAAGTATCTGAAAAAATGATCCGCCGATAACGGAGACCGGCCGCTCCGGCGGCCGGTCTTCCCTGCTTCTTCTTTCCGAAAACTTCTGAAAAAGGGCTTGCAATCTTCGCGGAAGTGTGCTACTATATCCGAGCGTTCAGGAAATCCGGGTGTGGCGAAGTTTGGTATCGCGCTTGAATGGGGTTCAAGAGGCCGCTGGTTCGAATCCAGTCACTCGGACCA
>JAEEGL016457080.1_pt1 | contig 10139 bp, 2 predicted proteins | sample 9134231 | NCBI WGS metagenome assembly JAEEGL01 (sample SAMN16246548, study PRJNA631951) | gut metagenome | biome: gut microbiome; feature: rumen; material: fiber-attached | host: Bos | place: Iran: Karaj | collected 2018-10
AAAGATACCTTGTGCTGTTTCAGGTCTTAAATAAACCTCATTTTTAGCATCCTCAACTACTCCTTGGAATGTCTTAAACATTAGATTAAATTTTCTAATGTCTGTATAATCTAATTGACCACATACTGGACAAACTACATTATTAGTTTTTAAGAATTCAGTTAATTGCTCATTTGACATTCCGTCACCAGTAATTTCACCATGAGTGAAATCCTCAATTAGCTTATCTGCTCTAAATCTAGAATGACATTTCTTACAATCAACTAATGGGTCTGAGAAAGATCCGATATGACCTGAGGCAACCCATACTTCTTTGTTCATTAATATAGCAGCATCTAGTCCAACATTATATTTGTTTTGCTTAACAAATTTCTTCCACCATGCTTGCTTAATATTATTTTTTAGCTCAACACCAAGTGGACCATAGTCCCAAGCGTTTGCTAAACCACCATATATTTCAGAGCCTTGGAATACAAATCCTTGTTCCTTTAAAAAGGCTACTAATTCATCTAAATTAATCTTTTGCATAATTCCTCCAACACATTTAAATCCATTTTAATATTATAATATTAAATGTCAAACAAGTCAATTATACTATAGTATAAAATAACGAAAAAATAAAAAAATCATTGCCGAAACAATGATTTTTATTCTATTTCACCACTAAATACAGCTAATTCATCATCTAGGATAGTTAAAACCTCACCAAATCCTATTCTCTTTTCACTAGATGTAATAATCATTTTATCATTTTCATCTAAGCCTAGTGTATTAATGATATCCTCTTTACATTTTTTTCTTTCAGAATTCTTAACCTTATCACATTTTGTAGCAATTATTACTACTCTTCTATTGTAATATTTTAAGAATTTATACATCATTTGATCATCTTCAGATGGTTTATGTCTAAAATCTACTAATAAAAAGACAATTCTTAATGATTTTCTATCCTTTACATATGATTCTATCATCTTTCCAAAGGTAGCCTTTATAGTCTTTGAAACCTTAGCATATCCATAGCCTGGAACGTCTACAAAATAGAATGAATTATTATTGATTGTATAGAAATTTATTGTTTGAGTTTTTCCTGGATTTGAAGATGTTCTAGCAAGATTCTTTCTATTTAATAACATATTGATAAATGATGATTTACCAACATTTGATCTACCACAAAATACAAATTCAGGTGTTCCTTCTTCTGGAAATGAATCAAAATCAACTCCACTTGTTAAAAAATCAGCTTGTTTTATTTGCATAATTACACCTCCAAATATGACATATGTATTATACATATTGTTATAAAATAATTCAAGAGATAAAGAAAAGGCTCTTATAAAGAGCCCTTTCAGTTTTTTATGATGTCATTGCCTCAGATGGAATCTTTTTTAAACAACTACCCATCGCATATAAGTAAGTTCGATTTTTAGTTGAAATTTCTGACTTAACACCTAAATAGGTGTATGTTGATTGATATGCATCCATAACATCAGTTAATACATTACCAGTATAATTTGAGCCATTTACGACAATTGCTACCCATCCTATTCCAGTTTCATTTGTATTTACTTTTTCTTTTTGTTGCCAGAAAGCTGTAACACCACCATAAAGATATCTATTACTATCATTTGTTAAGAATGGATATATAGGCATTGTTGTAGACCATGTTGGATTATTTGGATCACCACATCTACTATTCTTTTGAACTCCTAATCTACATGCAAGTTCAATATTTTCATAACCTAATCTTCCATAATAATTACATGCTTGATAATCTAAAGTTATTGGTCTATAGTGTCCAATGCCTTGAGTACTTCCTATGAATCCTCGGCAATAATTCCAGAAATCTATGTTGCAAGTAGCAAAATGATTGTAAATTTCTTGTTTAATTATAGGAGTATTTTCTTGACCTAATACAGTGCCATAATCCCAATATTGCTCAGGTCCAAAGTTTTGGATTTCCCATCCTTCTTTTGTAAACATGAAGTCCATTAGTGCTATTGCAGAATCAATGTTATCTGAGCCTGTAGGAATTGCCCATGAAGTATTTTTTATAGATCTATTTTCTTCATAATATCTTTGTAATGTCTTACCAGTTTTATCATCAAGAGGTTGATCCCAAGTATAGTTTTGTGTAGATACATATGTTAATGGAGATAAAATTGGCATAATTCCTTGGATATTAATTGTTGAGAAATCAAAACCACAACTTGCTTCTTGTCTATCTTCGGATTTTGTACCTATTCCATTATACATATCATTTGCAGCTGATTGTGTTGCAAAATAATCATACTCTAATAATCCAAATGTAGGATTACTTGATATCTTTTTGAAATATCTATCAAGACCATATGTTCCTCCACTTCCACTATACCAGAAGTTTTCTTCAATTAATCCTTCTACATAAAGTGCATGAAGTTTTTCTAGCATATCATAAGATGCAGTTTGAGTTTCAAAGTCATGAATCTTACCATCTGCTCCAAAGAATAAATGATCATATTCAGAACCTCTACCTTGAACACCATATAATGTTGCACCAAAGTTAAGGATGTTTTCAATACGGTTATTTGCTTTTGCTCTTGGAAATACAGGTACTACTTCATCATATGTAGTTGCTGAACCATATAATACATCTGGGTTGGCTTTAAAGATACGTAGTAATGCAACTAAATCATCAGCATTATAACATGCTCCAACTGATGTAAACATCTTTGATATCTTACCATCATAATGATATTCAATGATATCTCCATATGCAGCCTGAGCATATCTCTTAAATTGGTTAATTAATTCAACACCTGTACAACCAAATGCGATTAATTCATTTTGTTGTTTGATTATATTAGTTGTTTGTTTAACAGAGACTGTTATTTTTTCGCTTGTAGCAGGATCAACAATATCAATTGATGTTGAAGCATTAGGATAATTATAATTAGAATCAATAAATGGTTCTACTTGAGGTGAAGTATTTAATCCTTTTGAATCTCCATTACTTCCTACTGCTAATAAGCCAGTACCAGTAGGTAATGTATTATCAAATAATTTTTCTACTTGAGTAGTATCCATCATATATCCTCTCTCTACAGCTTGGAAACCATCAAGGTATGGAGTGTAATACATATGTCCATAATTAAGTATTTCAGCATAGATAATTGGATTATCAGTTAAGAACTTCTTAACTGCAGGCATTTTTCCACTTTCTACATATGGTAATAAATCAATTACTTCTCCACTAGCAGCTAATTTATTTAAATTGTTAGTTTGATTATAAAATATATCTGTTACATTATTATTTTTATCTATGTATACACCTGTTGATTGTTTTGATGATTTGAAGTTTGTAAAGTTCGTAGAATCATTTGCACCATAGTCAGCACCTTGATTAATTCTTGTTAATCCAAGATTTTGTGCAAATGATTTCCATGTTGGAAGTGTATTACCATTTGTATATGTTATATTATCAATAGGATTTTTTGTGCTTGCAGTTCCTAAAGCACCATTATAAGTTGTTCCATAGTTTTGTGAATAAACAATCCATGCATCTATTTCACCTGATACATCATATGATTGTGATGCTTCTGCAAGTGTTAGAGGATTCCATACACAATTACTTGTTTGAAGTAATAAATCATAACTTGGAAGAAATTCGTATCCAGTGTCATAATATTGTAAATATTTCTTAGCATTGTGTATTATTGTTCCACTATTATCTAATACATATGTGTTTTCTTTTAAGTACTTAATAACATTAGAATAACTTGTATTATTTTTATAACTCTCGAAGTATGCATATAAGTCAGCTGCATCTCCATCAAAGTATAGTGTGCCATTGCATAATGTAATAATTTTAGCAAGAGTTGTTCTATTATAACTATTTCCTTCATTATAATCCTGCATTAAAAATTTAAATTTTGAAGGGACATAAATATCATAAGATGTGTATTCTGGATTTGACAGATAATTTAAATTTGATAATGTAATTGTATTGAAACTAATGTCATTTGGAAGAGTATATAGATAGCCGCTATAAATATCACTTGTGATATTATCTGGTAATACTATTTCATTATATTCTTTATATATTATACCATTATGAGTTACATCACCGTTCTCATCTAACAAGAATAGTTTATTATATGAATAATCATAGTTTGAGCTATGATTAATATTAGATTTTAACCATTCTTCATTAAATTTTAACCATTCTTCAAAAGTGCCACCAAAATAGACTTCGTCTAATATGTTGTAATATGTTAATAGATTCTCATTTTTTTGAGCTTCGACAATCGATTCATCTATAACAATTGTAGTAATGTTAAATTGATCATAAAAACTTAATGTATCATAACTATAATTATTATTATTATTATCAAGAGTTAATTCAGTAAATTCAGAATATTTGATATTATTCTTTGTAATATTTCCATCTTCATCTTTTATGTATAGTTTATTACCTTTTCCAATATAAATTCCCATGCGAGATGCGATTGATTTTAAACCATCAAAATCTCCATTATAGAATAATGCTTCAAAAGCATTTTCCTTTTCGGTTACATCAGCGATTCCATACATTCCAATGCTTATTATTGAATCTGGAATAACAATATATTTAATATTACTGTTAACTGATAAATTAATTGCGAATGCGTCAATTGCTACTACTGGTTTTCCATTATATTCAGCTGGAATAATGACAGTTTCGCTATTTCCATAATATCCTGCAACTGTATAACCCATTCCAAGAACTTCGTTAAACTCAAATCCAATTAATTCATCTGGTACTGGATCTGGTGTTGTACTTCCTGAACCTTCCCCATTTGAACCATTAGTTATTTGATAATCAAAGGTTGTATTATCAGTGAATGTGATTCTATAAGTATCAACTAATCCATTAGTACTAATCTTTTCAATCTTTTTAATTCCACGACCTTGTAATGAATTAATCCATTCTTCTTTTGTGCCTTCAAATCCTAGTTCCTGTGCAATTTCATAAGCACTCTTTCCATCAGATGCTTGAGGTATTTCAATAAGGTTTGTCCATTCACTATCACCAACATATCTCCAAATGATATGAGTTGGAGTTGTAGATAATTCAATTTCTCTACCATCTTCTCCTACTAATTCGGATAGATTGATTAATGAATTCCACTCTGTATCACCTGTATTTTTCCATTCTATAGCTCCATTATTAACACGAAGCTCAATAGGTGCACCTTTTAGTGATTCTAGCCATTCAGCTTTTGTTCCTGTAAAGCCTAATTCTTGGGCAATCTCATAAGCACTCTTTCCATCAGTTGCTTGAGGTATTGCTACAAGATTAGTCCATGTAGTGTCACCTTTATATCTCCAAATAATATGAGTTGGTGTAGTAGATAATTCTATTTCTCTTGCACCAGCACCTGATAGTTCAGATAAAGTAATTAGTGTTTCCCATGAATTATCAGTAATGTTTTTCCATTCAATATTGCCTTCATTTACACGAAGTTCAACTGCAGCACCCTTAAGTGAATCTAGCCATTCTACTTCAGATCCTGTAAATCCAGCTTCCTTAGCAATGTCATATGCACTTTTACCATCAGCTGGTGTTTTTATTTCAAATAGATTTTTCCACGCAGATTCACCAGTATATCTCCATATAACATGAGTTGCTGTTGCAGATAATTCAACTTCTCTTCCTGCACCAGCTAATTCAGATAAACTAATTAGATTAGTCCAGTTTGTGTCTGCTGAATATTTCCATTGAATATTTCCATTTGAAACTTGAAGTTCTACTGAATCACCTCTAATTGATTCAAGCCATTCTTCATATGTTCCAGTATAACCAGATTGTTCCGCTAAAACATATATTTCATATCTTCTATCTGTTTCTTCTGGTTCTACATCTTGGTTATCATTATTAGTGTTATTATCGTTATTGGATGTCTTATTATTAGTACATCCAGCTAAAAATAATGATAATCCAAGAAATATACTTAATGCAAAAATAAATCTCTTTTTAATCATAGAGTCCCCTCCTATTTAAATTTAAAAAATGTATCTTTAATAATATTATATATTATTTTTATTAAAATTCAAAGATAATTAAAAAGAGATAAAAGACACTAGCTTCTTTTCAGGTGAAACTAGAAATGATGGAGTATCTTCATGATGGAAGGGACATACTTTAATAATAATTCAAGAAAAAAAGAAAAGGCTCAAAGAGCCTTCTCAATTATTATTTTGCTTCGTCTGGAACTAAATCAAGTGTCATTCCTAAATAAGATACAATACCTTTTTGAGATAAATAAATATTATTCTTTGTAGGAATTTGATTCATAATATCATTATAATTATATGAGCCAGATTCTGTAGTTGTAACATAATTTTGATAATCAATACCATTAGCCACAATTGCAATCCATCCTTCATTTTCAAATGCAGTTGGAGTACTCTTATTTTGTTTACCAGTTGAACTCCAGAATGTTTGAAGAGCTCTATATGCATCTTGTTCTTCTACAGCAATTGGATTATAACCTGATACTAATACACTTTGATTCCAATATACTTTACTGAAATTACCAATATATCTTGCATTTCCTTGTACTCCTAATTCACAAGCTAATAAGACATTTTCATATGCTTCTCTTGAATATAAGCTAGCTGCTTGAACATCTAGTTCAACTGGTCTATAATGTGCTATTCCACTTGCACTTGAACCAATATATTCTCTTAAGAACATAAATGTTTCTAGATTTAATGCTTCAAGTAGAGAATGGTAATTATAATTAAATACAGGCATTTCTTTACCAGCGATTGAGCCATAATCCCAATACTCTCTAGGACCAAAGTTAATTAATTCCCATCCTTCTTTTGTAAACATAAAATCCATTAAAGCAATTGCAGTATCAATATTATCTGATCCAACAGGGATTGCCCATGAATTAATTTTATCAGATCTATTTGATTCATAATATCTTGTTATAGTTTTTCCGTAGAAATCATTAAGAGACTGTTCAGCTGAATAAGATTCTGTAGATAAATATGTTAATGGTGATAAGATAGGAGCAACTCCAGTTACTTGTTCAGTTCTGAAATCATATCCACATTCAGCTGGTTTTCTTAATGTTGGGTCTGTACCAACTCCATTAACCAAATCATTTGCTGCAGATTGTGTTGCAATATAATCATATTCTAATAAACCATATGTAGCACCAGCTGAAGTCTTCTTAAAGAATTTATCAAGTCCACCAGTTTGCATACTTCCATACCAGAAGTTTTGTTGAATTAATCCTTCTGAATAAATAGCATTTAATTTTTCTAATAGATCATAAGATGATTGTTGAGTATCAGCATCATGAATTTTTCCATCTGCACCAAAGAATAAATGCTCATATTCGCCATCTAAGCCTTGAACACCATATAATGTTGCACCAAATTGTAAAATATTCATAATACGATTATTTGCTTGACCTCTAGGGAATACTGGTACTACTTCATCAAATACTGTTGCAGAACCATATAATACATCTGGGTTAGCCTTGAAAATACGTAATAATGCAATTAAATCATCAGCATTATAACATGCACCAATAGATGTAAACATATTAGATATTTTTCCATCATAGTATGTTTCAATAATATCACCATATGCTTCATATGCATAAACTTTAAATTGATTAATTAAATCTTGACCTGTACATCCTGCATTTAATAAACTATTTTGTTGTTCAATAATATTATCAGTTTGATGTACAATAACTGTTTCTGGTAGTTTTGTACTAGGATTAACAATTTGAATTTCAGTCTTACTTTCTGGATAATTATAATATAAATCAATGAATGGTTCAATTTCTGGTCCATTGCTTAGACCCTTGCCGTTGCCAAAAGCACCTGCACTAAGTAAACCTGTACCCTCTGGTAATTCACGATCTAATAATTTTTCAACTTGAGTTGTATCCATAATAAATGTTCTTTCAGGGGCTTGGTAACCATCAAGATATGGACCATAATACAACTTATTATTTATAAGAAGATTATTTATTAATGCTGGATTTTCCTCTAAGAACTTAGATAATGCTGGCATTTTTCCATCATTAATATAAGGTATTAAATCAACTAATTCTCCAGAAGATGCTAATTGATTTAAATTATTAGTAGTATTACTAAATAAATCAACAGTATTTCCATTGAAATCAGTATATACACCATTAGAGGTTCTATTTTGTACAAATGTTTCATAACTTTGAGAATCATTTTGGCCCCTTGGAGAACCATCTCTAATTGATGAAATACCTAATGAAGATTGAATACTTCTCCAAGTTGGTAAAGTAGTACCAGTAGTATAAGTTAATCCATCAACTGGATTTGTATATTCACCACTTCTTGTATAAGTTACGATATTTTTACTTCCATATAAAGCCCAAACATCAACATCACCAGATACATTATATTGTTTTGCTGCTTCTTCATATGTTAATGGATTCCATACAACATTTGAGCTTTGTTCTGGAATTGAAATTTCTGGTCCAGTATATTTTTTATATGTTTTACCATTATGAATTACATCACCATCTTCATAAATAATATAAGTATGGCTTACTAAATATTCTCTTAAATAAGAATCTAGTCCAACTACTTGGTTATCAAGCGAAGAAACATCTCCATCAAAATAAACATCCATTTGAACTCCATCTAGAGATTCAGAAACATAAATGTATTGAGCTAAAGTAAGTTTAATACTTTGATCTTGATATTTATATAAATAAGTTAAATCAGTTAAATAATAAGGATCAGCAAATTCAATATATGATTTATTTATATCATTTGGAAGATAAAAAGATAAATCAATATTTGCGATACCATTAGGTAAGATTAGATTTGCATATTCAGTATATTTATTTCCTTTATATGTAACATCACCATTTGGATCTAATAAATATAATTTATTAAATGATAATTTTTGTGATAAATTTACTTTAAACCAATTCTTAATTGAACCAGCAAAATAAATTTCATCTAAATTATTGAAACTATTTAATACACTTAAGTAGTTAGATGATGGATCATTTTGAATTACTGATTCATCAATTATTAGAGTTGTAATATTATCAGCAAATGCTGATGCTGTACTATAATTATCACTTGTTAAAATGTATTCAGTTAATTCACTATATTTTTTACCATTCTTAATGATGTTTCCATTTTCTTCATCTAATAAATAAATTTTATATCCATTTTTTGAATAAATAGCTTCATCATAGCCTGTATTAATAAATTCTTCAATTGTACCATCATAGAATACTGCTTCTAGGTTTTCAGCATAAATTGACATTCTTCCTAGATCTACAATTTCATTTGGAATAACTAAATATTTAACTTTTTTACTATCAATTGCAAGTGAAGCAACTGATAAAACAGGTAAGTTATTAAATTCAGATGGTAAAACAACTGTCTCACCTGGATTATATAAATATGATACCTGGTATCCAACACCTAAAATCTCGGTGAAGCTATAACCGATTAATTCTTCAGGAATAACAGTTGGATTTGATGCTTGTCCATTAGTTATTTCATAATCAAAATAAGTATTATCAGTAAATGTAATTCTGTATGTATCAACTAAGCCATTTGTAGATATCTTTTCTACCTTAGAAATACCTCTACCATGTAAAGAATTAATCCATTCTTCTTTTGTTCCTTCAAATCCTAATTCTTGTGCTATTTCATATGCACTCTTTCCATCAGAAACAATTGGTAATTCGAATAATTCAGTCCATTCCTCTTCACCAACATATCTCCATAGAATATGTGATGCAGATGCAGAGAATTCAACTTGTTTAGCATCTTCACCATCTTCGCCATCTTCACCCTTAAGGTCAGCTAATGAAACTAATTCAGTCCATGTAGTTTCGCCCTCATATCTCCAAAGGATTGCGGTTTCAGATTTAGATAGTTCAATTTCTCTACCATCTTCACCATCTTCACCCTTAATGTCAGCTAATGAAACTAATTCAGTCCATGTAGTTTCGCCTTCATATCTCCAAAGGATTGCAGTTTCAGATTTAGATAGTTCAATTTCTCTACCATCTTCGCCCTTAAGGTCAGCTAATGAAACTAATTCAGTCCATGTAGTTTCGCCTTCATATCTCCAAAGGATTGCAGTT
>JAEEGL011343170.1_pt1 | contig 10138 bp, 9 predicted proteins | sample 9134231 | NCBI WGS metagenome assembly JAEEGL01 (sample SAMN16246548, study PRJNA631951) | gut metagenome | biome: gut microbiome; feature: rumen; material: fiber-attached | host: Bos | place: Iran: Karaj | collected 2018-10
AAAGCAAATCTTTCCCACCGCGCAGGCGACGGGATGAGCGTTGAAATGATAATGTTTTCAAAGGAATACGGGGTCCTGGGCGAGACCGAAAACGCCCGCGGATACCTGAACTTTTTTACGGAGGAATGACTATGGTGCATTTTGTGGGAGCGGGCTCGGGCGCCGCAGATCTCATCACCGTGCGCGGCGCGAGGCTCCTTTCGGAAGCGGACGTCGTGATATGGGCGGGTTCGCTCGTCAATCCGGAGCTGCTTTCTTACTGCAGACCCGACTGCGAGATAATGGACAGCGCGAAGCTGACCCTTGAAGAGGTCGTTGAGGCCATAAAAAACGCGGAAGCGGCGGGGAAGACCACCGTCCGCCTCCACACGGGCGACAGCTCTATCTACGGCGCGGTGCGCGAGCAGTTCGATGAGCTCGACGCCCTCGGGATAGATTACGACGTGACCCCCGGTGTCAGCTCGTTCTGCGGAGCGGCGGCCTCTCTGAAGGCGGAATACACCCTTCCCGGCGTCAGCCAGACGGTCATAATCACGAGAGCCGCGGGCAAAACGCCCGTACCGGAAAAGGAAAGCATCGCATCCTTGGCTGTGCACAACGCGACCATGGTGCTCTTCCTTTCGACCTCGCTTACAGAAAAACTCCAGCGGGAGCTCATAGAGGGCGGTTATACCGAGGATACCCCCGCCGCCGTGGTCTATAAGGCGACCTGGCCGGACGAACGCATATTCCGCTGCACGGTGGGAACGCTCCATAAGACCGTCACGGAGAACGGCTTGAAGAAAACGAGCCTAATAATAGTAGGCGGATGTATGGGCGAAGATTACCTGCGCTCGCTTCTGTACGACCCGAAATTCACAACGGAGTTCAGGAAGGCCAAATGATAACGCTTTTCGCATACAGCAAAAAAGGGATCGAGACCGCGCGTCGCATAGGCGAAGCGCTTTCGGGCGAGCTCCGCTTTTATACTGTTGAAAGGCTTTCGGGCGATGGCTTTTTGCCCCTTCCAAAGCCCTCGGCGCCACTCTATGAGGAGGCGTTCGACGCATCCGAAGCGCTCGTTTTCGTATCCTCCTGCGGGATCGCGGTAAGGTGCGTCGCGCCCTTTGTAAAGAGCAAAACGACCGATCCCGCCGTTATCGCCGTCGATGAAACGGGAAGGTTCGCGGTCTCCCTTCTTTCCGGGCATCTGGGCGGCGCGAACGAGCTCACGGAGCGCATTGCCGAAGCCATAGGCGCCGTGCCCGTCGTCACTACCGCGACTGACAGGAACGGCCGTTTTTCCGTGGATTCATGGGCGAAAACACAGGGTTTCGCGATAAGCGACATGGGGGCGGCGAAGGCCGTTTCCGCCGCCGTGCTCGAGGGGGAAGTCCCGCTAAAGAGCGATCTTCCGATTACGGGCGAGCTCCCCGCTGGGCTCAAGATAGGCGAAGGCGTTACGGGGATCTTTATCACGTACCGTACCGAAGAGCCGTTTAACCGAACTCTCCGCCTCATCCCAAAATGCGTAACGCTCGGCATAGGCTGCCGAAGGGGCGCGACGAAGGAAGCGATCGAAAACGCCGTAAACACTGTGCTTGAGGAAAAAGGGATCGACCCGCGCGCGGTAAAATCCGCCGCATCCATAGACCTCAAAAAGGACGAGGCGGGCCTTTTGGGATTTTGCCGTGAAAGAGGGCTCCCGATAAGCTTTTATTCGGCGGAGGAGCTTGCCGCCGTCAAGGGCGATTTCACCCCCTCCGATTTCGTGAAGAGCGTGACGGGCGTGGATAACGTATGCGAGCGCGCGGCGCTTATGGGAGCGGACGAGCTCATAATAAGGAAGACTGCGCAGGGCGGCGTGACAGTCGCCGCCGCGCTTGAAAAAACGGAGGTGCGATTTGAGTAAGCTTTACGTTGTGGGCATAGGCCCCGGCAATTACGAAAACATGACCGTCCGCGCGGACGAGGCGCTGAAAAGCGCGGACGCGATAATAGGCTATCACGTTTACGTCGAGCTTGTAAAAGCGCGTTATCCCGAAAAGGAATACCTCACCACTCCCATGACGCGTGAAGCGGAGCGCTGCCGCATGGCGTTGGACGAAGCGAAAAAAGGCAGGAATACCGCGCTCGTCTGCTCCGGCGACAGCGGCATTTACGGCATGGCGGGGCTTTGCTTCGAGCTTCGCGGTGAAGACGCGGAGCCCGAGATAGAGGTAGTACCCGGTCTTACCGCCGCCTGCTCGGGCGCGGCGCTTCTGGGCGCGCCGCTCACGCACGATTTCGCCGTTATATCACTTTCCGACAGGCTCACGGAATGGGCGATCATAGAAAAGCGTTTGGTGAACGCGGCGGAGGCGGATCTTTCGATCGCCCTTTACAATCCGGCGAGCCACGGCCGCCCCGATCATCTGAAAAAGGCCTGCGAAATACTTTTGAGATACCTTCCCGAAGACCGTATCTGCGGCGTTGCCCGCAATATAGGGCGCGAGGGGGAGGAGCGATTCTTCATGCCGCTTTCGGAGCTTGCGGAGTTCCCGGCGGATATGTTCTGCACGGTTTTTATAGGCAATTCATCTGCCAAAATGATAAACGGGAGCATGGTAACTCCGAGGGGGTACAGAAATGTTTAAGCTCTGTGTTTTTGCCGGAACCACCGAAGGAAGAAGGATAGCGGAGCTTCTCAGCCTGCAGGATGCTCTCGTTACGGCCTGCACGGCGACGGAATACGGTGGGGAGCTTATAGAACCCGCCGAAAAGCTCAAGGTGCTGTCCAAGAGAATGGATCTTGAGGAGATGAAGGAGCTCTTTTCAAAAGAGCGCTTTGATCTTGTCATAGACGCGACCCACCCGTATGCGTCCGTCGTGACTGAAAACCTGATGCATGCCTGCCTTGAAACGGGTACGGAATACCTTCGCGTCGAAAGAAGCGGAGAAGGCGCGTCGGAAAGCGCCGTCTGCGTAAAGGATATTCCGGAAGCGGTGGAATACTTAAGCGGTGCGATAGGCAATATCCTGCTGACTACGGGTTCGAAGGAGCTTGCCGCTTTTTCAGGGATCAAAGATTTTGATGAAAGAGCTTTTGCAAGGGTGCTCCCTGTTGAAAGCTCTATAACCGCCTGCCGCGAGGCGGGTCTGAAGCCCTCCCACATACTCGCGATGCAGGGGCCCTTCTCCGTTGGCATGAACGCGGCTATGATAAAGTCCGTGAACGCCGCTTACGTCGTAACGAAGGATTCCGGCAAGGCGGGCGGCTTTGAGGAAAAGGCGCTTGCCGCAATGAAGGCGGGCGCGAAGCTCATTGTCATAGGGCGTCCGGAAAGCGGCGCTCTGGGATCAACGTTTGAAGAAACGCTGGAGTTTTTAGAAAAGCGTTTCGGGTTCGTATCGCGCCCGAGCGTAAGCGTAATAGGAGTGGGTACGGGAACAAGAGCGGGCATGACTGCGGAAGCGGCGGAAGCGGCTTCACATGCGGAATGCCTTATAGGCGCCGCCCGCATGCTTGAGACTGCGAGGCCGGATCAGACGGTATTCGAGGCAATATCGCCGGATGCGATAATAAGCGTAATAAAGAAACACAAGGAATTCTCCCGCTTTGCGGTCATGCTGAGCGGCGACGTCGGCTTCTTCAGCGGAGCCAAAAAGCTCGTTCCCAAGCTCGATTTTTGTGATGTGAGGGTGATACCGGGCGTAAGCTCGCTTTCATACCTCTGCGCAAAGGCGGAGGCTTCTTACGAAAACACGGCGGCGGTCAGCCTCCATGGAAGAGACGCCGCGATCGTCCCGGCCGTCCGCAGGAACCGCAGCGTGTTCGCTCTCGTCGGAGGTGAGAACGGCGCGGGGAAGCTCATTAAGGAGCTTTGCGCAGCGGGCCTTGAAAACGTAAAGCTTTGGGTGGGCGAAAGGCTCGGCTATCCGGAGGAACGCATCACAGAGGGCTCTGCCGCGGAGCTGAAGGGAAAAGAGTTCGATCCCCTTTGCGCGCTCCTCATTGAAAACGATAATATCGAAAGCTCCGCCGCGGGGCTCCCGGACGAGGCGTTTACCCGCAGCGCGGATGAAAAGCCCATAGTGCCCATGACCAAATCCGAAATAAGGGCGATAGTCATGTCAAAGCTTCGTCTTTTGCCCGATTCGGTGTGCTGGGACGTTGGCGCGGGAACAGGCTCGGTCTCCGTTGAAATGGCGCTCGCCGCTCCTCGCGGAAATGTTTATGCGATAGAGAAAAAGCCCGAAGCCGCTGAGCTTTTGAAAGCCAACGCGGAGGCCTTCGGCACGGTGAACATTGTTTCGGTCACGGGCGCGGCCCCGGAAGCATGCACGGATCTGCCCGCTCCCACGCACGTTTTCATAGGGGGCAGCTCCGGCAGCATTCGCGAGATAGCGGAGCTTGTATGGGAGAGATCGCCACACGCGCGGATAGTCGCGGCGGCAGTATCGCTCGAAACGGCGGCGGAGCTCACCAAGCTTATGAATGAGAGGGACTTTGCCGAAAAGGAAGCCGTTATGATAAACGTTTCAAAGGCGCGTCGGATCGGGGGGTATAACCTTATGACTGCGCGCAACCCCGTTTACGTGTTCACATTTCAGGGCTGATGTTCGGTAAATGGTCTTTATTCGCGCTCCTCGCGGGCGCGGTCATAGATATTGCGGTCGGTGATCCGCATTCGATCCCGCATCCTGTGGTGCTCATGGGGAAGCTTATTTCGGCATTGGAAAAGCTTTTGAGAAAGGCGTTCCCGAAAACGGAACGCGGAGAAAAGGCCGCGGGAGGCGTGCTCTGGACAATGGTCGCAGCCGCGGCGTTCGCCGTTCCCGCCGTCATTCTGTTTTTGCTTTACAAGGTCACTCCGTGGCTCGGGTTTGCCGCCGAAAGCATAATGTGCTGGCAGTGCCTTGCCGCAAGGTCTCTTCGCGACGAGAGCATGAAGGTGAAATATGCCCTTGATACGGGCGATATTGAAGCTTCGCGCAGGGCCGTTTCAATGATAGTCGGGCGCGATACGGCTTCCCTTGACGAAAAGGCCGTAGCCCGCGCCGCCGTGGAGACCGTTGCGGAAAATGCCTCGGACGGCGTGATCGCGCCGCTCATGTTTCTTGCGATAGGCGGCGGGCCGCTCGGAATGCTGTATAAGGCCGTCAACACGATGGATTCGATGCTCGGCTACGTTGAGCCGCCGTATAAGCATTTCGGCTTCTTTCCCGCGAAGCTCGACGATCTTTTCAATTTCATTCCCGCAAGGCTGTCCGCCGTCATAATGCTTTCAGGCGGGGCGCTGCTCGGTTTCGATGCGAAAAACGGCCTCCGCATATTCAGACGCGACCGTTATAAGCACGCGAGCCCCAACTCCGCCCAGACCGAATCAGTTATGGCGGGACTGCTGGGCCTGCGGCTCGCGGGCGACGCATACTATCACGGCGCGCTGCACAAAAAGGAGTTCATAGGCGACCCTGTGCGCGAGATAGAAAACACCGACATTACCCGTGCAAACAGGATAATGTTCGCCGCGGCGGGTTTGTCGCTTATTGTATTCGCGGGACTAAGACTCATAATACTGGTTTTGACCCATGCTTTATAATTCCGAAAATCTCCATGGCGGAGACATATACGAGGGAAATATCGAGCTCGATTTTTCAGCCAACACAAACCCCTTCGGCATGCCGGAAGGCGTAAAAAGGGCCGTTGTCCGCGCGCTCGAAAACGCGGCGCATTACCCCGATCCGTACTGCCGAAAGCTCGTTTCGGCTATCGCGGATCATGAAAACGTCCCGAAGGAATACGTGCTTTGCGGCGCCGGCGCCGCGGAGCTGATCTATGCTTTCGCCCATTCCGAAAGGCCGGGATCCGTGCTGGAGCTCGCTCCGACCTTTGCGGAATACTCGCTCCCTGCGGAGGGCGCCCTTATCGTGAGGCACTTTCTTTCGGAGGAAAACGATTTCAGACTGACGCCTTCCGTACTGCGGCAGATAGAGGAAACAAAGCCGGATGCTGTGTTTATCTGCGATCCGAACAATCCAACGGGACTTACTGCGGATGCGGAGCTTATCGAGGAAACGGCAAGGCTTTGTGAAAGGCTCGGCATAAGGCTCTTCATAGACGAATGCTTTATGGATCTTGCCGATGAAAATAAAAGCTTTGTGCCCCGGCTTTCCCACTATCCCAACGCGGTCGTACTTAAAGCGTTTACAAAAAGCTTCGGTATGGCGGGAATAAGGCTCGGCTACTGCCTAACGGCCGATCGCGGTCTGCTTGCCCGAATGTCCCGCCAAACTCAGCAATGGAACGTTTCGGTCCCGGCGCAGGAAGCCGGCGCGGCGGCGCTGAAGGAAACGGAATTCCTTGAAAAAACGAGGAAGCTCATACGCGCGGAAAGGGAAAGGCTTTCGGCTTCGCTTATGAATATGGGCTTTATCGTATTCCCTTCGGAGGTCAACTACCTGCTTTTCAAAGGTGAAGCGGGGCTTTGCGAAAAACTGCTCGAAAAGGGCGTCAAGATAAGGGACTGCTCGAACTATCATGGACTCGGGGAGGGGTTTTACCGCATCGCCGTGAAGCTGCCCGAGGAAAACGAAAGGCTGATAAAAGCCGTATCGGAGGTATTGCAATGGCAAAAAACATAATGATACAGGGCACTATGTCCAATGCGGGAAAGAGCCTGCTCTGCGCGGGGCTCTGCCGCATATTCAAGCAGGACGGCTTTAAGGTCGCGCCCTTCAAGAGCCAGAACATGGCGCTCAACTCATTTATAACGAAGGACGGCTTCGAGATGGGCAGAGCGCAGGTGGTGCAGGCGGAGGCGGCGGGGAAGGAGCCCGACGTCCGCATGAATCCGATACTGCTAAAGCCCACTACCGACGTGGGGAGTCAGGTGATAGTGAACGGCAGGCCCATAGGGAACATGCGCGCTATGGAGTATTACCGCCGCAAACGCGAGTTCGTTCCCGCGGTCATGGAAGCATACAGCTCGCTTGCCGCCGAAAACGATATAATAGTGATAGAGGGCGCGGGGAGCCCTGCGGAAATAAACCTTAAGCAGGAGGATATAGTCAATATGGGCTTGGCAAAGCTCGTTGACGCGCCCGTTTTGCTCGTGGGGGATATAGACCGCGGCGGCGTTTTCGCTCAGCTTTACGGAACGGTCGCTTTGCTCGATCCCGATGAGCGCGCCCGCGTAAAGGGTACTGTCGTCAATAAATTCCGCGGCGATAAAAAGATACTCGAACCCGGCCTTGAGATACTCGAAAGGCTCTGCGGCGTGCCCGTCGCCGGCGTTGTGCCGTATCTGCACGTCGATATAGACGATGAGGACAGCCTTTCCGAAAGATTCGGCAAGGGCGCGAAGAAGCTCATCGACATAGCGGTTATAAAGCTTCCGCGCATCTCCAATTTCACCGATCTTGCGCCTTTCGAACGCTTTGAAAACGTATCCGTCCGCTATATCGAACGCCCGTCGGAACTCGGCGAGCCGGATATGATAGTCATTCCCGGCACAAAGAGCACCATATCGGATCTCGTCTGGCTGCGCGAATGCGGCCTTGAAGCGAAGATAAAACAGTCGGCTTCAAGGAATACGCCCGTATTCGGCGTATGCGGCGGTTATCAGATGCTCGGTACCCGCATAGCCGATCCCGAAAACGTGGAATCCTCCGGGATAAGCGAGATCGGCGGGATAGGCCTGCTCCCGATCGAAACTGTTTTCGAGGGTGAAAAGATACAGCGGCAGACGGAAGGCGTTTTCTGCGGGATAGAAGGCGTTTTCGCCGGATTGAACGGCGTCCGTTACGAAGGGTATGAGGTCCACATGGGAAGGAGCGGCAAAGCCTCGCCCGTTGTATCAAGGGGCTGCGTTTACGGGAGCTATATCCACGGGATATTCGATGCGGAAGGAGCAGCGAAAGCCGTATTGAAGGCGCTTTGCGATAAAAAGGGAGTGGGATACGAAAGGCTCGGCTCGTTTGACCCCGTCAATTACAAGGAAGAACAGTACGAAAAGCTTGCCTCGGCCGTGCGGGATGGGCTCGATATGGAGCTCGTTTACCGGATACTCGACCGTCTTGTATAATTGCGGCGATCGTGATTTAACGGTTGCAATACAGGCGCGTATAATGTAAAATATGATTGCTCCGAAAGGCCTTCGGGGCAATTACGCGTTAAAAGGAACGATCATGCAAGAGATTAACGAAAAGCGTCCCCCCGTAACTTACGAGCTTATAAAGACCTGCGGGCAGACCGGAGCAAGGCTCGGCATACTGCATGCTCCGCACGGAGATATAGAGACCCCGGCCTATATGTGCGTCGGCACTCAGGCGACCGTTAAGGCGATACTCCCAAAGGATCTGAAAGAGATCGGAGCGGGAGTCGTTCTTTCCAATACTTACCACCTGTATCTGCGCCCAGGTCATGAGCTTGTAAAAAAGGCGGGAGGCCTGCATGAATTCTCACAGTGGCACGGCCCCATGCTTACAGACAGCGGCGGATTTCAGGTATTCAGCCTTGCCGCAATGAACAAGATAAAGGAAGACGGGGTGGAGTTCCATTCGCATATAGACGGGAGCAGGCATTTCTTCACTCCCGAAAAGGTGATGGAGATCGAGGAAGCTTTGGGCGCCGATATAGCCATGGCGTTTGACGAATGCGCCCCCGCAGGCTGCTCATACGATTACACGGTAAAGGCTATGGACAGGACTCATCGCTGGGCGGAACGCTGCAGATCGGCTCACACGCGCGAAGATCAGGCGCTCTTCGGCATAATCCAAGGGGGAATGTTCGGCGATCTTCGCATAGAGAGCACGAAGGCTTTGACTGCTATGGATTTCCCCGGTTACGGGATAGGCGGCCTTTCGGTCGGCGAGCCGAAGCCCGTCATGTACGAAATGCTCGATACGATCCGTCCTTATCTTCCCGAAAACAAGCCTCATTATCTTATGGGCGTGGGCAGTCCGGATTGCCTTGTAGAAGGCGCGATGCGCGGTATCGATATGTTCGACTGCGTGATGCAGACCCGCACCGCCCGCAATGCGCTGGCAATGACATTCGATGGTAAGAAGAGCCTCAAGCAGGTGGGCTATCGTGAGGATTTCACCCCCATAGAAGAAGGCTGCGACTGCTATGCCTGCCGCCATTTCACAAAGGCGTATATCCGCCATCTGATAAAGGCCGACGAAATACTTGCAGCCCAGCTTTTGACCATCCACAATCTGCGCTTCACTTACAGGCTTATGGAGGGCATAAGGCAGGCCATCCGTGAGGACAGACTCATGGATTACAGGAACGAGCTCATGCTCAGAGGTACTTTTAACTGATGAACGCCGTATCGCATAAAACAGAATTGACCGCCCATTCCGACGCGGAGCTCCGCGCGATAGGCCGCTTTATTGGCGAAAGACTGTTCCCCGGCGCATTCATAGCCTTTTTCGGAGGTCTTGGCGCCGGCAAGACGACTATGACCAAAGGAATTGCCGCCGCGCTCGGCATAGAGGGCATTTTGAGCCCCACCTTTACAATAGTGCGCCGCCACAGGGGAAAGCTTGCGCTCGATCATTTCGATGCTTACAGGATCGAGGAAGCGGACGAGCTTTACGCTATCGGTTATGAAGATCATTTGGCCTCCGACAGCGTAAAGGTAATGGAATGGTGTGAGAACGTGCCGGAAGCGCTCCCCGCGGAAAGGCTCGAAATACATATCGCGGGAAGCGGATCGGAGCTGCGCAGAGTGGAGCTTTTACCCTTCGGCAAAAGATATGAAGAAATAACGGAGGCGCTTTTATGATGACTTTGCTCGGAATATCGACCTCGTCGCGCTGCCCCTCCGCTGCCGTGATGCGCGGGGGAGAGATATTGAGCTTTCAGAAGGATGAAAGCGGCGCCTCGCATTCCGCGGTGCTTATGGAGCTCATAGAAAACGCGCTGAAAGAAGCGGGGGTAGAAAGGTCCGGTCTTGACGGCGTCGCAGTCGATATTGGCCCCGGCTCGTTTACAGGGGTACGCATAGGCGTATCATGCGCAAACGCGATGGCATACGCCCTCGGAATAAGCGTTTATCCCGTAAGCTCGCTTGCCGCGCTCCGCTGCCTTGCGCCGGATGAGGGCGTGACCGCCGCTCTTATCGACTGCAGGAACGGCAACTGTTACGCGGCTGTATTCAGTGAAGGCGAA
>JAEEGL011395767.1_pt1 | contig 10138 bp, 7 predicted proteins | sample 9134231 | NCBI WGS metagenome assembly JAEEGL01 (sample SAMN16246548, study PRJNA631951) | gut metagenome | biome: gut microbiome; feature: rumen; material: fiber-attached | host: Bos | place: Iran: Karaj | collected 2018-10
AATCTGTCGTTCATGTTCTCCTCCGAATAAACTGACCAAATCGGTCACTTTTCATATCGTACCATGTTTTCGGGGCATGATGCAATCGCCCGGTGGGTGAAAAAAAAGCAAAAAAAGCGGCGGAAAACTGAATGTTTCCCACCGCCAACTTTGACGTTTACAAGACTTATTTATCGCTGGTATCTTCGTCGTTAAAAAACTCTTCCACTTTCCCGGTCACCTTCTCGGTCATTTCCTTTGCGATGCCGGCAAATTCTTCCACCTTACCGTTTACTTTTTCCCCGGTCTCGGTGGTATCCCATTTCTGCTTTGCATTGATAAAGGTCTCTCTGGCATCCTTGAACACCACTTTCGCACCGTCCGCTACCTTCTGAACGGTATCCTGTGCCTTGTTCTGGGCGCTCTCGATCTCTTCATTCAGCACTTCGGAGACTTTCTTCTCAGTGTGAGTCTCTTCCTCCAGATCATCGTCGAAGCTCTCGAACTCGTCATCGTCTTCCTCATCCGTCTGAAGATCCGGCTTTTTGTTATAATCCGTCAGCACCTTGTACGCTGCAACACCGGCAAGTGCCAACAGTGATGTTTTTACAATGAATTTCCCAAATTTACCCATTTTTATGCCTCCTTAGTCGATCCGGTTTTACCGGTCATGCTTTTGCCTTTTCCAGAAGTTCCCTGGCCTTGTCCTTGATCCTGCCGGAAGCGGAAAAACTTCCGAGAATACCGGACACCATCCGCTTTGCCACATCCAACTGATCATATCGGATGGCCAGCGCGGCGATCAGATAATCCACCGTCACTTCATCCATACCCGCCATGGGAAAACTCTCCGTTCCCCTGGCTTCCAAAAAGAGTTCGTACGCGTTTTTGAGGTACCTGGTTTCCGCCACTTTGATCTTTTCCAGTTCCTTCTGGTCGATCTTTCCTTCCATGGACTGCCACCAGCCTCTGTGGATCCAGCCCAGCTTCAGGCAGATATACGCCTTCTCGCTCTTTTTCTCAGGGCCGTCTCCTGTCTTAACCATCTGGTTTAAAAGCGCCAGCTTATGCCGCTCGGCGGCTTCCTCGTAAGTCAGTTCCCCGCTTTCCGGGGTTTTCAGCGGTGTGACTTTCTTCCACACCATCTGTTTGATCTTCTTTCTCTGGGAATCCGTCGGCGTGTCAAAGTACCGGGTGAGCGCACCGTACCCGCAATGAGGACAGCAGACCACGTCGTACTTCAAGACATCCAGCTGGTCATATCTGGGACGAAGATCCGTATCCGTGCCAATGAGCCTTGCCCGGTTGGATTTCACCGTCAGATTTTCAAATTCTTTTTCGCAGATGGGACATTTGTACTTCTTCGGAAACAGAAACTCTCGATCGGCCATGGGATCGTTCTCCTTTTGGATGTATTCTGCTTACAGCTTGAAGGAACTCTTGAGCGAAACAATTCGGTTGTATACAGGGTGATCCTCCGTGTTGTCCTTTGCGTCCACGCAGAAGAAACCGTTTCTGACAAACTGGAAGGAGTCATAAGCCTTCGCACCCTTCAGAGATGCCTCCAGTTTGCAGTCCTTGCATACCGTCAAAGAATTGGGATTGACGTTAATGCTGCCGTCTTCATTGTACACTCCCTTTTCTTCATCCACAATGTTTTCGTATAATCTGACTTCTGCGTTCACTGCGGTAGAAGCCTCCACCCAGTGGATGGTGCCTTTGACTTTCCGGCCGTCAGGGGCATTTCCGCCCTTGGTTGCGGGATCGTAGGTTGCGTGAACAGCGGTCACGTTACCGTTTTCATCCACATCACAACCGGTACAGGTCACAAAGTATGCATGCATCAGGCGTACTTCGTTGCCGGGGAACATACGGAAGTACTTCTTGGGAGGCTCCTGCATGAAGTCCTCTGCCTCGATGTACAGTTCCCGGCCAAAGGTCAACTCTCTGGTACCCATCTCAGGGTTTTCCAGGTTGTTCTCCGCAACAAGGGTCTCGGTCTGACCCTCGGGATAATTGTCGATGATCAGTTTTACGGGGTTGAGGATGGCCATACGTCTTGCATCTCTGGTCTTTAAATCCTCACGGATACAGTATTCCAGCATTGCATAGTCCGCGGAAGAATTGGCCTTGGATACACCGCAGAGTTCCACGAATTTCTTCAGGGACTCGGGAGTAAAGCCTCTTCTGCGAAGTGCGGCGATGCTGACCAGTCTGGGATCATCCCAGCCGTCCACGATACCGTCTTCCACCAGTTTCTTGATGTATCTCTTACCGGTCACCACGTTGGTCAGATACATCTTGGCAAACTCGATCTGTCTCGGAGGGTTCTTGTACTCGCATTCCTCCACAACCCAGTTGTACAAAGGTCTGTGATCCTCGAACTCCAGGGTACAGATGGAGTGGGTGATGCCTTCTTCCGCATCCTCGATGGGATGTGCGAAATCATACATGGGGTAAATGCACCACTGATCTCCGGTGTTGTGGTGCGTCATGTGCGCCACACGGTAGATCACGGGATCTCTCATGTTCATGTTGGAGGAGCTCATGTCGATCTTGGCACGAAGCGTCATGGCACCGTCTTCCACTTTGCCGCTCTTCATTTCTTCAAACATCCGCAGGTTGTCTTCCACGCTGCGGTCTCTGTCGGGATCGTCCTTACCGGGCTCCGTCAGGGTGCCTCTGTACTCGCGGATCTGATCCGCGGTCAGGGTGGAAACATAAGCTTTTCCCTTCTTGATCAGCTTTACGGCATTCTCGTACATCTGCGGGAAATAATTGGAGGCAAAGAACAGTCTGTCCTCAAAGTCAGCCCCCAGCCACTTTACGTCAGCCAGAATGGACTCAACGAATTCCGTTTTCTCCTTGGTGGGATTGGTATCATCAAAACGGAGATTGAACTTGCCGCCGTATTCCTGAGCGAGACCGTAGTTTAACAGGATACTCTTGGCATGTCCGATATGCAGATATCCGTTGGGCTCGGGAGGAAATCTGGTGCAGACATGGTCATAAACGCCCTCAGCCAGATCCTTGTCGATCTCCATTTCAATAAAATTGCGGGAAACTACTTCTCCGCCTTCTTCTCTTTCCGTTACTTTCTCTTCACTCATGTTTCTTACTTCCTCGTTTAACTATCCTATTTCTTTAATGATGGAACAGGCGGATGCCGGTAAATGCCATCACCATGTTGTACTTATCTGCGGTTTCGATGACCTGATCGTCACGGATGGAACCGCCGGGCTGGGCGATGTACTGTACACCGCTCTTCTTTGCTCTCTCCACGTTGTCGCCAAAGGGGAAGAAGGCATCGGAGCCAAGAGCAACACCGGTATTGCCGGCGAGCCATTTCTTCTTTTCCTCTGCAGTAAATACGGGAGGCTTCTCCTTAAAGAGACGCTGCCATGCACCTTCTGCCAGCACATCTTCGTAATCGGCACCGATGTAAAGGTCAATGGTATTATCTCTGTCGGCTCTGCCGATGCTGTCCAGGAAAGGCAGGTTCAGAACCTGGGGTGCCTGACGCAGATACCAGTTGTCGGCCTTGGAGCCTGCAAGTCGTGTGCAGTGGATCCGGGACTGCTGCCCTGCGCCGATACCGATGGCCTGTCCGTCCTTTGCATAGCAAACGGAGTTAGACTGGGTGTATTTCAAAGTGATGAGGGCGATGACAAGATCTCTTGCCGCACTCTCGGGCAGATCCTTGTTGGCGGTGACAATGTTGGATAACAGATCCTTGTCGATCTTCAATTCGTTCCGGCCCTGCTCGAAGGTCACGCCGTAAACCTGTTTTCTTTCGATGGGTGCGGGACGATATGCAGGATCCATCTGCAGAACGTTGTAGGCGCCTTTTTTCTTGCTCTTTAAGATCTCAAGGGCCTCGGGCTCATAACCGGGAGCGATGACACCGTCAGAAACCTCTTTTTTGATCAGGAGCGCGGTAGCCACGTCACACACATCGGAAAGGGAGATAAAATCACCGAAAGAGGACATTCTGTCGGCACCTCTGGCCTTTGCATAAGCGTTGGCAAGGGGAGTCATTTCGATACTGTCATCTACCCAGTAGATCTTTTTCTCTACTTCGGATAAGGGCTGGCCAACAGCCGCACCTGCGGGGGATACATGTTTAAAGGAAGTGGCAGCGGGAAGTCCCGTAGCTTCCTTTAATTCCTTCACCAGCTGATAACCGTTGAAGGCATCCAGCAGGTTGATGTAACCGGGTTTCCCGTTCAGTACCGTGATGGGAAGCTCGCTTCCGTCTTCCATGTAAACTCTGGAAGGCTTCTGATTGGGGTTGCAGCCGTACTTTAACTCTAATTCTTTCATAATAATATCCTCCGTCGTTCCGACAATATCACTTGTTTTTATTCAGAATACAGGTACGAACACTTCCGTCCTCCCCGATAAAACGGGTAAAGAGGGAAACCTTGTTTTCTTCGTTCAGGCTGTTCCAGACTTTATTTGTAAAGGTCTCGAGATCATTGTCCTCAATAGCCACGGGTGTGGGTTCCCCTTCGTAACTGGGCAGGGGATTTCCGTCGCCCATGTAGGTGTGGATAAATCTGCCCACGCCGGCCTTTGGATGATCATAGGAGAACGTGTACCGGAGGCAGCATGCCGGATCCCCGGCATCACTCTTTAAAATGGACATTTCAAAGGGCATTCCCTCTTCCCCGGTGTGGATCACGCCGGAGATCCTGGGTGTGAAATTGGGAACATCAGGTTCAAACTCTCTGGTACGAAGAGACTCTTCGAAAGTCTTACCTTCCTTCATCAGATCATAGATCGTATCGGTCTGATCGCCGTTTGTCACGATCACGTCCTGATCAAGGATCCTGACCGGTGCGTAGATGATAAGGCTGGGATCCTGCAGCTTGGAAGGATCAAAGGCTTCCGTCCTAAGACCTTTTCCGAGGCCGTTGTCCTCTCCTTCTTCCACAAAGATCCTGTTTCTGCTGTTTTCGCTTCGGCCCATGATGAAATAGGCAATGGCGGTGTTTTTCCCGTCCGGTGTCTTACCGAACAGAATACCTCTGCCGGGGTAGGTGGTAGAGGAAATCTCTTCTTCCAGCTTTTTGATGATCATTTCTTCGCTCCCTTTTTGTTAATGTACTTGTCGATAAAGACAGTTCTTTTCAGCGGTTTATCGAAGTAGAACCCTTGGATATAGGCCACTCCCAAACCGGTCAAAGCATTGTATTGTTCCTCGTTCTCGATACCTTCCACACACACCTTGCTGCCAAGGACTTTCGCCAGTTCGGTGATCATGCGGATAAAGGCCTGGGGATAAGTACCCTCAGCCAGATCTTTGACAAAACTCTGATCCACCTTGATGATGTCCAGGGGCATTTCGCGAATGTGGCTTAAGGACGAATAGCCGGTACCGAAATCGTCCAGAGCGATCTTACAGCCCATGTCACGGATGTGTCCAAGGACTTCTTTCATACGCCTCATATCGTTCACGGCAAGAGACTCCGTCACTTCCACCGTAAGGTTCTTGGGATCCAGGTTGGTCCGGTCAAGAACTTTGCTGATGGTCTCTTCGATCTCGGGCTGAAGGAGCTGGACCACCGAAAGGTTAACGTTCACATGGTGATGAGGATAGCCGTTGTCATTCCAGCGCTTGCAATCGCTGCAGGCCTTTTCCAGGATGTGGGCTCCGATGGGAGTGATCAATCCCAGGTACTCTGCCAGGGGAATGAACTCACCGGGTGCCACAAATCCCATTTCCGCACTGTTCCAGCGGATCAGGGCCTCTGCGCCGACGCAGACGGGATCTTTCCCGGTCACTTCCATAATGGGCTGGTAATATACTTCGAACTCATCACAGCCGAGGCTTGCGGCCTCACGCATGTTCTTTTCCATGTCAAGACGTTTTCCGGAGCCGATATCGGCGGAGTCGGAGTACCTGGCCACCCGGTTCTTACCGGATTTCTTGGCCTGATACATGGAAACGTCTGCTTTTTTGATCAGGTCATCCACCTTGTCACCGTCATCCGGGAAGGTGACGATACCCATACTCATGGTACAGTAATAATCCGCACCCTTTAAGAACCAGGGTTTTGCGAAGATGGCCTTGATCTTGTCGATAATGTCCGACACGTTTCCATACGCTTCCGGAGGAATGATGATGACAAATTCATCCCCCCCCATTCGGTAGCAGGAGTCCGTGATCCCCGCCACATGCTGGATGCTGTGGGAAATGGACTGCAGGAGCATATCGCCGTACTGATGACCCAGACCGTCGTTGATGTGCTTGAAGTCATCCAGATCCAGATAAAGCAGAGCTCCCTGGGTATTATCATTTTTAGCGGTATCAATAAACTTGGCCAGATCCCGTTCGCAGCACATACGGTTGTAAAGGCCGGTCAGGAAATCCGTATAGGCCTGCTGCTCGATCTTCTGCTGGTAGACCTTCTTGTCCGTGATGTCGTACATGGAGCAGAGAAGGACGTTCTTATTGTCCATCCAGCTGATCCTGGTGTAATAAAAGTCGTACCAGGTGTCCCGGCCGAAATAGTGAAGTTCGTAATTGCCTTCATCCAGGGAAGGAACCAGTTTTTCCCCGAAGATGTCCATCAATTCCCCGTCTTTTAATTCCCGGGAAAAGCTCGCCCGCACGAAACGGTTGGCGAACAGGATCTTTTTCTCCTCGGGACTCCAGACGAAGACTCCGCATCCTACATTATCCAGGATAGACTCCAACGTCCGGTAGGAACCTGCCAGAGAATTGCTCTGCACACGTCTTGTGATAATGGACTGCAGGATCCGCACCGCATCGTTCATGTAGCGGATCTCTTCGATCTCCCAGTTTCTTTCTTTGTCGGTCTCATAAAAACCGGCGTACATATTGGCCTGACCGTTGATGGAGATCGGGATCACAGCCAGAGCGTATACGGAGTTATTCTCCAGTGCCTCTCTCTCATCGGAGGGAAGCGTCGTGGCATAGGAAATGACCACCGGTTTTTCCGGTTTTCCCGAAAGAGAGGCGTAGTTTTCATAAGAATACTCTGCATCCAGAGGCGTTTCCCCGGGCAGACCGTTCCATCTTGCAATGATCTCGGGTTCTTTCTCGTTTCCCCGATACCTGTAGATACAGGCTCTGCTGATGTCCAGAAATCCGGAAACGATCTCCAGACAGGTGGACATGATCTTTTCGATGGGTTCTTCCCGATCCAGGAGTTGAACCAGTTCCGTAGTGGCCCCAAGGCGTTTTACGGTCATTCCCAGTTTTGCATCCTGGAAGGCGCCCATCATGTTGTCACCCTGTTTTTCCCGGATGGCACCGGCCTGGGCCTGGGATTTGGAAAACTCCGCCAGACAGTCCAGAAACGCGGTAAAGCGTCCCGAGTCGGTATATGTTGTAAATCCGGTTTCTTCCACGTTCCCGCGGATAAGATCGGACAAAACGGCGATAAAGCACCATGTTACATTGGCGGAAATACCATCCTGCTTCACATCCACCACACCGATCCGGATCCAGGGTACGGAGGTTTCCTCCATCAGCAGATCTTCGTATTCGCTGGTATGGATCCTGTGACAGGCATCGGAGCACTGCTTCATGTCAATGAGGTCCCGGAGTTTTTCGACTTCTTCCTCTTTTCCGGACACCGGCGTCAAAAGAACACCCTTTTCGTCCTGGCAAAAGCCAAACACACCGGCAGCATGACACAGGTCAGACAGTTTTTTGATCATGGATGAATTCTGATCTTTCATCATCAATGTCCTTTTCCTTTCGGATGCGCCCACCCAAATTACATAGATATAGGTATTCTAACACAAATTGAGCCAAAAAATCCACAAACTATCTTGTTTTTCCATGTCTGATAAGGGATGATGAAAAGGAAGAATACGCAATTTGCGGAAAGGTGGACCACCCTATGGAAAGCGCTTACATCGGAATCCCCTGTTCTCCGGGGACAGCACTTGGAAAAATCCTGGTGTTGGATCAGGAAATACAGGAGAAAAACGGATTGAAACCGACCGGAAATCCGGAGTGTGAGCAAAGGAAAGCCAATGCTGCCACGGAAGAAAAGCGGCTGGAAAACGCTTTGGCGATCTTTCGGAAAGAAGCGGAGTCTCTGGTTTCCGCCCTTTCTCGCAATCACAGAGCAGAAGATGCATCCATCCTGGAGGCCTATCTTACCATTGCGGATGATCCGATGATCGCCGAGGAAGTGCGCCGCTTCCTGGAAGACGGAGTCCCCGCGGAGGATGCGGTCAATACGGTTTATGATGCCCAGGTGCAAAAGATCGGGTCCCTGGAGGATCCCTATCTTCGGGAGCGAAGCGACGATATCCTGAATGTAAAGAAGGCCTTATTGCAAAGGCTTGGACCTGCCCGTGCCGGAAAACGGGTCTCCCTTGAGGGACATATCCTCGTGGGAGAAGAAATTTCTCCGTTTGTGCTGATAAAACCTTTCGCCGGACAGCCCTCTGCCATCCTGACAAATAAGGCAGGACAGACCTCTCACCTGGCGATCCTGGCAAGAGCCATGCAGATTCCCATGGTAACAAACATTGAGGGATTATCCGCTCTGATCCGGGATGCAGAGAAAAATCCGGAACACCTTTGTATCGTAAACGGAGACACGGGAGAAGTGATCGCGGATCCGGGTGAGGATACGCTTCGGGAATTTGAAGAAACCCGCAAAAAAGAAATCCCGGAAGAAGGTCCGGCCGGAGAAGAAAGAGCCGAGGCCACGGATGCCGGCACATCACCCGCCTTTTTCGGAAACATCGCATTTCCCCGGGAAGCAGAAACGGTTGTTTCCTGTGGGGGCGCAGGCGTAGGGCTGTTCCGGACGGAATTTCTGGGAGCAGACTACGATAACCCGGAATCCTACGAAACCGCGGCTGCAGTCCTTGGGAAACTGCCACTTGTGGTGCGTACTTTAGACCTTGGTGGCGACAAGATCCCGGAAGGGTTTAGCGGTTTATCCGCTTTTAACGGCGTCGGGGGAAGCGATGATGGAACAACCCGGGGAATTGCCTACTGCCTGGCCCATCCGGACATGTTTAAACCTCAGCTTCGGGCCATTTTAACGGCGTATTCAAAGTATCCGAACATCCGGATCCTGCTTCCCATGGTGAGAACACCCATGGACATCCGGGAAACCAAAGAGCTGATCACCAAATGCAGCCGGGAACTCTTCGGACCGGGAGATCACCCGCTCCCGAAATTGGGAATTATGATCGAAACCCTGGAAGCTTATTTTCTTGCAGAAGAACTTGCAAAAGAAGCAGATTTTTTCTCCATCGGCACCAATGACCTCTTTGCAGCCATCGCAGAGGAAGAACGTTCTTCCCCGAAACCTCGGAATTTCCAATATGATGCAGGTCTCTTAAAATACATCTGCCACATCAAAGAGGCCGGCTCCAATGCGGGGATCCCTGTCTGCCTTTGCGGAGAGATCGCAGCAGATCCCCTGCTGCTCCCCGTTTTTATCGGAATGGGATTGAAGAGCTTCAGTGTCAGCGCTCCCTATATTTCGGAGTTAAAGCGGAAGTCTGCAGGAATCACCGAAGAAAACGGGCGGAAGCTTGCGAATCAGGTCTTCTGTATGGACTCCGAAGAGCTGTTGGAAACCTTGCAAAAATTTTCTTAAAATCATCATTCTTGCAAAAAGAAAGTGGATTGGTTGACATCTTTGTTGTTATGTCAACCAATCCGCTTATTTTGTTGAAATTTGCAATATTCTTGTTTAATTATCAGAAAACAGCCTAATTGTTGTTTTCAATGCTGTAGTTAGGCGCTTCTTTGGTGATATGGATGTCGTGAGGGTGGCTCTCCTTCAGGGATGCGGCGGAGATCTTCACAAATCTGCCCTGCTCCTTCAGGTCCTCAATGGTGGGCGTTCCGCAATATCCCATACCGGATCTGAGTCCACCGATGAGCTGGAATACGGTATCTTCTACGGATCCCTTATAGGCTACGCGGCCTTCCACGCCTTCGGGTACCAGTTTCTTCGCATCGGACTGGAAGTAACGGTCTTTGGAACCGTTCTCCATGGCGGCGATGGAACCCATACCTCTGTATACTTTGTATTTTCTGCCCTGGTACAGTTCAAAGGTACCGGGAGCTTCGTCACAACCTGCAAAGATGGACCCCATCATACAAACGTTACCGCCTGCTGCGATGGCCTTGGTAAGATCGCCGGAG
>JAEEGL011407185.1_pt1 | contig 10138 bp, 6 predicted proteins | sample 9134231 | NCBI WGS metagenome assembly JAEEGL01 (sample SAMN16246548, study PRJNA631951) | gut metagenome | biome: gut microbiome; feature: rumen; material: fiber-attached | host: Bos | place: Iran: Karaj | collected 2018-10
ACCTGGATCTGCATAAGCTCCCTGTATGCCTCGATAAAGCGGTCCCTTAAGGCCACGGTATAGCTCAGCGCCGTGGAAGCCTTCGCAGCCGCTATTGAAAGATCATGGGTATTTTCCGAGATACCCATGGCAAATTTTATCTGTTCTTCCTCTGAATCATGTATCAGAGAATTGGTCTCATTCAGATTCGTCATGGCCGAATCAAGGAAGGAAGCAAAGCCCTCATCCTTCACCGGAACGGTTGTGGAGGCCCTTGCTGCCGCATTTGCTATGGCATTTGAGCCGGTAGCTCTTATATTTGATAATTCCATGATCACACCTCCTGTATCAAAACAGGGGATCCCCCCTGAAAAGCCTCTTGATCCTCGTCAGGATCTGTCGGTAAAACAGACAGCCGGAATGATGATCATCATGTAACGATTCACCGGTTCATCAGCCTCTTCCGATGGATAATCCGGTAGTTGCCATGCTTTTTGAGGCGTTAAAAGCAGTGGCATTGGCCTGATAGGCTCTGGTGGCATCTATCAGGTTGGTCATTTCGGTAACTATATTAACGTTAGGATACCATACATATCCGTCCTCGTCCGCATCGGGATGGGCGGGATCGTAAACCCGCTTCATGGGCTCCTTCTGATCCTCGTAGATACCGCTCACCTTAACGCCGTCGCCTATGTCCATTCCCCTGGTCTTACGAAAGATCGTTCCGAAGCTTGTGGGATCCATGGTCTTTTCCGTAAACTTTACCACCTTTCTGACATAGGGTTTTCCGTCCTCAGTCCTGGTGGTATTTGCGTTGGCCACGTTCTGTGAGATGATATCCATCCTGAAACGCTCCGCGGTAAGGCCGGAAGCATTTACTCCAAAGGTCTTAAAAATACTCATATACCATGTCCTTTCAATAATAAGCGCTTTTACTTGCTGAGTACGGTCTTTATATTGTTGAACTCCTCATTGATGCTCTGTACAAGCGCATTGTACTTAAGCTGATTGGAGGCAAGCTCAACATTTTCGGTATCGATATCCACGTTGTTTCTATCCAGACGGTATGCATACCCTGAATAGTCTGAGTAAGTTCTGGGGTTTATTTTTGACAGTCCGTTTTGATTAAGGTGATCGACCTTTTCGTCCAGAGATACGTACTTGCTGGCTTTAAGGTCGTGCTTCAGCTCTGCCTCAAAGGAAACATCCTGCCTTTTATAGCCGGGAGTATCCACATTGGCAATATTATGCGCTATGGCCTGATTTCTCATCCATGCACCGTCCGCCGCCTTGTCAAGCACGTTGACATAGTTAAAGACATCAGAATTAATCATTTTTACTCACCCCTTTCTTCATTATATTTGATTTCCGTCAAAAAACAAGGTGGTTTTGCAAAAAAACGGATTTTCGCCTATGACAAAAATCCGTTTCTTCTCTTATGATTCCGTTCTTAAGATATTCAGTTGTTGCTGACGTCACCTATATCTCGTCAAACACCACCGGGTTGAGGACCTTTATATAGGTACCCTTCATCCCGGAGGATTTCGATTCGATAACCCCGGCGCTCTCAAGCTTTCTCAGGGCGTTAACGATCACCGATCTCGTGATCCCAACCTTATCTGCTATCCTGCTGGCCACAAGTATGCCCTCCATACCGTTCAATTCATCGAAGATATGACGGATGGCCTCGGTCTCCGTGGCCGACATGGTTGACAGGGCAGCGCGTACATCCCTTACGCGCCTGAGCTCCTCGGCATTTTCATCGGTGACCGCCCGGATCATCTCAAGGCCGACTACCGTAGCGCCGTATTCACACAATATTATATCGTCAATATCGTACTGTTCCTTAACGTTATTGTTATAAAAAAACAGAGTCCCCAGTCGTTCACCCGCTATATCTATGGGAGTGATCAGGGCACAGCACCTTCCTGCCGCCTCCTTGCCGAAGCCCAGTGTAAGAAGATTTACGTTTTCCTTGGTTGAAAGGATGCCCAAAAGCCTGTCATTTAAGCTTTCGTCTATGAATTCCCCTACCTTGTTGCTTAACAGACCTTCTATCTTTGAGATATCCCTTCTGGTGCCGATACCGAGAAGCTTGCCCTTTTTGCTCAGTACCAGAACATTGGACTCCAGTATATCCTTAAGGACCTCACAGATGTCGCTGAACACAAACTTGCTTGAGGTGTTGTTATGCAGGAGCCTGTTAAGCATCCTGGTCTTATCAAGTAACTGTAAACTACTCATTTTTCCTTCTCGCTGCATCGCCGTTTAAAAACTTCGGCGGTAAGAACGTTTTTCAGAAAGACTGATCAAAGCCGGATCCAGTACACCGAATAATTAATTTCTGTTACATTCACGCAGGATGATGGCAGTTAATTATAATTCGGTGTGCCAGTATGCACTGCTTTATCCGGCACAGGCTTCATAGCCTTAAGCAGACCGGCATTTCTCTCATATAGTATAATCAGATTTAACGATTAATTCAAGCCGATTTCAGTTTTTTTTGTCCGATCTTCCGAATTTTCTGACTTTTTATCTGTTATCGTCCCGCAATCCGGGTTGATACAGAGGAGCTTTGCCCCTTTCTCAACCATTATCCCTCCGCAATCCGGACATTTTTCATTTGTGGGTCTCTGCCAGGACATAAAGTCACATTCCGGCCCGTTTTCGCAGCCGTAGAACCTTCTTCCCTTCTTGGTCTTTCTTATTACCAGATCTCCTCCGCACTTAGGGCAGGAAACTCCGATCTTTTCAAGGTACGGCTTGGTATTCTTGCATTCCGGAAAGCCGGGACAGGCTAAGAACCTGCCGTGAGGCCCGTATTTGATCACCATTCTCCTGCCGCACTGATCGCAGAGCACATCGCTTTCCTCGTCCCTCACTTCTACATGCTCAAGCTCCTTTTCGGCCTGCTTTACAGCCTCATCCAGATCCGGGTAGAAATTCGCGATGATGGTCCGCCAGTCTACAGTCCCCTCCTCGACCCGGTCGAGCAGGATCTCCATATTTACGGTAAAGTCCTTGTTGACAATACTGGCAAAGGATCCCTTCATTATCCTGTTTACCGCTTCTCCCAGCTCGGTTACAAAGAGATTCTTGTTTTCCTTTGCTATATATCTCCTGGCAAGCAGCGTGGTTATCGTGGGAGCATAGGTGCTTGGCCTTCCTATCCCTAGCTCCTCCAGGGTACGCACCAGGGAAGCCTCGGTAAAATGCGGGGCAGGCTGGGTGAAATGCTGCTTCGGATCAAAGCCCTCGAAGGAAAGCTCGCTTTCGGTGGAAAGCTCTCCGAACGTAAGCCCCGTCTCCTCCTTCTCATCTTCCTCGGGTGTATATACGCTCATAAAGCCGTCAAAGACCAGCTTTGAGGCAGATACGCTGAAGCGGTGCTCTCCCGCCGCGATCTTTACCTGGACGGTATCATAAACAGCCTGGGTCATGCGGCTGGCGGTGAACCTCTTCCATATCAGGTTGTACAGCCTGTACTGATCCCTTGTAAGGGAATCCTTAATGAGAGCCGGGGTTTTTGAGATATCCGTCGGTCTTATGGCCTCATGGGCATCCTGTATCTTTTTCTGATCCTTTGAATCTGAAGAAGACTTTTTCCCGGCATACTTTTCTCCGTATTTTTCCGAGATATAGCCGTATGCCGCCTCCTCGGCCTCCTCCGCTATCCTGGTGGAATCTGTACGAAGGTAGGTGATAATGCCTACGGTGCCCTCTCCCTCAACATCAACTCCCTCATAGAGCTGCTGAGCTATCCTCATGGTCTTCTGGGTTGAAAAGTTCAGGGTCTTGCTGGCCTCCTGCTGGAGAGTCGAGGTCGTAAACGGAAGCGGAGGCTTTCTTTTTCTCTCACCCTTCTTAATTTCCTCAATCTTATACTCTTCATTCTCCAGCTCCTTCTCTATGGCCTTTAACTCATCCTCGGAGCCTATATCGCTCTTTTCCCCGTTTTTCCCTATATAGTGGGCGATCAGAGGTTTCTTTTCCCCCTTTACCTTAAGGGACACATCCAGAGTCCAGTATTCCTCGGGTATGAAGGCATCTATCTCCTGCTCCCTGTCGCAGATAAGACGAAGCGCCACGGACTGAACCCTTCCGGCGCTCAGGCCTCTCTTGACCTTGGCCCAGAGCACGGGAGATATCTTGTATCCCACTATCCGGTCAAGTATCCTCCTTGCCTGCTGGGCATCCACCAGATTGATATCTATGTTTCTGGCCTTCTTAAGAGACTCCTTTACGGCATTCTTTGTTATCTCATTGAAGGTTATCCTGCGAACGTTCTTACTATTGTCATCCAGATTCAGCGCCTTGATAAGATGCCAGGAGATCGCCTCTCCCTCCCGGTCAGGGTCGGTTGCCAGATATACCTTATCCGCCTTTTTCGCAGCCTTCCTGAGAGCCGCCAGCAGTTCACCCTTTCCTCGGATGGTAATATATTTCGGTTCAAAATTATGCTCCACATCGATGCCCATCTGGCTCTTGGGGAGATCCCTTACATGGCCGTTGCTTGCCATCACCTCATAATTTGAGCCCAGAAATTTCTTGATCGTCTTAACCTTGGCAGGCGACTCAACGATCACCAGATTCTTCGCCATACATCATTTTCTCCTGTTCCTGAAAAAGCTGAAAAACAATATACACCTAATCTGCTTAACAAGTCAAGTATAAGGAACAGGATAGTTACCATTCACGGGTCACCCCACCCGCATTCGCAAAACCCGTGCTTGCGCACTCTGCCGTCTGCTTACGCAGACTCGTTTTGCTCATGTGGGTAGGGTGACCGCTTCCCGGTTTCATGATGGGAACGTTAGATTTTTACATAATACCCCTTCCCGAGCTCCTTTACAAAGCCGCCTGCCATCAAAAGCATCACGGCCTTCATAAATTCCACGATATCAAGCCCCGTTTCTTCGCAGAGGCTGTCCGTGCTCTTTGCGTAATAATCCAGTGCTTCAAGCAGTCTTGCCTCATTTTCCGAGGGCATATAGCTTTCCCCGTTTGTTTTCTTAAGGCATTTCATTCCTTCCTCTTTTTTCTCTTTTTTATCCGGATCTTCAGAAGCTCCCTCTTCCATTTCCCCGTCCCCGGTAAGCCTTCCGTACTTATCCTCAAGTAAGGCCAGGATATCCTCAACGGAGGACACGGGTATCGCTCCCTGCTTCCACAGCCTTATACAGCCCTCGCTTAAGGGATCCGTTATCCGTCCCGGTATCACCGCCACATCTTTACCCTGGTCAAGAGCCATATCCACCGTGATGCCGGTGCCCGATCTTACCCTTGCCTCCACGACCACCACGAGATCGCTTAAACCGGCTATAAGCCTGTTCCTTGCGGGAAAAAGACAGGCCCTCGGCATTGTCCCCGGTCCGTATTCCGAAATGACGCCTCCCTGCACGCAAAGCCTTTCGTAAAGCTCTCTGTTTGCCTCGGGGTAACAGACATCCACCCCCGACCCAAGGACACCGTAGGAAAGGCCTCCCGCCTTAATACAGGCCATCTGCGCCACCCCGTCTATACCGAAGGCCATTCCGCTGACCACCGGGATCCCGCTTTCGGCTAGCCTCTCCCCCAGCATAGAGGCTACCCTCCTTCCGTATTCCGAGCAGTTCCTGGCGCCGATCAGCGCAACCGAGGGGCTGTTATCAGGGGGGACCTCTCCCCTTACGAAGATCCCGAAGGGATGACCGCTTATCCTTCTGAGCCTCTCCGGAAAGGCTGACGAATAATAGGGAATGAACCGTATGCCCTTTTCAAGGCTCTTTTCGTATTCAGCCTGAAGATCAAACTCCGCCCTGTGTTTTTTTATCATGTCCACGCATCTTTCGGTGACACCCTTGAGCCTGAGAAGACTCTTTTCATTCATTTCGTATATGTGCCTTGCCGAGCCGGCCTCCATGGCCATCCTGCAAAGGGGCATGCTGTAGCTTCCTCCGATGCAGGCCCACCAGAAATCATACAATATGTCATCATTTCTCATAAGTCTTCTACGCTCCGTACATGCGGTTATAGTGAATGGCCTCGGTCAGCGCCTCCATTGATATCTCCTGTGCTCCGGAAAGATCAGCTATGGTTCTGGCCACCCTTAGTATCTTATGGTATGACCTGGCCGAAATACCAAGCCCCTCTGCCATTCTGAGAAGGAAAGCTTCCTCCTCAGGCTTAAGGGCGCAGAAGGTTTTGATGTCAGCCGCGCTCATGGCGGAGTTGAAGAACACGCCCTCTCTGTCCTTAAACCTTTCCTTCTGTATATCGTGAGCCTTTCTCACCCTTTCCCTCACGCTCCGGGAGCTTTCGTTCTCCTTTTTGGCAAACATATCACGATAATCAGGCTTTTCCACAGTGATGCATATGTCTATCCGGTCAAGCAGGGGCTTTGACAACCTGTCGGTATATCTTTTTATCTCTCCGGCGCTGCAGGAGCATCTGCTCAGATCGGGATATGCCCCGCAGGGGCAGGGGTTCATCGCTCCCACCAGCATAAAATCCGCGGGATAGGACAGGCTCCCCCTGAACCTCGTAAGATTGATCCTCCTATCCTCCAGAGGCTGTCTCAGGCTTTCGAGAGCGCTTCTGGAAAATTCCGGCATTTCATCCAGAAAAAGTACGCCCCTGTGAGCAAGGGAGATACATCCCGGGCGCATTCCCACCCCGCCTCCCGTCATTCCAACCTCTGTGACGGTATGATGAGGCGACATGAAAGGCCTCTTATTCATGACTCTCTTGTTATTAAGAGCTCCCGCAACACTGTATATCGACGAGACCTCAAGGCATTCCTCTCTTGAGAGCTTTGGCAGGATAGTGGGTATGCACTTTGAGAGCATGGACTTTCCGGCCCCGGGAGGGCCTACCATCAGTATATTATGCATCCCGGCGGCCGCGATCTCTATCCCCCTTCTGGCAAGCCTCTGTCCGTTGACATATTTAAGATCCGTGCTCTCATCCTCATGATCCGGGATCACAAACTCCTCTTCGCAGGGTATCTTTCTTTCCCCGCGCAGAAACTCCATCAGCTCCGGAAGATCCCTTATCCCGTAGACCTCAATGCCGTCCACCACGCAGGCCTCCCCGGCATTTTCCCGCGGAACGATAAGCCTCTTTATCCCCTCCTGCCTTGCCTTAAGAGCCATGGGCAGTATCCCGTTGATGGCCGCAAATTCCCCTGAAAGCATCAGCTCTCCCGCAAAGAGGGTATCCTCAATGCTGTCCCCGGGGATCTCCTTCATTGCATGAAGGACGGCCACCGCCATCGGCATATCGTAGCCCGTACCTGACTTTCGTATGTCTGCCGGGGCCAGATTGACGGTAAGATGCTTAACGGGCAGCATTATCCCGGAATTCTTAAGGGCGGTCTTCACCCTCTCCCTGGCCTCCTTCACCTCGCTCCCCAGATAGCCAACCAGCTCAAAGAGCGGCATACCCTCCGATATATCCGCCTCAACCCGCACCATGAAGCTCTCGATCCCTCTTATTCCGCCCGACAATACACAGCTTACCATCCACACCTCCGTCTTACCTTACCGGTCCCTGAAACTTCTGTTCACCATTAACGGATCTTTACGCTACATCCAAAAGATCCGCAAACGGTAACTTGTGCTGCACTATAAACGATGGGTCGGCCAAAAGCAAGGACAATATGGCTCTAAAACGCAACTTCGGAACTCTGCATAAAAAAAGGTTCTCCATCCCGGTTAAAGTTTGGAGAGCCTCCCGTACATGCATACAAAAATCAGGGCCTTTGGAACCCTGATCTTTGTGCAGAATTATTTTTTTAATATCAATCGTTATTTATTCCTTTTCCATTTTTCACTGATAAGCTTTTCGAATTCCTCTACCGGCACAGGCCTTGAATAGTAAAAGCCCTGGGCGATATCACATTCTATTCCCCTTAAGAAATCAAGCTGCTCTTTAGTCTCCACGCCCTCCGCGATCACCTTGAGCCCCAGCTGCTTCGCCATCCTGACCGAAGCCTCCACTATGATCTTCCCACGGTCAGTTGCCATTATCTCGTCAAGGAAGAACCGGTCGATCTTGATGATGTCAACAGGCGCCTTCCTGAGCATATTGAGCGAGGAATAGCCCGAACCGAAATCGTCCATCAGCACCTTATAGCCTCTTTCCCTGAGCTCTTCCATTTCCTTAAACAGCCCCTGGGCATCATCAATGAACAGATTTTCGGTTATCTCAACCTCCAGCTGATTCTTGTCTATCCTGTGTTTTTTGGTAAGCTTGTCGAGGATCCCCGGTATATCCACCTCTCCTATATTGAGCCTGGAAACATTCACCGAGACCGGAATATCAAAGCCCTTCTTTTTAAGCTTCCGTATATAGGCGCAGGCCTCCTCCCACATGTAGCGGTCAAGCTTCATAATGAAGCCGTTATTTTCAAAGAGAGGTATAAACTGGGCCGGAGCAATGACCCCTTTCGTCGGATGCACCCACCTTACCAGAGCCTCCGCGCCGTGCAGAGTCTCATCGGCTATGTTTATCTGGGGCTGGAGATACATCACGAACTCACGGTTGCGAAGGGCCGCCTCCATCTCTGCCTCTATCTCCTGCTGCTCTCTCAGCTGCAGCCTTATCTCATCATCGTAAACGGCGTAATTTGACAGCATCGAACCCTTTATCTGCTTCTTTACGGCCCGGGCCCTGTCACACATGAGCCTTATCGGAAGGCTCTTATCCGTCACCTTATATATCCCGAATACCAGAGTGACCGGCATATTGATCTCCCTGTCCCTGGAAACCGCCGTATTAAGAGCGTCCATCAGATCGATGAAATCCTTGTCCTTCTCATACCATATGAAAATGCTGAACACATCAGCCTGATACCGCTTTCCTATGCAGTCCTTCGGAAGGCACTTCCTTATGGCCTCCCCCACCTGCCTGATCAGTTTGTTTCCGGCCTCTATCCCGTATCTGTCGTTAACGAGCCTGAACCGATCGATATCTATTGAGATTATGGCGGTCTTTTTATCCTCCCACAGATACAAAAGCTCTTCCACGCGCTGATAGAAGGTCTCACTGTTGAACAGTCCGGTGAGAGAGTCAAACTCGGCCCGGTACTCCATCTCCTGCTTTATCTTCATCTCGGAATCAACATCCTGGAAGGTCCAGAGATATCGTACAGGCTTGCTGTCGATCCCCAAAAGGGCCTGAACGGTCACGGTATACCACACGGCCGTCCTGTACTTATTATAGAGCCTCAGAGTCAGCTTCTGATTGACGCCGTTTCTGATCTCCTCCTTAAACGTTTCAAACTTCTCCTTGTCCTCCTCATGGCATCTGATGCTGTTAATGAGCGACCATTCGTTAAGAAGATATTTTCTGTTTATCGGGAAGATATCGTCAAACATCGGGCTGAGATAATGATCTTTTTCCGCGACGCTGTACTCATATACAAGGATGCCCACCATCTCGTTGACATTTTCATGTCTCTCATTTGCCAGGGCCATCTCCTTCATGATCTCGCTCTTCTGGACCATGATCTCGTGCCTGACCTTAGTTTCCATTTCCTCGAGCCGGTGTCTCTTGTACTCGTCTATATCGAGACAGATTATCATTATCCTGGGATATTTCTCGTCAATGAAGACCGAATAAATATTGTACCAGCGGTATTCGTCATCGACGGAAAGCAGCCTCACCTCTCTGGCCAGGAGATTTATCCCCTGCTTCTTAATCTGGCGCAGGTATCTAGGATCGGTGGCCTCGAAAAACTCTCCCCTGTCCTCAGGACACACAACATGTTCCGTAAAATAATCACGAAGGTTCTTGTAATTCGTGATCCGCATGTCCATAACGCTCTTTAAATTCTTTTCCTTCATCCTGATACAGGAATTTCTGGTAAGATCCACATCCCAGATAAGCCCGAGCATATAGACCATGGCGCTTCGTATGCGGTCCTCGCTCTCGCTTATCTGGATATCCTGCTTCTCCAGATCCTCCCTGATAGAAGAATTTACAAAAATATTGTTACCGTTTCTCAGAGTGATCTTGGTGCAGCGCATCGGCGTTGAAAGATGAAGGGTCGGAAACGTTACATCCGCGTCAGCCGTTCCCAGATCCCTGGAAATCTGATCTATCGGACAGTCGGGACAAGGCTCTTCGTAATTCTTATAACTCCTGTAACAGCATCGTCCCACACAGTTTCCGAACA
>JAEEGL011567417.1_pt1 | contig 10138 bp, 8 predicted proteins | sample 9134231 | NCBI WGS metagenome assembly JAEEGL01 (sample SAMN16246548, study PRJNA631951) | gut metagenome | biome: gut microbiome; feature: rumen; material: fiber-attached | host: Bos | place: Iran: Karaj | collected 2018-10
ATCTCCGGACTTCCGCCAATTTTCTTTATTATCTGTGGCTGTCCTACATCAGCTATGTTAAGAGGTATCATTTTGTTCTCCCTTTTTAGGTTCTCTTACCTAATATTTTTCAGTTAGCCTCTGCTAACCAATCCTATTATAGTTAGCGACCGCTAACTTGTCAAGTGGATTTTTAACTTTATTGAAAAAATATATCCATTGTGGTATGATTAGTGCATCAAAACGGAGGTGAAGATTATGGCTATACAAGAATCAGGCGAGATGTATCTCGAGACTATATATATCCTTTCTCAAAAATCCGATTCGGTACGTGCAATAGACGTGTGTGAATACATGGGATATTCAAAGCCATCTGTGAGTCGAGCAGTTAGCCTTCTGAAAAAATATGATCTGATAACATCAGACAAAAATGGTTATTTAGTTTTAACTGATGAAGGAAGAAAACGCGCTTCAAAAATATATGAAAGACACACAATATTGACTAAGTTACTCGTGAATATAGGGGTAGATGAAGAGACTGCAACAGCAGATGCATGCAGAATTGAACACTATATAAGTGACAAGAGTTTTGAAGCTATTAAAAAATCCATTAAGGGGCATTTTAACGAATAATTGGAATAAACAAACCTTTCTCTACATTTTTGATTGGTTTGTTTTTTTATCGTCAAAGTTTTTTGAGTTTCCCCTTTTTACGTTTGAAAACGTTAAAACAAATACGATTTTTTGACAAACAAAAATCGAAAAATCTAGGTATTATCTCATCTTTTTGTTTATTGTTTTTTGGTTTAGCCATCTATGTGTATATGTGGCCTTTACATTTTTTGCACAATGTAAGAAATCATGGTTTTTGTGAGATAAACAGATAATAGTAACTAAAAACAATGCGTTTTTGCTCCATTTGGTATCATTCTATAGGTTGTTGCGACTAGATTTCATTTTCGTTGTAAAAAAATGGGGAAACTCAAACAAAGTTTATGTTGCCTTGTTAAATAATTACATGTATAATTATTTGTTAGAATAATATGAGTGTAGTAACCTGAGATACAATTCAACCACATATGAAAGCAATTAACTACAAGCTTACCTATGAAAAAAGAAAAACAAATCATATATTACGATGACGAATTGAATAACGAGTTTTCAACCGCTCAGATTGTTGCTAAGAAAATTGGCGATGATTATGTGTACGTTCACAAAAGCGCCATTAAAAAGTTTACACATTTCTTTTGGTACAGAGTGGTAGCAACACCAATTGCCTTTATTTATCTAAAGTTGAAATTCCATCACAAGATAGTTAACAGGAAATTACTCAAAGAATACAAAAAAGAGGGATATTTTATTTTTGGAAATCACACTCAACCGACAGGTGATGCCGTGATTCCGACTATGATAACTTCTCCCCAAGATGCTTACGTGATAGTTCATCCGAATAATGTATCAATGCCTTATCTGGGAAGAGTTACACCCTCCATGGGTGCACTTCCCCTTCCTGACACATTAACAGCAACCAGAAATTTCACAAAAGCAATAGAGACAAGACTAAATGAAAAAAGAGCAATAGTCATTTACCCAGAAGCTCACATATGGCCGTATTACACAAAAATAAGACCATTTACAGACAAGTCATTCTATTATCCGGTAAAATTCAAAACACCTGTCTTTTGTTTTACAAACACATATCAAAAAAGAAAACACAGCTCCAAACCTAATCTTGTGACTTATGTGGATGGACCATTTTTCCCGGATAAAGATTTAAGTGAACAAGAAAAACGAACAAATTTAAGAGATAAAGTGTATAAGTGCATGGTTGAAAGAAGCAAAAATTCAACCGTTGAATATATCGAATATAGAAGGAAGGACCCGAAGTGATCAACATTCTATTTGCTGGCAACAAAGGCGTTTTTGATGGAATACTTACTTGTACCCTATCCATTCTGAAAAGAAGTGAATTGGAAGAACAGGTAAATATTTATGTTCTCACCATGGATGTTTCCCATCTTAAAGATAGTTATGTGCCTATCGAAGACAAACAAATAGCTTTCTTGGAAAGTGTCATAAAAGAATATAATCCTCTCAACACCATAACGAAAATCGATGTCACAGATTTTTATATGGAAGATTTCTCGGGATGCCCGAATGAAGGAGCCTATTGTTCACCATACACATTGATAAGGTTGTTTGCTGATAAAATAGACATCTTACCTGATAAGATTCTTTGGTTGGATGCGGACATCATGTTTAACAGGGACATAAGACTTCTCTATGATATTGATGTATCAGATTATGAATATGCAGCAGCGCGCGATCACTACGGCAAATATTTGATTCATCCGCACTATATTAACGCAGGAGTTTTATTGTTTAACCTCAAAGAAATGAAGAAAACAGGTATCTTTGAGAAAGCAAGACAATTCATAAAGACAAAAAAACTGGTTTTTGCTGATCAAAGCGCATTAATCCGTTCAACCACCAAGAGAAAATTATTGCCGCAGAGATTCAATGATCAGAAATTCCTGCACAAACATACAGTTGTCAGACATTTTTCAAAAAGACTATTCTGGCTGCCATATCCTCATACAGCAAATATCAAGCAGTGGCATGTCAGCCAAGTTCACAAAGTCTTTCACTATTACGTTTTTGATGACATTTTGTACGAATACATTTATTTGAAAGAAAAATACGAGAGAGAGAGCTCAGGACAATGAATAGGAAACAAATCCATATATTCTATTCGTGTGATGAAATTTTTTCAAAGTACACAATAGTTTCGATTACTTCCCTAATAAAGAATGCCTCAAAGAACAATCAATATCACATTCATATATTGAACTCTGATATAACAAGACCAACTGCTGAATTATTTTACAAATTAGAGACAGACAATTTTACAATCACAATAGATGACGTTACTGCTTATCTTCAATCAATAAGCGACAAGTTGCCTATGCGCGACTACTATACAAAAACGACATATTATCGTTTGTTCATTTCAGAGATGTATCCAAGAATCAAAAAAGCTATCTATCTGGATTCTGACACGGTAGTAACAGGTGACATTTCAGAAATGTACAAAATAGATTTAGCGGATTATTATGTGGGTGCTTGCGTTGAAAAAGTAATGGTTGAAACTCCGGTTTTCAGAAATTATGTTGAGAAAGCAATAGGAATCGAAGCAAACAATTTCTTCAATGCAGGTGTTATGCTTATAAACTGCAACAAATTCAGAAAAGAATATGTCCTTGACCGCTTTATAGATTTGTTGAACGTGTACAAATTTGTCGTTACACAAGATGAAGACTACTTGAACGTAATTTGCCACGGCAAGGTAAAGTTTATAGACCAGAGATGGAATGTTCAAACTTATGGTGAGCCGTATTATAAAGCAAAAGATGCAAAAGTTATTCACTATATAATGCAAAACAAACCTTGGCACTACAAAAACTGCATTTATGAAGAAGTGTTCTGGAAATATGCCAAGATGACCAATTGTTATGAAGATATTCTTAACGAGTTGAACAACTATACTGATGAGTTAAAAGCAAGGGATACTCAACAACAACTCTCTCTTGCTCAAACCGCTCAGAAAGAAATCGACAGTGATCATAATTACCTGAAATCTGTTGTCAGAAAAAAACTTGCTCCGGATAGATTGGCAGTACTGGATAAAATACAGCAATTCGAACTCGAAGGAAGATTTGATGAGGATGTTGAAGATGATCCTCCCGCTCCAGTACTTTTGCCGGACAAAATTAATTACATAAGAACAGACCTTGTCTCAAGAACAAAAACAGGACTAGCTTATTTAGCAGCACACATTTTTGTTTCTAACCTGAGAAGAAAGAGACAATTCATCATTAAAGAATTCCGTGGTATAGAAAATTTCACCAATCTTGATTCAGGTGCAATAATCACATGCAACCACTTCAATGCATTGGATAGCTTTGCTATGTATTACACATACAAGGAAGCAAAAACAAAAGGAAGAACTCTATACAGAATTATTCGTGAAGGAAACTATACAAACTTCCCCGGACTATATGGATTTTTAATGAGAAACTGCGACACTTTGCCACTGTCATCAAACAGTAGAACAATGAGAAAGTTTATGAGAGCAGTCGATGAACTGCTGCAGAGCGGCAATTTCATTCTCATATATCCAGAGCAAAGCATGTGGTGGAACTATCGTAAACCAAAACCTCTTAAGAGCGGCGGATTCAGTATCGCAGCAAAGAACAAAGTTCCTGTTCTTCCATGCTTCATTACCATGAATGACAGCAACATTCTCGGTCCGGATGGTTTCTATGTACAGGAATATACTATACATGTCCTTCCGAAAATAAGCCCTGATCCAACCAAGTCTTATAGGGAAAACGTGAATTACATGATGGAAGAAAACTACAAGGCATGGAAAAATGTGTACGAAAAAGAGTATAACACCACCTTGGAATATGAAACTGATCCTAAAATTCTAGAAGAAAAAGGAATTAAAATTTAATTACCAAATTGTTTTGAGGAGTTTCGTTATGAAGACAATCAAAATTAAAGTTGTAGTACAATCTAAAAAAGAGAATGTTCCCGGATGGCCTCACATAAATTACGGCTATGAAGGTAAAACAGAAGAGATAATGTCATGTGTCAGAGAGTATAACCCTGATGCTGTATTTGATGTCATAAGATATACTTCACCTTCTCAAGCTGAAGCAGATTTTGAAAGTGACAAAAAGAAATACGATGGTATTCTTTTGTTGTTGATGACAAACTGGATAAAAATTGACAATTTCTATGCAAAACATACATCAGAAATGCCATTGGCTATCGCTGGTATTTGTTTTTGCGGCAGTGGTTCCCTTCTTGAATCCACAATACCAATGATCAGAGAAAACAATCTTCCGATTCCATATGTTTCTTCAACAAATAATATGGATATTGCAAAACTTGCACGAATTTTGGTTGTAAATGCAAAATTAAAGAAAACCACAGTGTTGGTCATTAAAAATGACACAAACTGCGACAGAGAAAAAGAAGCTCACAAGAGATTCGGAACTAAATTCATCGAAAAATCCGCAAAAGAATTGATGGATGAATTTAAAACCATTTCAAACGAACAAGCTAAGCCAATTCTTGAAAAGTGGTCCAATGGTGCATTAGGAATTGTTGAACCATCAAACAGTGACATTCTTGAAGGTGCAAAACTATACCTTGCTTTAAAGAAAATGGTAAAAGATAACAAGGCTGATGCTGTAACAGTTGACTGTCTTGCTCTTTCCTATGAAGATAAGTATGGCAAGAATCGCCATATGTATCCTTGTTTGTCACACTTCCAGATGAACAACGATGGCGAACTAGGCGTGTGCGAAGCTGATATTGATGCAACAATGTCTTGTCTTATTTCTTTATATCTTGCTAAAAAGCAGGGTTTTGTATCAGATCCTGTAATTGATACATCTTCAGATCAGATTATTTATGCTCACTGCGTAGCTTGCAGAAAAGTATATGGCACAAGCGATGCTCGTTCATGTGATTACTATATTAGAAGCCATGCTGAAGATCAGTTGGGCGCATCAGTACAAGTTATATTCCCGACCGGAGAAAAGCTGACAACATTCACTATGAGCAATGTTAATGGATGGGGTTGCGTACACTCTGCAGAATCAGTAGGAAATGCCGGAGGCGATGCAGGATGCAGAAGCAAACTGGTTGCAAAATGCAATGCAAGAGCTATAATGGACAACTGGATGCCACAATGGCACAGAGTGACGGTATTTGGAGATTATCGATATGATGTTATTAATCTCTTTAAGTTAAAGGGTTTGAGAATTGTAGAAGAAGACAAATAATTTGTAATATAGGTAAAATATTGTTTCGAGGAAAAGAATGGAAAAACAAAAAAACGGAATATCAATAAAAAAAGTTAACTATATTATTGCATTCGTTACTTTTATTATTTCGATTATTCTTTTTGTGGTTACTGTAATGACATCATCAATTTATAATGATGTTCAAAAAACCACCCAAGATCATATAAATGGCGAACACGATGCACAAATGATGCAAGAAGCATCGGATTATTTAACTGAAGAAGTACGTAGCTTCGCTGAAACAGGTGATTTGCAATATTTAAACAACTATTTCAACGAAGTCGAAGTTAACCATAGAAGAGAAAAAGCACTGCAAGAATTGGCAAGTTTATCCACGGATACTGAAATATATAACGCATTGGTTTCTGCGCTAAATGAATCTGTGGATCTCATGAATCGTGAGTATTATTCCATGCGTCTTACAGCAGAAGCTTATGGACATGATATTTCAAAACTACCTCAACAGGTTCAAGATGTAGTTCTTCTCGATGAAGACAAAGATTTGTCTTCAAACGAAAAAGCAGACAAAGCTAGAGAAATGGTATTTGATGATATTTATCATGGCAAAAAAGAACAGATTTCTTTGAACACGCACAAGTGTCTTGAAAAACTGGTCCAGAGTATAGAGCAAAAACGGCAGGAAACAACAACAAGATTCGGTGTGATGATTAATACTCAAAGAGTTCTGATTGTTCTTCTGATTCTTATTGTTATAGCCATAATAGTTATAACTTCTTCCCAAGTCATCATTCCTTTGGTAAATGCAATTCCGGAAATAAGAGATGACAAGCCTATCCCTATTAGAGGCGCTTCAGAATTCAGATTTTTGGCAAAAACATATAACAGAATTTATGAGGAAAACAAAGATAAGAATGCTCAACTAGCATATGAAGCATCTCATGACCAACTAACTGGAGTATACAATAGAAAAGGTTTCGAAAGATTGATGCAAAAAGCAGACTTTCAGGCCGTTGCGCTAATGCTAATAGATGTAGATCACTTTAAATCAGTCAATGACAATTATGGTCACGAAATCGGCGACAAATTGTTGGCAAAACTATCTTCAACTATAAAGTCCGTGTTCAGGTCTGCTGACACTTTGTGCAGAGTAGGCGGAGATGAATTCGTGTTGTTCATGTTCAAGACCGGTCCTCAGGACAAAAATCTTATTAGAGATAGAATTGAAATGCTAAATAAAGAGTTGAGTCAAGCAAGCGATGATATTCCTGCTACATCAATTAGCGTAGGTGTGGTTTTCGGAAATGACCAGACCGGAGAAACTTTGTACAAATGCGCTGACGAAGCTTTGTATTATGTCAAAAACAATGGTCGTCATGGATGTGCTTTCTTCGATGATATAAATAAGCATTGAATGACTCATGACTATAGCCATGGGTTTTATTGGTAAGCATAAGGCCATCTAGATTATTACATCTATGATGGCTAGAGAATAATAACAAAACTCTAGTTAATTGGTAATGCTAGAGTTTTTTTATTCCATTTTTTTAATAATTCTATTCCACCAATAAAATAGGGGCTGTTAAGAAACTAAAAAATCTCTTAACAGCTTTTTTGTGCGTTTATAATCTTCAAAAATAGGTTGTTTTTGATGTTTTATGGGTTATTTTAAGATTTTTCTAGTCATGATTGAAAAGGTGAAAAACTGCAGAACATTTTGCCACAAAAAAGTGAAAAACTGCAGAATTGCCTGAAAATGCACCTTTTCAAAAGCTCTTCCAACATATAAAACTTGAAAATAAACGAAAGAGTGATACAATACCAGTAAAATTGAAACAAAGGGGAAAAGATATGTACACAAAGTCATCAATAAAATTGCTTACAGCTATACTTGCAGTAATCCTTATGATAATTCCCGCTTTCACTTCTTGCGGAAAAACAAATAGTAAAACCGAATCCGAGACTGAACCGGTTGTTCTTTCAACAAATTATGGCACCGCTGTCGAAACTTCGTCATCGTCATCAACAAGTGCGACTGCCGAGGCTACAAGCACGGTTTCCGTCGGCGGAGTAGTTATAAGGTCTCAGATCTCAGGCGCATACTCAATCAAGGGATTCCAGGGATTCGCAGTCAGAATGGGCGCTGACGCCATCAGAGCTCTTTCAGGAATTGCCGGAACACCTTTCGTACGCGCTTATGACATCACAACAAAGAGTAGCCAGGCAGCCTTCGCCACAATCAACGCGGCTGCAGCCTCAGTAGGAGCAACAGTTCTCGGCGCAATCAATGTTGACCTCGGTCAGATGAACGGAGGCAAGTTCACTTCTCTTCCCTATACTGTAGCAGTTCCTGCAACAATTGGCGTAGCGGCAGCAGGCGGCAGAACGCTCGCAGTTGTCAAAGTACTTCCGGGCGGAGCATTCGAGATTCTTCAGGATACTGATGAAGTTTCAGTGACTGTCACATTCAGTATCACAGGCGGACTCTCTGCATATGCAGTAATTGCCTACTGATATATATCCAACAAAGCAATTAAACAATTGAATCAAAAAAGGGGCTGTTAAGAAACTAAAAATTGATGTGTACCCTCTTTACTGGACAACCAGTAAGGAGGGTATAGTTTTATGCGATACAGTTATGAGTACAAGCTGAAATGTGTTGAGATGTACCATGAAGGAAGGTGGCCAGAGACTCCGGAAGGAATAAATGATCCAAAAAATTTTAGGCTTATGGTGATGTTCTCCACTATCTAAATATTACAACTCTTCCATCATCAAGAAATCTTCTAATTTTATGTGTTTAACAGTTGATGTAGAGTAATCTACTATATCATTAGTAATTAATATTTTTTGATTAGAATTATCTAAATTAGCGAATGCTCCAAATTCTCTTTTATATGCGCCCTCGTCAGCAACACTATATGCAACTTGAATATAAAATGTTTTGTTTCCTTTTGTGGCTAAAAAATCAATTTCTTTACCATTGTTTGTAAACACTTTTAGATTATACCCCATATAAAGAAGTTCATTATACACCACATTCTCTAAGTTATGGTCTAAATCATATCTATTGTTATTTGCTCTTAAAGAGTTAAAGCATACATCACAATTATAAATTTTTCCATAATATTGCAATTCTCTTTTTGTTTTAGTTGAATATTGTGGTATTTCATCAATAATATATGCTTCTTTTAACCATTCAATAAATCTAGTCACAGTTGATAATGCCAAATCAGAAAAATCATTTTTCATATGTTTATGAATCGATCTAGCTGAAAAAATTCGTGAATTACTGCATAAAATATAATTAACAACTTTTTTAAATGCTACTTCTTTTTTTATTTTATATCTTTTAATTAAATCATTCACAACTATGGTGCTTTCCAAATCTGATAAATATGCTTTAGTTCCTTCAAGTGAAATGTTTGTAAATCTTCCTGGAAAACCACCCCATACTAAATAATCTGCAACGCTGATGTCAGTTCCAAGTTCTTTAGAATATTCTTTAATCTCTTTATATATAAATGGCCTAATTCTAAAAGATACAAATCGACCACTAAGTAATGTTAAAAATTCACTAGATAATAATTCTGAATTAGAGCCAGTAACAAACACTGAACAGTTATCTAGTCTCAAATCTTTAACCGATACTTGCCAGTCATCTATTTCTTGAATTTCATCAAAAAAACAATAACATTTTCCTTCTTTTCTATTTTCTCTTACGTATTTAACTAGTTCTATTGCATTACTTGCTTTTGAAAAATCACTTGTCTTCTCAAAATTTAAATAAATTATATTATCTGTTTTTTGTTTTATTTCATTTATTATCGTTTCTAGTATTACCGATTTTCCACATCTTCTAACCCCTGTAATGACTTTTATCAAATCACCGTCATAAAATCCTCTAATTGTCTCAAGATATTTTTCTCTTATAATCATAATTACCACCTTATATTCTGCTTGATTGTAGTATACGCTACACTTTTGCGAAAGTCAATGGTTTTGTATTCTATTACGCTACACTTTTTCAGAATATAAAGAAAGTGTTTCACCTTTGCTTTCGCCCTTTTTCCGCATGAGACCCAGTATTCGCCGAACAACCCATATCTTTCGTCACCATTCGTCACCATCAGTTGCTACTTTTTAGGTAAAAAATGATAAAAAATACCATGAAAACAGACCCAAGGGCATAAAAAAAAAGCCCATTTTGACCTATAAAATGAGCTATTTTATAGGTCAAAATGGTTCTTCTTAAATGTCAAAGTAGAAATGTTTTAATACAGTTTTAGCACCCTACTTTGTAATCGTGTAATTATTTTAGC
>JAEEGL011616002.1_pt1 | contig 10138 bp, 8 predicted proteins | sample 9134231 | NCBI WGS metagenome assembly JAEEGL01 (sample SAMN16246548, study PRJNA631951) | gut metagenome | biome: gut microbiome; feature: rumen; material: fiber-attached | host: Bos | place: Iran: Karaj | collected 2018-10
CCATTACGGGCGCTCTGCCCGTCCTGATTTACGAAGGGTGGATTACCTACGGCAGAATGGCCAACCAGAATACGTTTATGGTGATTCCGCAGATGCTGGTGGTTATGGTCGGCGTCATCTGGGCGCTGTGTATTACCTATATGCATCCGCTGACAGTCACCTACGACCTGAAAGTGAAAGGCGTTCTCCGCAACGGCCTGCTGCTGGGCGTCGCACGTCTGCCTTTCAGTGTGGGAATCCGGCTGCTGCACTGCGTTCCGCTTCTGATCGGTTTTATTGCGGTCTGGTTTTTCGGGCTGGATCCGCTGCTGGGGATCCTCCTTCTGTGCGGATACTATATGATCATCGGGTTCGGCCTGAGCCGCTTTATTACCGCCAGCTATACGAACGCTGTATTTGACCGCTTCATCAATCCGCAGATTGAAGGCGCGAAAGTGAACCAGGGACTGCGGGAAAAGGAAGACTTTGACGACGAAGAAGACGAAGACGACGACGAAGGAGAAATCAGGGAATAACCATGTACCAGGCGTTTGCCGAACTGTATGATGAACTGATGAACGACGTGGACTATGAAGGCTGGGCGGATTATTACGTCCGCCTGCTTTCGATTTACGGCGTTCGCGGAGGAAAGGTCTGTGAGTGCGCCTGCGGGACCGGTTCCCTGACAATTCCGCTGCACCGGCGCGGATTCCAGATGACCGGCGTGGATGTGAGCCAGGAGATGCTGTGGCAGGCCGCCCAGAAAACCCGGAGGCAGGGGATCGCCATTCCCTATGTGCGGCAGGACATGCGCGCTCTGAACCTGCACAGGCCCATGGACGCGGTGCTCGCGACCTGTGACGGCGTCAATTATCTGCTGACAGAAGAAGATCTGACAGCCTTTTTCCGTGCCGCTTACCGGGCAATCCGGCCAGGCGGGGCGTTCATTTTTGATGTTTCCACTCCGTACAAGCTGAAAAATGTGCTTTGCAGCGGGCTGCTGGGGGAAGACCGGGAAAATATCACCTATCTCTGGCAGAACACCTGGCATGAAAAACGGCAGACAGTGGAACTGGACCTGACTTTCTTTGTGCGTGATGAGGACGGGAAGTACCGCCGCATTGATGAGCGGCAGCACCAGCGCGCCTGGAGCCAGCAGACCCTGAAGGAGGCCCTGTGGCATGCCGGTTTCCGTGCAGTAAGCCTGTACGGGGATTTCAGCATAAATACCGCGGAAGAAAGAAACCAGCGGTGGCATGTTGCGGCAACACGCGGAGAAGAAGAAACCTGACAGGAGCGGGAGAAAAAAGCAATGACGAAAAAAACACCCGGGGATGAAATGCTCCAGATCGACCTGTGCAACGGACAGGTACGGGTAATGCTGTGCGAGACCACGGCCACAGTACAGAAATGCGCCGACATCCATGAAACCACTCCGGTCTGTACGGCGGCGCTGGGCAGACTGATGACCGGAACCCTGATGCTGGGCATCATGATGAAAGGCGAAGATGAATCCGTAACAGTCCAGATCAAGGGGGACGGACCGATCGGCTCCCTGGTTGCCGTGGCTGATCACGGAGACGTCCGCGCATGCGCGGATTATCCGCAGCTGGAGCTCCCGCCGCGGGAAGACGGAAAGCTGGATGTGGGCGGCGCCGTAGGGCACAGCGGCCGCATGAGCGTGATCAAGGACCTGGGCATGAAGAAGCAGTATATCGGACAGAGTGAACTGGTAAGCGGCGAGATCGCAATGGATTTTGCCAATTACTTCACAGTGTCAGAACAACAGCCAAGCCTGGTGGCTCTGGGCGTGCTGGTCAACGGAAACACGGTGCTGAAGGCGGGAGGACTGCTGATTCAGCCGCTGCCGGGATGTCCGGACGAGATCATTGACCAGCTGGAACTGCGCAGTCCCATGTTTGCCGATATAAGCCGGGAAATGACCTTTGCGCCGATTGAACAGCTGTGTGAGGACTGGTTCCGCGGCCTGGAACCGAGAATTCTTGAACGGACGCCGCTGCGTTACCGCTGCACATGCAGCAGGGAACGGATGGAAAAGGCGCTGATTTCGCTGGGCCGGAAAGATCTCCGAAGCCTGATAGACGAAGACCAGGGGGCAGAACTGGTTTGCCATTTCTGCCGCAGCAGGTACAATTTCAGTACGGCAGACCTGAATGCCATGATGGCCCGGGCCGTGAAAGGAGAAGCAGAGACATGAAGATGCCGGTACACAACTTTGACGAGCACTTTGCTGAATTTACCTCGGAATGGATGAAGGAACACAAAAATGAATACCGGAACTTTGATGAAATGGAAGAGGATCTTCCGAGAATCTATATGGCATTCCTGAACACCCGGGCGCCATGGCTCGGGAGCGTGACTCCGGGCTCTTACTTCACCCAGTTTGAAGATCCGAAGGTCCTGGTGGACTGGCTGCAGCAGTATTGTGCGGAAGGAGTCCCGGTACCGGATCCGCTGCTGGAGCAGATCACTACGGTAGGAAAGCCCTGCGAAAAACGGCTGGTGGAGCTGCTGAAGGATGAAGAAGCAGAAGAGGAAGCACGGATGACTGCCGTGGGACTGCTGCGGGAAATGGAAAGCCTGCAGCCGAAAATGCTGTATATCAACTGGCAGCTGGACCGCGGTCCTAAAGACGAACTGAAAGACAACGCGCTGGAGAGCCTGACTGCCATGGGTGAAACCGTGGTTCAGCCGATTCTCCAGCAGATCGGAAAAGCCGGAGACGCAGGGCGGGAGGCGCTGCTGGAAGTGCTGTGCAATTTTCCGGGGAATGAGCAGACATTCCGCATTGCGCTGGACGCGTTCCGGGCGCATCCGGAAAAGCGGGCGCTGTTTGCAGGATATCTCGCAAAACTCGGAGACGACCGCGCGCTGCCGGATCTGACAGAAGCGGCCAGGGAACAAGGACTTCCTTACCTGACCTTCATCGAACTGCGAAACGCCATTGAAACCCTCGGCGGTGAATGTCCGGACCGAGAATATGACGACGATCCGGAATACGAAGCCCTGAAAGATCTGGACCAGATCTGAAACGAAGGAGGAAACCTATGCTCTGTCCGAAATGCGGATATTATTCCGACCGGGAGGAAAGCGTCTGCCCGGAGTGCGGTAATATTCTGCAATATTCCTCCGGGATCCCGAAAGAAGGCCCTCAGGCGATCCGCCAGGGGAAACGTGCCAGGGAAGCCGGCAGGACAAGGCAGGAACCTTCTCCGAAGGAGACTGCGGGACGGCATGCCCGCGGCAGTGCCAACCGGGGCGCTGTCATGATGCCGACGGTGCGCGACACACGAAAACCTTCCGATCCCGATGCGGATGAAGCGGCGGAATTAACCGGGGATGACACCGGATTTGAACGCCGCAGACGTACACGCTATGACGAAAACGCAGATGAAGACACTGCCCTGAAATATCTGTCCAGCCATGAAGGCAGCGCTCCGCGCCGGATGGTGAACTGGATGAAATTCTCCATTGCGGCGGTTTTTATTATGATCATCCTTGCCGCAGGCGGCTGGGTGTTCCTGAAAAAGACAGATGCAGGCCAGCGCTTTCTTGCCAGGATGGGGCGGGACGCTTCTTCTGTCGCGTACTGGGCTGTCGGAGACGAAAAAATGAACAGCGGCGATATTGACGGCGCCATCGAGTGTTTCCAGACCGCCAGGGAAAAGGACGCGGAAGAGGGCGTTATAGACGTGGACGGTCTGCTGACGCTGGGCAGCGCCCTGGAAGCCGTGGAACGGACCGATGAAGCCGCAGCCCTGTATGAAGAGATCTATACACAGACGCCTTCCCGGACCGAAGCGTACGTGAACCATATACGGATTCTGCAGAACAGCGGAAATTCCAAGGATCTGGTGAAGGCAGGCGAACTGATGAAGCTTGCCTATGAAAAGACAGGAGAAAAAACATTCCAGACGCAGCGGAGCGATCTTCTGCCCGCACCGCCTGAAGTCAAACCGATCGCCGGTTACTATGAAACAAAGAAGACCCTGATTTTCTCATCCTACCAGGGTTATGACGTCTATTACACGTACAATAACGAGGAAGCCGTACTTCCCCAGGACGGCATTAAAGCCACCAAGGACGGATTCATGCTGGACGAAGGCATATACAACATCCGAGCGGTGGCTGTGCACGGGGACCTGGTTTCGGATGAACTTCGGGGCACGTGGAAAATCATCATGCCTTCACCGATGACGCCGCGGGCCACCCTTGCGCCCAATACCTACAAAACCCGGCAGTCCGTCAAACTGAAACCGGGACTGGATGATGAACGGGATACGAGCATTGTGATCTATTATACAATTGACGGCTCCGTCCCGGATTCCGACAGTCCGATTTTTGACGGGGAACCGATTAACCTGCCGAACGGATGGGTTACCCTGAAAGCATATGCCGTCAACCGGTACCGGAAACTGTCCAACATGCTGGAAATCAAATACAAGATCGAAGCCAAACCCTGGCCAAAGTCCGCTTTTGCAGAGGAGGATCTGCCGGACAAAATGAAGCTGCTCAAGACCACTCAGCAGGAGTTTTCAGCAGCTTACGGGGAAGGAACCGCCGCCGGTTCCGTGCAGGTGGAAGGATTCAGCACGGACTGCCGCAGGTTTGATTATCCCTGGGGATATACCATCGTGAATCTTTCGAAAAAGAACTGGGTGCTTGTGGAGGTATCCTTCAACGCATCAGCCCCGATGAAAGGCCCCCGGGAAACAAAAGCCGGGGATACGGAAGAATATGTGGTCGGACAGTTCCGGGACATGCAGCAGGTCGAAAGCAAGAGCGGCAACAGGGGACTGTATGCCACAGACAACGGATCGTCCGGCAAAATATGGCTGCAGGAGAACGGCGAGAAAATCATCCGCTACCGTTATCCTGTGGACAGCGCCTGGGTGCAGCTGGAGTATCTTGTATCCGCCTCCGGCGTTGTAAAAAACATCGACCTGAAATACATTCCATAGGAGTTTCAATGGGGATTATCGACATTCACACGCATGTTTTTCCGGACGCCATCGCGAAGAAGGCGACTGAAAGCATCAGCGGGTTTTACGACCTGATCCGGTTTCCGGACCGGGACGGAACGGTGAACGAACTGCTGCGGGCACAGAAGGAAGCGGGGATCAGCCTTTCCTGTATTCATTCCGTGGCTGTCACGCCGCATTCCATCCGCTCAATCAACCGGTTTATTTCAGATTCAGTCCAGGCACATCCCGACCGGCTGCGCGGTTTTGCAGCGATTCATCCGGACGCGGAGAACCTGCCGGAACTGGTGGAGGAAGTCTGTGCAGCCGGCTTTTCAGGATTCAAAATCCACCCGGACATGCAGAAATTCGCGCTGGACGGGCCGAAAGCCATGGAAATGTTTGCAGCCCTTGAGGGAAAGCTGCCGGTCATGATCCATACCGGCGACAACCGGTTTGAGTTTTCCCGCCCCCGGCAGATGAAAAAAGTACTGGAAGCATTCCCGAAACTGATCTGCGTGTGCGCGCATCTCGGCGGATGGAGCGAATGGGCGGAAGCCGCGGAAACGCTCTCTGTGTATGAAAACGCCTATGTTGATACTTCCAGCTCCCTGTACGCGCTGGACAGGGGAGAAGCGACAAGAATCATCCGGTGCTACAGCCGAGACCGGGTCCTTTTCGGAACAGACTTTCCGATGTGGAATCCGTCGGAAGAACTGGAGCGTTTTCTGGCCCTCGGACTGAGCGGGGATGAACAGGAAAAGATCCTCCGCAAAAACGCGGAGGATCTGCTCAGAATTTGAAAAGGGTGCAGCCCATCTCCCTGAATTCCTTTATTTTTCTGCGGAGGATTTCCTCTGTCACATCAAAATGATCGGCCAGGCAGGACAGGCAGTAAAAACGGTCCGTTCCGCGGTTGATCATTTTTTTTGTGAGCGCGGTCTCATCCGCCACCAGCAGACGACCGCACTGACAGCATCGTTCATCCATATTACTTCTTCACCAGGCGGCACAGATACAGGCGCATATCGTGGCCGGGGATTTTCCGGTTGAAATAATCGCTTCTTTTTCCGAGATCCTCCCCGGTATAGACATCCTTTACGGAGAGCGCAAAACCGGAGGAAACGGGGAGTCCCAGATCCACCAGTTCACAGTGAATGGTGGTTTCCGCATCGGAAAGGTTAATGAATGCCAGGGCGAACTCTCCGTCAGACAGATGGCGGAAAACCGTAAATCCGGAATCCGGAATCTCACGCCAGGGCATTTCGCCTTCCTTCGGATCAGGGTTGCCGGTAAAAACAGAAGATCTGCGGATCAGGTACGGGGAACGGCCTTCCTCATCCTGGTCGATCCGGAGAAGATCCGGATGTTTCATAAGCGCTTCATATTCAGGCGCGACAGAGCGGAGATCCGCACCCATCATCAGGGGAACCCCGCACAGGCACCAGAGGGAGAACTGCATACGGTATTCTTCATAGGTGCAGACCTTGCCGAAGCCTACATTGCCTTTTCCGTTCATTCCGACGGTCAGCATATCCATATCATTGAATGAACCGGGCGCACTCATGGACAGGTTGTCCAGCTGGGACTTGAAAATCTCCGTAAAGGAGCGGTAGTTATCCATAATGTCTCCGGTGGAACGGTACATATGCGCCCCGACACTCCGCATCCATTTCCACGGATCTTCACGGCCCCAGTTACAGGCGGAAAAGAGAATTTCGCGGCCGGTGGATTTCAGCGCCATGGCCATTGTCTGGTAACGGGTACGGCAGTCTCCGGTTTCCGGGAAATTGCAGAAATCATATTTCAGAAAATCCACGCCCCAGGAGGCGAAGGTTTCCGCATCCAGGAATTCATGATCATAGGAAGAAGGGTATCCGGCGCAGGTCATGACGCCGGCGCAGGAATACATCCCGAATTTCAGGCCTTTTGAATGAACGTAGTCTGCAACGGCTTTCATGCCACAGGGAAACTTTTCGGGGTCGGGAACAAGGCGCCCGGATTCATCCCGGTCACGCAAAGACCAGCAGTCGTCGATGACCAGATACTGGTAACCGGCATCCCGATAACCGCGGTCCACCATAAAATCCGCCATTTCGCGGATCAGCGGGTCGGAAATATGCTCTCCGAAGGTGTTCCATGAATTCCAGCCAAGCGGGGGACGCGATGCAAGCATTGGGAGACCTCCTTCAACTATCAGAATGGGGGAGCGATCGTAAAGGTCCTGCCGTCAAGGGCAGGGAGCGCGCCGGCGGTATGCAGGGTAAGCTCTGTGGCGCAGAGCCTCAGGGACCGGGATTTCTGCTGGCGGTTGAAAGCACGGTCGCCGTACAGGTCATCCCCGAGCACCGGGTGGCCCAGCGCGGCAAGATGCGCGCGGATCTGATGCGTACGGCCGGTGACCAGATGCACCCGGAGGCGGGAAACGGCGCCGGATTCCAATGTTTCATAGCCGGTGATGACCGGGCGCGCGCCTGAAACCTCATGGTCAAGGATCCTGACGACAGCCTTGCCGGCGTCTTTGACAAGCCAGGCGCTGCAGACTGCAGCCGGCGGTTTCATAATGCCGCGGACCAGGCAGGTATAATACTTTTCAACGGTGCGCAGCTTAAATGCTTCCAGAAGCACTGCAAGCGCATGTTCGTTCTTCGCAAAAAGACAGAGGCCGGAGGTTTTGTTGTCCAGCCGGTGACAGGGGGCAGGCGGGAAAAGAAGCGTACCGCCGGCAACAGACTCCGAATACAGGCGGCAGAGTTCGGTAAGGGAAATACTTCCCGGTTCATCCGATTCCACGCTGATTCCTGCAGGCTTGTTTACGAGCAGGATGTCCGCGTCTTCGAATACGATCCGCAGGGACTCGGCGTTTTCCGCAGATGCAGGAAGAAAAACCGAAAACGTCTGGCCGGCCCGGACAGGCGTATCCCGGGAAACCCGGATGCCGTCCAGCCGGACATCCCGGGCGGAAAAAACCTTCCGGACAGTGCTTTCCGGCAGGGACGGCAGAAAACGGCGGAGAAACATACCGGTTTTCATACCTTCCGCTTCGGGAGGGATTACAACGGTTTTAACTGCCATAGACTTATCCTTTTACTGTACACGGGAGGAAGAAAACCATATCCATCGGGGAATCCGGTCGCTGAGATCACGGAGGGCCTTCAGCATATCCGCTGTCGGCAGGGAGACCAGCATGGAGGAAAGGACTTCCTTCATATCCGAAAACGGAACGTCCTGCTTTGCCAGAATAATCAGGTCCTCCACGGCATCCTCAGCCGTAAGCTCCGGACGTACAGCGTCGGCAATGGAAAAAAGCATCTGCTCATAAAGCGGAGATTCCAGATCACCGATTGAGTCGGAGGCATCACGGAGCGCCTTTCCGCTCATTTCCTGACAGGCGCCGGAAGCGGCCGGCATGCTGCTGAGCATGGCGTCAGGATCGGCCAGGCCGGGATGAATCAGGATCAGCCGGCCTTCACCGTCAAAAATGTAATCAAAGGCGGAAAACAGCATCCGCTCGATCAGATCGGGCCTGTTCTCGGCGTATGTGTCCTTCAGAAGGGACTGCAGATGAAGCATGGGGCCGGCGGCCTGCGTCATTCCCATCAGGTAAAGGGAATTATCAATGTTTTCCTGTATCTGCTCAACAATGTCACGGATTTTTTTATGTCCGTCGCCGGCAAGAAGCAGCAGCGCGGAAGCACACAGCTGGTGCGGCATATACAGAATGCGGACGCCGTCCTCCATGCCTGTCCTGCACCATAACCGGCGCACCAGTGAACGGGCGGGAATCAGTTCTTCCCAGTCATGGAGGGACAGCTTGCCGCCGAAAAGCACCAGGCGGACCATCAGATCGTGTTCCTCGGGAGAGAGCAGGGCCATCTCCGGCGCAAAGGAAGAAAGCACCCGGACACGAAGCTGTTCCACAGTATGAAGTACGATATCCGGGCGCTTCCTGTCTTCCCGGGGAAAGTAGGACAGCTGATAAAACGATTCGGCATCCGCATCTGTACAGTCCCCGTCAAAAAGGCAACGACAGGGAAGGCCTGCGAGATATTTCTCGCAAGCCTCCAGCTGATTGGCCCGCAGGACGCTCATGGTCTTGTCGGCCCAATGGTACGGATGAGTGTTGCCCTGTCTGAGCATTGAACTCCTCTCGGCGCTGTGCGCGCTGATCAATTACAGTCTGACGATCCAGTTGAACTTGTCTTCCAGGCGGCCGTACTGGATCCCGGTAAGGGTATCGTACAGCTTCTGGGCTACCGGGCCGATCCCGCCGTCGCCCAGGGTAATCTTTTCATCGTTCATGGCAAGCACGCCGACGGGACTGATGACTGCTGCCGTGCCGGTGCCGAAAGCTTCCGTAAGCTTTCCGGATTTCGCATCCGCAAAGATGTCATGGACATTCAGGCGGGCTTCCTCCGCTTCATAACCAAGCTGGGCAGCCAGCTTCAGGACGCTGTCACGGGTGATGCCGGGAAGAATGGACCCGTTGAGCCGGGGCGTGACGATTTTGCTGCCGTAGGCAAACATCATATTCATGGAGCCGACTTCTTCAATGTACTGCTGTTCCACACCGTCAAGCCAGAGGACCTGGGAGAAGACTTTCTTCTCCGCAATGTCGACGGCCAGAATGGGGGCGCCATAGTTACCGGCGCATTTGGTGAAACCGACGCCGCCGCGGACAGCCCGGACGTATTCATCTTCCACATAAATGCTGACGGGTTTGAGGCCTTCTTTATAATATGCCCCGACAGGGGAAAGAATGATGAAGAAGCAGTATTTCTTTGAAGCATGCACGCCGAGCCCGATATCCATGGAGATCATCGTGGGGCGGATGTAGAGGGAAGTCCCGTCCTTATGGGGAACCCAGTCCGCATCTGTGCGGATCAGCTGCTTCATGCCTTCGAGCGCGGTTTCCTCATCAAGCGCAGGCATGCACATGCGCTGCGCACTGCGGGTCATGCGGGCAAGATTGTCCTGCGGCCGGAAAAGCTGGAGCCCTCCGTCCGCCCGGCGGTAGCACTTGCAGCCTTCGAAAATTGCCTGACCGTAGTGCAGCACCATTGCGGCAGGATCCATCGCGAAATCGCCGTAGGGAACAATCCGGGCATTGTGCCAGCCGATTCCCAGCTCATAATCCATGATGAACATATGGTCGGTAAAGATCCGGCCGAAACCGA
>JAEEGL011619770.1_pt1 | contig 10138 bp, 8 predicted proteins | sample 9134231 | NCBI WGS metagenome assembly JAEEGL01 (sample SAMN16246548, study PRJNA631951) | gut metagenome | biome: gut microbiome; feature: rumen; material: fiber-attached | host: Bos | place: Iran: Karaj | collected 2018-10
CTTGAGTCCGAGTTTGTCAACAAGGTAGTCACCCTGGAGAGTACCTACTTTGTAGTTATCAAATGTTGCATAGTAAGAAACTGCGTCTGTGTCCATGATAAGGCGGTCATAAGCAATTACCTGGATCTTCTTTTTCTTTGCTGTTGCAAGAACGTTAGAAAGAGATGAACCATCGATAGCTGCGATTACGAGAACTTTACATTTTCCAGTAATCATGTTTTCAATCTGTGATACCTGTGTGTTGATATCATTTGCTGCGAACTGAAGGTCTACTGTGTAGCCAGCTTTTTCAAGCTGAGCCTTCATGTTAGAACCGTCCTGATTCCATCTCTGAAGGTCTTTAGTAGGCATTGATACACCAACTTTTGTGCTGGAAACAGCTCCAGAACTACAGCTTGTAATAAACATTGCTGCAGCGGCAAGAAGAACAACTAAGATTTTTTTCATACGAAAATACACTCCTAATTTTTTTTTATTTGAGTCAACGACCCATTTTTCATTGTTTGAGTATATAACATATAGGAGTAAAGAATTTTTCTAAAATCTTCAAATTTTTGGTATTTTCTGATTTACCGAACGTAAAAAGACGTGAGTTTTATGTATAAATCTGTATTATTTTGCTATTTAAATTGTGCTAATTTTGAAGCAAAATAATGCTAATTTTTATAAACCGAAGCGGCGCTGTGAAAGCCCGAATCAATAATCACCTTATCAATATTGTATTTATCAACGTAAGTTGGCTCAAGCCAAATAGAAAGAATATCAGCGTAGCCGTTATTTATAGGCCTGACTCGAAAACGGTTTTCTTCAATATCTTCTTTTTTGGCAAGATGAACTGCGCATTCGGCTGCAAGTTCTGCAAGTTGGATAATAGGCTTATAAATAGTAAATTCCTGCTTATCTTGGACAATATACTGGCAGGCAAGAATATCAGCGTCCTGGCCGCAAATAGGAATGTGAGTTTCTGGAAAGTAACGGTTTGCTGCTTGAATTACACTTGCTGCAACCGCATCATTTCCGCAGATAATAGCGTCGGGAATAACTTCGTTTTGAAGAATTCTAACCATTTCTTTATGAGAAAGGTCGTAATTCCAGCCGTCTGTGTAAAAAATATGATTTATGTGAACGGAAGTTGTACGCAAAATTCTATTCAAACCTTCCATAATAAGCGTCATATTATAATCTTCTTCCGGGCCCAAAATACAATACCAGTTTTCGCCACTAGTGCGGCGAAGCATTTCCGAAGCCATATATTCGCCAACTTTTTCGCTGTCGATTGTAAGATAAAGATTAATATCAGCATTAAGAATGAGTCTGTCGTAGGAAATAACCGGAATTCCTTTTGCCCTTAATTTTTGAATGCTTTCTGAAATTGCAGAAGCGTCTTTTGGAAGCACAACAACCGCGTCTACATTTCGTTCCAAAAGATACATTAACTGGCGTTTTTGTTCTTCGATGTCGTTTCCAGCATTTTGAACAATAACGTCCGCGCCCATTTCTTTCACCTTGTTAATAAAAACATCGAGATCGCGCTGCCAGCGTTCAATAGCCAGCGTATCAATCGAAAACCCAATAGTCAGCTGATTTGGAAACGAAGGAGAAGGCGAGCGGTAACGAACCTTTTCAACCTGCTCGTTTTTTTTACAAGAGCCAAAGGCCAAAATAACAGCAAGCGCGAAAATTACTTTTTTGATTTTACGATTTTTCATTTTTGAATCCTTTAGTTTACTTTTCGATATTCTTTTGGCGAAAGACCGTATTTGTTCTTAAAAATTCGGCTGAAATAATTCTGGTCATTGTAGCCAACTTTTGCGGTAATTTCTTTTATAGAAAGTTCAGTTTCTTCGAGCAATTGGCGCGATTTTTCGAGTCGCTTATCAGAAATAAAATTGATGTACGTTTCGCCTTTTTCTTCCTTAAAAAGTTTACTTAAATAGAAAGAACTTACGCCTGCAAAATCAGCGGCCTGTTCCAGCGAAATATCCTGCGCAAGATTTTCATCAATATAATCGCAAACCTTTTTTATAACAGGATGAATTTCGGTCTTTTTTACGCTTGTGATTGCCGTTGTACATTCAATCAAAAATTTCTGCGTAAATTCTTTAATCAGATTGATGTCATCTTCGGCGCTTAAAATTGAAAACGAATTATCAAAAGATTCGCTTATAAAATCTTTGTTGATTTCGCGGGTAAGATTATTTGCCGTTACAATAATTTCAAAAAACGAATTTTTGATTTTATCGAGCGGCAACTCAGAAGTTATTACTTCAGAAGTATAAAGTTCAAGAAAGGTTTTTACGCCGTTTGTATCGCCGCAGGAAAGTTTGCTTAAAAGCTGCTTTTTAAATTCAGAAGCGTTGTTGTGGCGCCTTGTGCTTTCTTGAGTTTGTACGCCAGCAAAAAGAAGCCCGCCATTTTGGCTTGTTTTGTTCAATGCAGAAAGCGCTTCGCTGTAAGAAGCCTGAAGCATAGTTTTATCACTTTGAATTGTACTAACTCCGGCTCGAATTCCAGCTGTAATATTGTAGCTTAGCATTGTGTAAAACTTTTTGATTTGTTCCTTAATTTCCTGATAATCTGGAGCTTGCGAAAAAATCGGGAAAAATACGGCAATTCTATTCAGCATAAAAGAACTTACAAGGCAGCGGTGTTCCGTGTTCAAAAGTTCGTGAATTTTCAAATAAGTTTTATATTGATTTTCAGAATTAATGTTTGGAAATTCAAAACAACAGAAAACCCAAGGATTTTCAGAAAGATTAAAATATTCAAGATAAGAAGAAAGGTCGAGCGTTTTGTCATTATTGAAAATGCAGGCGTAAATAAAATCATTTTCAACCATTGGCGAAACAAGGTCGAGCTTTTTGTGAAGTTCTCTGTCGGCGCTGAGTTTGCCCTGTTTTTCTTCAACAAGTTTCATAGCTCCGCGAATTGTTTCAATTACAACATTGCGGTTTACAGGTTTTGTGATGTATTTGTACGCTCCAAGATTAATTGCTTCCTGCGCGTATTGAAATCTGTCGAACGCACTTAAAATCACAAATACAATATTTGGCTTAAGTTTTGTGATTACGTTTACAGTTTCGAGCCCGGTTAAGCCTGGCATATTAATATCCATAAAAATAATGTCGATATTTTCTTTCATTACGATTTCAATAGCTTCAGTTCCAGAAAGCGCCGTAAAAACTTTTGCATCTTCGGCAAAATTTTTACTGATTATGAAAGAAAGAGAATCAATTACAATTTGTTCGTCATCAGTTACTAAAATATTAAACATGTTTTGGAACCCTGATTATAAATTTTGTGCCTTCGCCATTATCATCGGCTGTAATATCAAAAAGGTCAGTACGATGAAACTGCAACTGAAGACGAAGAAATACGCTTATAAGCCCTGTTCCGTTATGAGTAGAATTATCATCAAGCATTTCCGAAGGAAGTCTTGTTGTGCCGGAAGCAACCGCTTGAAAAACAGCTTCGCGAGTTTTTTCGGGCATACCTTCGCCGTTATCAGAAACGCTTATGTTTATGAATTTTTCTTCAACCGCAACTTTTAGATGTACTTTACCTTTTGAATTTTTTAGTCCGTGTTTTATGCAGTTTTCTACAAGCGGCTGTAAAGTCATAGAAGGAATCTGTTGAGGAAAACTGCCTTCGGGAATCTCCTTTGTAAATTCAAGGCGGTTTCCAAAGCGAACTTTCATAATGTAAACAAAATTATCTACTAAACCAAGTTCTTCGTCAATTGAAACTGTGCGCTTTTGCTGCTGAATATTGTAACGGAAAAAATCTGCAACCTGTTCAATAAAAAAACATGTTTTGTCGGCGTTTTCCATCATTGCAAGCTGAGCGCCGGTGTTTAGCGTGTTAAACAAAAAATGTGGATTTATCTGATTTTGAAGCGCTCGAAGCTGCGCGTCTGTGTAAAGCGCCTGCATTTCGATTTCTTTTTCTTTAAGTTCTGCTTCTGTGCGGGCTTTTTCCCAAATTGTGTCGATGTATTCACGAATGCTGATAATCATTCTATCAAAGGCTTTGCAAATGTTTCCAATTTCGTCGTTTGATTCGCGGTTAAAAAGCGGAACGTCAAAATTGCGGCGTGCAACTTTGTGTGCAACTTCCGAAATTTCAACAAGCGGTTCCATAATCGAAGTAATTGTGATGTAAAGCACAAAGAAAATCAAAATGGAAAAAACTAAAAAGAAAACTATGCTGAGTGTGTTTGTAAGAACAATTCTATGATGATTCTGGTCGTAGCGCTCTGCATTTTGCTTAAGTCGCAAATTGTTTAATTCAAGAATCTGCGAAGTCAGATAATTGTAGCTGGCCATTGCGTGCGAATATTGAGTCGAAAGTTCTTCTTCGTTGTTTGCGCGGCGTGCAGAAATTGCAAGATTTCCGTAAAAAAGAAACGCTTCTGTAAGCTGATGAACAATATATTCTTTTTGCGTAACTTCGTTCCGTGAAGGAAAGTTTTGCAAAGAGTTGTAAAAGGCTTCTACTTTTGTGCGGGAATTAAAATAAGCATCAATACTTTCAAAAGTGCGGTAAGTTACATAATTTTCCATAGCTTTTTCGGTTGCTTCAACAGCTTGCGAAAAATGCGTAAGTTCGGAGTTTGATTTATAGGAATCTCCAAGATTGTTCATTGCGATATAAGAAAGCCGCATTGTCATTATGATGCTTAAAGCGAGCATTAAAATTGCAATTCCAATGCAGCTCATAATTCGCCAGCGAAGGCTTTTGCTTCTTATGTAATTTACCGGATTAAATTTCATAAGTTACCTCGCGTAATTTTTACGTCGGCGGTAACATAACTGTTTGCATAGCCTTTTGTGCGGTATTCAAAAAGTTCGCGAATTGCAACTTCGCCAATTTTTTCCGGGTCGAGAGAAACAAGTTCGCTTATCCAGCCATTTTGAAGATAAAGCTGGCAAACTTCGTTTCCGCCAAAACCAATCAGATTATAATCTTCCATAGAATAACGTTCGGCAAGATTTTGCGCCGCAAGAATCGTATCATCTTCTGTAAGACAGATAAAAACATTGCTGCGTTTTGGCATTACAAAATCGTTAGAAAGTTTTCCAATAACAGACGAGCGGATATTTGATTTTTCTTGAAGACTCAATTGCAGGCTGCTAATCAGATTGTTTGAATTAATTGCAGTTGAATCACTAATTATAAAAACATTTCCGCCGCGTGGAAGAAAGTTTAGCGTTTCGTCGGCAATTTTTTTCCCAAGTTCCCAGTTGTTTGTTCCAATAAAAGAAATTTGCGGAAGGTTTGCAGAAAACTGGCCTGTTGTAATCAAAGGAATTACAGGATCATCATTTCTTCGCAAGAGAATTGGAGCTTCGTCTTGAGAATCAATGTAAGCAATAATTCCGTCGGCATTTAAAAAAGAGCCGTAATCCAAAAGGTTTTGAATCGAAGTTGTGTCCGCTTGTGATTTAGGAACAACAAGCTCAACAACGGCATTATAAGAATCAGCTAATTTAGAAGCACCGTTATAAAGCTGGCGCAAAAAAGTTTGATTTTCGTAAGTTCCCGTAATAATAATATGGTAAAGACAAGTATCATTAGGATTATAATCATTTTGAGATTGAAGTTTGTTTCTGGACAAAACAATTGCGGTGTAAAAAACTATGGTAAAAATGAGCAAGGCAATAAATGAAAAAATGAGGCACGTCCACTTTATGAGCCTAATTGTGTTTTTTTCCATAAATGAAAGTTATACCGTTTTTTGAATTTTTTGAGTTTTTAGAACTGTTTGATTTTATATAATCAGCTGTAACAGCGCCGCCTTTTTCGAGTTTTCCAAAAAGAACTTCGTCAACAAGATTATTGGCAATTTCTTCTTCGATAGTTCGGGCAATGTTTCTGGCTCCAAATTCTTTTGAATAACCTTTTTCAGTAAGATATTCAATACAATTTTCTGAAACAGAAAGGTGAACTTTTTTTTCGCGTAAACGAAGTGTGAGTTTGTTGATTTCTTTGCGGCAAACCTGTTTTGCAACTTCCATATCCAGATAATTGAATGGAATTACTGCGTCAAGCCGGTTTCTAAATTCCGGCGGGAATTCGCGGCTCACAGCGTCATTTAACGAAGCCTGCATATTGGCCGGAGTTTGTTCGCCAAAACCAATGTTCGCCTTTTCAAGATCGCGGGCGCCGGCATTACTTGTCATAATAATAATGCACGAACGGAAATCTGCTTTGCGGCCTTGATTGTCTGTAAGCTGGCCGTAATCCATAACCTGAAGGAGAACGTTATAAATATCTTCGTTTGCCTTTTCAATTTCGTCAAAAAGAATAACGGCGCGCGGATTTTTGCGCACATCTTTTACAAGCTGGCCGCCTTCTTCAAAGCCAACGTAACCCGGCGGTGAACCAACCAGGCGGCTTACCGTGTGTTTTTCCTGATACTCGCTCATATCGTAGCGGAGCAGCGGCTCTTTTAGCATTTTTGCGAGTTCCTTGGCGAGCTCGGTTTTGCCGCAGCCCGTTGGGCCAACAAAAAGGTAGCAGGCTTCGGGTTTTTCAGGGTTGCGGAAGCCGGCGCGAGCGCGCTTTACAGCTTTGCCGAGAATTTCAACAGCTGCACTTTGGCCGAAAATATTTTGAGCGAGGGATTGTTCGATTGTACGCAGCGCGTCTTTTTCATCGCCGCGAAGTGAGTTTAACGGCACTTTTGCAATGCGGGACGTAACGCGGCGAATCACATCAGTTGTAATGCGCGCCGGATTTGGTGCAATTGCAATAAGTCCTGGGTGTGAAACTGCTCCGGGCCGTGTAACTGGCCGGCCGCTAAAGCCGCCGCTCTTTAAAATATGCTGGTATGAGCCGGCTTCATCAATAATATCAATTGCCTTATCAGGAAGGCGGCGGTCAGGCAAAAACTGAACAGAAAGTTTAACAGCCTCTTCAACAGCGCCTTCAGAATAAACAGCGTTGTGGTGCTTTTCAAATTTCGGAAGCAGCCCTTTAATAATTTGCACCGTTTCTTGAGCCGTTGGTTCCAAAATATCAATTTTTTGGAAGCGGCGGGCAAGCGCGCGGTCTTTTTCAAAGTTTTTAGAATATTCTTCAAAAGTGGTTGAGCCAATAAATTTAACTTCGCCAGTTGCAAGAACAGGTTTTAAAAGATTGGCTGCATCAACCGGAGTTGAGCCGTTTGAGCCTGCGCCCATAATCATATGAATTTCATCAATAAACAAAATTGATTTTTTCTTTTCTTTTAATTCATCAATAACAGAATGAAGTCGCTCTTCAAAATCGCCGCGGAATTTAGAGCCCGCAAGCAAAAGTCCAATATCAAGCGAATAAACTGTGTAGCCTTTTAGCAAATCTGGAACCTGGCCGTTTACAATTCGCTGAGCCAGGCCTTGCGTAATCGCAGTTTTTCCAACTCCGGCATCTCCAACATGAAGCGGATTATTTTTTGAGCGCCGGCAAAGAATCTGAATTGTTCGTTCAATTTCTGCTTCGCGGCCAACAAGAACATCATAAGCGCCTTTTGCAGCAAGTTCCGTCATATTCACGGCAAAGCGCTTTAAGCCGCCGCCGTTATTCGAGCCAAGCATATCTGAAGTTGGCTGATTTTGCGGCTGAAGTCCTCTTTTTGGCGGACGAACTTTTGTGATATTTTCAAGCAATTTAAGGCGTTCAACTCCGCTTATTCGCAAAAAGTATGAACTGTAATTTTTGTTTTCATCAAACATACTGATAAGAATATCAGTTATGTCAATCATATCTGAATCGCTTGAAACGCAGTGCAAAACTGCACGATTCATCATAGCCTGAAAGCCGGCTGATTCAATTGGTGCCTTAATAATTTCAGGATTCGCAGCAGACGAAATTACCGGAAGTTTTGTTGCAAGAAAATTATTTACTTCGTTTTTAAGTTCTTTGGTGTTTGCTCCGCTATTTTCAAGCAATTGCTCTACAAATTCATCTTTAATAGCAGTAGCAAGAACATGCTCCGAAGTGAAAAATTCGTGATGAAAATCCTTTGCAACAAGAAGCGATTCCGACAAAATCCGGCTGAGCATTGCGCTTACCTTCATTTGTTTTACGTTTCCCTGCGGCTTATCCTGATTACTCAATTTCTACCCTCAACGGAAATCCGTTTTTTCTCGCAGCTGCAATTGTAAGATGCTGGCGTGAAACTGCAATATCGTAAGTGTAAACTCCAATAACCGAATAGCCTTCTTTATGAACTGATTGCATCAGCTTTTCGGCTTCGCTGTGAGTCTTATTGAAAATAGAAACCAGAACGTCCACAACAAATTCCATTGTGGTAAAATCATCGTTGTAAAAAATTACCTTTCGTTCTGGCGGCGGCATAATTGAAGTATCTTCAGCAATTCCGCTTCCTAAATGTGATATTTGATTACTAAAATCACTCATAGCATATAATATAACACATAAGTTCGCACTTTTCCATAAAATAACGGCTTGACCCGAAAATCTTTTCTTCTATAATATTATTTATGGCTAGGAAAAAATTTAATTTAAAATTCAAATTATCTTATGATGCGCCGGTAACGCTTACTTTTGTTTTGATTTGCGCATTTTTCTTTCTTCTAAATTCCTTTTTGATTAAAAACGATGTATTTTCAAAACTTTTATCTTCGCCAACTTCTACAGCGGGCAATTTACCTTTTATTATTTCCAATCCGATTTGTTATTTGCGGCTTTTTGTTTATATTTTTGGTGCAAATGAATCTTCTGTTTTGTTTTTAAATCTGATTTTGATAATGCTGCTTGGCTCTTCAATGGAAGAGCGTTACGGTTCAATTATAATTGGCATTATGATTTTTGTGGCTGCACTTTTTGCCGGCGTTTTAAATGCTTGTTTTTGTAAAGAAAGTTTAGTTGGCGCGCTTCCTGTTGTTTGTATGATGATTTTTTTGAATGCATTTATGTCATTTTCAAAAAAGAAATTTCCACTTTCTTTTGCTTTTGTGATGATTCTTTTTGTTGTGCTTGAATTATCAAACGGTTCAAATATCATAAGCCTTATTATTTGTATTGCCGGCGGACTTTGCGGAAACCTTTTTGCATTTCTTACATCTTCAAAAGTTCGTGCAGAAAAAAAATCGGCAGAAACTGGCTCTGTTGCCGAAAAATCAAAAAAGAGCAGCGGGCTTTTTAGTCGTGCTGAAAAAATTGCTTATGCAAAAGAATTAGACCGCCAAAGTCCAAGAAACAAAAATCATGATTCGCTTGATGATGATGACGAAACAACTGTTGTTGGAACCTTGAAATTTTAATTTCTATTATTTATTATTAAATAGAAAGTAGGAGTAGTTATGAAAAAAATTCTTTTAATTTTGTTTGTTGCGTTTTTATTTGCTGGTTGTAGCAATCAAGTTGATAGTCCAATCCTGATAGTTCAAAATAAAACCCCAAAGGCTGATGATGCTAATTCAGATTTTGTTATTACAGGTGTAAAATTTGACGTGTATGATTTTGATTCGTTAAATATTGGTCCTGAAGATTCTGAGACTCTATATCTTACAAAAGGTATTCCAAGTGAACCTGTTAAAGTGTCAGTAACTTATACTGACGGTTCTGAAAATTATAGTACGGAGTTAAAAGACCCAAAAAAGTTTGGGGAACATTTATTTAATGTAATAAGACTTGTTTGGGTTCAAGATGGTGATACAGGTTATCTTTCGTTACAATAATAAATCCTAAATTTTTCTTATTATGATATAAAAAAAAGGCCACGCAAAACTTTGTTGTTTTGCGTGGCCTTTTCATTTTTTATTAAAGAATATTATCCAAAAATTGGGCGAACGCGGTTTACTGTGTCGCAAGCTGCCAATTTTGCAATAATTTCGTCTGTTACAACGCCGTCTACATCAATGATGTTGTAAGCTACATCACCGCGAGCCTGGTTGATGAAAGAAGAAATGTTCAACTTTGCTTCACCAAGTATTGTTGTGAACTTAGAAATTGTATCAGGAATGTTTTTATGGCTGATACAAAGACGTGTTCCGCCAGCTGGAATAGGGTTATCTGTAGTTGTTTTTGGGAAGTTTACAGAGTTTACAATGTTTCCGTTTTCCAAAAAGTCTTTAAGCTGAGCTGCTGCCATAATAGCACAGTTGTCTTCTGCTTCTGGAGTTGAAGCTCC
>JAEEGL012049243.1_pt1 | contig 10138 bp, 8 predicted proteins | sample 9134231 | NCBI WGS metagenome assembly JAEEGL01 (sample SAMN16246548, study PRJNA631951) | gut metagenome | biome: gut microbiome; feature: rumen; material: fiber-attached | host: Bos | place: Iran: Karaj | collected 2018-10
GGGGCCGAGAAAGAGCTTGCCGTCCTTCCGGTAGATAAAGAAGCTGGACCAGCCGCAGTCGATGTTCTTCGTCAGCTCCGCGAGAATGTAGGAATCCACGGCGGCGTCCACGTCTATGAGCTTTTTGATCTCGGCGTCCGAGCCGTCGCAGACCGTGTCCCAGGCCGAAGTCATCCAGTCGTCGATGTAGTTGCAGCGGTCGGCGGTCAGATCGTCTTCCCCGCGGATCTCGTAGGGGTAGCCCCGGGCGGTGAACCAGACGGTGCCCTTCTCACCACCCTTGTAGGCGTAGTTGTCGAGCTCCACCATGAAATCCGCGTCGATCTTCCCCGTGTCGTTCATGGTCTCCACATTGATGCGGTTCTCCGCCATCGTGATCTTTTCGACGAGCATATAGTTGCCCATGTAGTCGCCGTTGAGGTAGAGATCCACCATCCGTGCGTCGGGCCCCCACGGGATCCCGTCGAGCTGGTTCTGGAGCCAGAACGCGATGTAGTTGCGCAGAAGGGACTGGTCGCAGTGGTTGGAGATCAGGACCCAGTTGCGGTTCTTCCCCTCGCCGAGGCCGCAGAGCTTGATCTTCTCGTCGAAGCGCATGGTGAAGGACTTCTTGTCCCAGCCCATCGAAGCGTTGCCGCGGCACTTGATCTGCCCGGTCGCCCCCGAAACGGCGTAGCGGCGCGGGAGATTTTCGGCGGTGAGAGTGAATCCTACCGTCTTCATATCGGAAAAGACGGGCTTGCCGTTTTCCGTGTCGATGTAGAGGGTGGGAGTCGTGTCGTTGGACTCCTCGAAGAAGGCGTAGAGGGTGGTGTTTTCGTCGTAGGACTTGGCGCGGTGGACGATGTCCTTTTCCCCGTCGCTCCATTTCACGAAGGAAAATCCCGCCGCGGGGACCGCCTCGACCGCCGTGGTCTTCTCCCCCTCTCTCAGAGTCTGCGACGCCACGCCGGACAGACTGCCGCCTTCGAGGGGCGAGACCGCGAAATTCACGATGATCTCGTCGTCGGGGACCGCTGCCTGCGCTTCCGTCGTTTCGAACGCTTCCTTTTCTTCCGTCTCCGCTCCGGCGGGGGCTGGGGCGGTACAGGCGGCGGAATTCAGCAGGATGGCGGCGCACAGCGCGACAAGGGAAAACGTCCTCTTGATCCGCATGAACGAACCTCCGGTATCATATCATGATCTCAATAAGATCATTATACCCGAAAAGAGTACGGCTGTCAATATCACAACCGGACAGAATCCTCGGGTATTTTGTAAATTTCCTGTATCAGCGGGGGATCCATGTCCTTACTTGCAGCGCTCGCCTCCCTGTTCGGGACCGTTCTGACTCCGGCCGCTCTCTTTCTCTGCTCCGCGGGGATCGTCTCCCGGACGGGCATCGGAAAGATCCTCGATATGAAGCCGCTGTTCCTGCGCGAAAAAGGCCGGAAGAACCGTCAGTCTCCCCTCTCCGCCCTCTCCCTCGCGCTGGCCGGGACCCTCGGCGTCGGGAACATCACCGGGGTGGCGTCCGCATTGACGGCGGGAGGACCCGGGGCGGTCTTCTGGATGTGGGCGGGAGCGGCCGCGGTCATTCCGGTGAAATACGCGGAGGTGCGGTTGGCTGTGCGGTACCGGATCCGAAGCGGGGAGGGCTGGACGGGCGGCGCGATGTACACGATCCGGGACGGGCTCGGCGGGGCGGCGGAAACGGATCGCGGGCGGAGATTTGCCGGGGCTCTCGCGTCCTTCTTCGCGGTCCTCTGCGCCCTGAACGCCCTTGTCACGGGGAATCTCGTGCAGGCGAACGCGGCGGTCTCGCTCTTCGGGGGGAACCGGATGATCTCGGGCGTCGTGCTGTCCCTGCTCGTGGCTCTCTCCGCCGCCTTCGGGACGAGACGGATCGAAAAGCTCGCCGCCCGGATGATGCCCCCGCTCACGCTCTTCTACATCGGAGCCGCGCTCTTTGCGATCCTTCCCCGCGCCCGTCTCCTTCCCTCCCTGATCGGGGAGATCTTCTCCTCGGCGTTCTCGACCCGGGCGGTCATGGGAGGTGCCGTCGGATTCACGGCGCGGGAGGCCATGCGGTACGGCGTCATGCGGGGGATCTTCTCGAACGAGGCCGGGTGCGGAACCTCTCCCACGGCCCACGCTTCGGCGGACACGGATTCGGAGGAGAAGCAGGCCGCCCTCGGTGTGGTCGAGGTGGTCTTCGACACGATGATCCTCTGCACCCTGACGGCGTTCGTGCTTCTGACGGCGGACGCGGAGGGCGGGATCCTGCCCTGGGGCGAAACCGGCGATGCGGCTCCCGCGGCGATGGCGGCGTTCGGGGCGCTGGCGGGGGAGGCGGTCTCCTTCGCCGTGCGGATCTCCACCGCCCTCTTCGCCTTCGCGAGCATCGTGGCCCAGATCTACTACGGGCTGACCGCCGTGCGGTTTCTCTCCGAAAAAAAAGGAGCCCGGGGATGCTTCCTCGCGCTGTCGGTGTTCACTCCGATCCTCGGCGCGGCGGTCTCCCCCGGGCTGATGTGGACGGCGGCGGACCTTCTGCTCGGCCTCATGACCGCCGTCAATTGCGCGGTTCTTCTCCGACTTCGCGGAACTCTGCGTCCGTGACCGCGCCGGTCCTGCCGGTATTGGCTTCGAGCAGGCGGTTCAGCACGGCGACGGCTCCCCCGATGTGGAACGCTCCCCGGATCCCGAATTTCGGGAGGGTGAGGTACAGTTTGTCGTGAGCGGAGAGCCGCGGGTCGTAATCCCGCAGATAGATGCGGATGTTCTTGTCGATGGCCTTGTCGTAGTCCTCGCCGCCGTCCCGGAGTCTGGTGTAGCGCACCCGGCCCCAGAGCCTCTTGGCCTCCTCCCATTTCTTCCGGTTGATGGCGTACCCCTCGGCGTAGAGCTCCTTCATCGGCTTTTCCTTCATCGTCCGGGCGGCGTCGTCCGGGGTCGGGGCGGATTTCAGGACCGTTCCGATATTATAGAGGATGCTCTTCGCCATCTGCCCCGCGCGGTCGGTCGTGACGCTCGAGGATTTCCCCTCGGAGGAATAGCCGATCACGTCTCCGAGGACGCCGAGAAGTTCTCCCCGGATCCGGGCGGTATCGGCCTCGGTGAAGATCCCGACCCGCTCCGCCTCCGCAGCGAGGGATTCGGCATAATTGTTTTTATCGAGCTTCGCCGGGTCGATCTTTGAAATCGGCGCGATCCCGCGTTCATTCATCGCCGTTCTCCTTTCCGTCCCTTCCCAGTTTCGCGATCCGGTCGAGGAGGCTGTCGAGATCGTCGAGATCCTCCGCGCTGTCGAGTCCGACGTCCTCCCAGGAGGATCCCACGGTGAGGGTCGCGCCGCCCGGCAGATCGAATCCGGAGATCTCCCCGTCTTCTTCGTCTTCCTCTTCATCCACCTCCGTCTGCTTCGGAGGGATCCCCGCCATTCTGCGCAGGCTTCCCGGGGTGAAATACCGGTCGGACTGCCCGGCCTTCTTCCCGATCCCCGCGAACGGATGGTCCGGGTCGTCTTCTTCGAGCGCATCCGTCCCGACCTCGTCGTAGAGGGATTCGTCGTCCTCGTTGGCCCAGCCGGATCCGGCGTCCACGTAGTCGAAATCCTCTTCGTCTTCGGAGGAGAAATCGTCGAAGAGGTCTAAGTCCACGTCGTCCTCATCGGCGATGGCTTCGACTTGACGTCCCGCGCCTTCCTCGTCCTCCGCCGGCGTTTCGGTGACGGTGTCGCCGAGGAGGTTTTCCGGGGTCTCGCGGCCGAAGGAGAAGGGGTCGAACCGGTCGTCGTCGCCGTACCACGCCTGATAGTGCTCTCCCGAGACAATCTTGCGGATGATCCTCTCGATCTCCTTCGCCTCGAACCGGTCGATGTCCCCGCGGCTGAAGAGCTCGAAGCGGGTGAACATCTCCTCGATCAGATCGTCGTCATTGATCTTGTCCCCGGTCTCCGTCTTGATGTAGTAGAAATAATACGTGATCTCGTTCAGGACGTCCGCGTAGTTGGTGACGTCGAGATACCGCGAGGAGCAGAACTTCCCGATGATCTTTTTGACGGTCTCCGAACCGAATTCGATCCGGTCGTTCTCTTTCAGAGCCTTCGAACGGGTCTCGGAGAGTTCCCGCGCTTCGTCTTCAGTCAGGAGAAGCCCATATTCGGCGGAGACCTGATTGAGCGCGAGGATCTCTTCGGTCACGGGGGCTATGCTGAGATTGTCAAGTGGGATCAACCCGTTCATTTCCGAACCCGCCTTTCTTTCCGGTGATTTGTTTTTCCGATTTTTCCGAAAACGCTTGACAAGCCGGGACGCTCATGGTATAATAGTATATGAAAAGTTATGTGTTGCGAATCGTTCCGGCCGCACTGTTCCATTATAACACTTGCAGGCATTTCTGTCAAGTGGATTTTTTTGTTTCGACCGTCCCTTCCGACCATGACTTGACCGGCGCGGCTTCGAGCATCTTGATCTTCACGCCCTTTTCGGTGAAGTTCCGCTCGTACTCCGTGACGATGTTGGAGGCCGCCCGCTCCGAGGCATGAAGGTCCCTTGTGGTCCAGAGGATGCGGAAGCCGTTCTCCGGCAGGGTCTCGAGGGTGTAGTCGAAAAGGCCGTCGTTGTCCGTCTTGAAACGGAAGATCCCGTCCTCCGCGAGGATGCGGCGGTAGTTTCCGAGAAAGGCGGGACTGGTGAGGCGGCGTCGGCTGTCCCCCTTTCCGGGCCACGGATCGCTGAAATTCGCCAGGATCGCCGCGACCGAGCTGTCGGGCAGTTTTGCCGAGAAGTCGGCGGCGTCCGCCACGAGGAAGCGCACGTTCCCCCGGAGCTCATGGGGGATCTCCCATGCTTCCCCGCCCCGGTAGAGCTTCCCGTCCGGCGCGAGCCATCCCCCGTTCGGCGCCAGATCCCCGAGTCCGCGGCTCCGGGCGTACTTCTCGACGGCCACGACCGCCACGTCCGAGATCCGTTCGAGGGCGATGTAGTTCTTCTCCGGCTCGGCGAGGGAGAGCTTCGCGATGAACTCCCCTTTCCCGCAGCCGACTTCCAGCACGAGGGGGTTCCCGTTCCCGAAGACTGAGACCGGATCTGCCGCCGTTTCGCCGGGATCCGGGTAGAGGAGGGCGGATAAAGCGAGAAGTCTTTCACTTCCGTGCCGTTTTTTTCTCATTCGCATATTGATTATTGCTCCGTTTTTTGATAAAATAGAGAAAACACTCCGAAGAGAGCGACCATGACGCGGTTTTTCCCTGCCGGGACATTATAACACAGAACCGCGCGAAAAATCTACCCCTTAAATTTGAAAAGAGAGGTGAGTTTGCCGCATGGAATTGAATGTTTTCATGAGAGAGCTGGAATCGGCTCTGGTGCAGCGCGGCATCCCGGACGAGACCGCCCTCAGGCATGTCTCCAATCTCCGGCGGACCTTCACGAACGAGGACTTGTCCGAGATCCAGGCAATCCAGTCCTCCGCGGAAATCAATCAGCTTGCGGACAGCATCGCAGCCATTCTGAACAAAAACCGCCGAACGGCTCCCGCCCCGGAAGTTCTGCCCCCGGAGAACGAGCCCGACGCGCCCCTTCCCGCCGCTCCGTCCGCGAAGATCCAGCCCGCCCCCCAGACTTCGGTCCGGCCGGCCGACGAGATCCCCTACGACGATCCGGCGCCCGAGCCCCCGCCCCGCCGTCAGCAGCCCGCGAGGGCGGACAGCCGGTCCTCCGCTTCGCCGCGCAGACGGGAGCAGGTGGACGACTATTTTGAATACGCCCCGGACGCCGCTCCCTCGACCAAGGGCATGATCCTGTTCTGGGTCGGCCTCTTCATCACCCTGCCCCTCACCCTCGGGATCGTGATCGCCATGTTCGCGGTCTTCGCCGTTCTCTTCGTGGTGCTCTCCGCCCTGATCGTCGCAAGCATCATCGCCGTCATCGGAGTGGTCGCGGCGGGGGCCGTGGCTTCGCTGGTGGCGATCATCTTCGGCATCACGCAGCTGTTCGGGATCGGCGGCGGCACCGTGATCGCGGGGATCTACGAGATCGGTCTCGGCGTCATGGTCGCTGGCCTTGTGCTCTTCGTCTCCGTGCTTCTCTACAACTTCGCCATCCGCTTCCTGCCGTGGGTCATCTCCAAGCTCGGGACCTTCCTGCGGTATCTCTGCGGCAAGCTGAAGGATCTGTTCTTATATGTCAGAAGGGAGTGCTATCAGCTGTGAAACCGACATCCATCATTTCCCTGATTATCGCGGTTCTGCTCGTGATCGTCGGACTCGTGACCTGCTTCATAGCACAGAACATGGCCGGGTCCAGCGGCGAACAGCTCTTCGCAGACCGCTCCGACGGAAACGCCGTCATGACCGAGACCTTCGATCCGAAGAATCTCGAGCTCATCTCCATCGTCTTCTCCGGCGGACGGGTCAACATCTTCGGCAACTGCGACGAAAAGGGCTCCGAGCATTACAGCGATTCGTGCAGGATCGAGCTCATCAACTTCAAGGAAAACTACTACGTCTTAAAATCCACGAGCTCCCAGCTCTCCTTCGACGAGACCGGCAACATCACTTCCATGCTGAAGTTCTGGGAAAACGGCTTCTCCTTCAAGGGGATGCGCTATATTCTGAACCTCGAGCAGATCAAGTCCTTCTTCCGCCCCGAAGAGGAGGAAAAGGACAAGCAGATCAACATCTATCTGACGAAAGCCGCCACCGCCGCCCTCGCCGAAGACGCTGAGACTGCGGAGACGACCGGGGACGGAGAGGATGTGCCCGGCGTCTGGAAGCTGAACAAGATCCTCGTCAAGGCGACGGGACCCGCGGGATGCGACGTGACCATCGACAACGTCCACATCGACACGGACTACAACATCGTGGCCAACCGCTCCACCGTCAAGGTCAGAAAGACCAGCACCAGCTCCTTCATCAACGTCGGCAGCGATTCCACCGAAGTCCCGGCCCGCCGCGCGGATATCACGGTCGAGGAATCCTCCCTCGGCTACATGAACCTCCAGGCGACCAACCTGAATTTCGACTCCGCGGCCCTCGAAATGGTGGGCGAGCTGGCGGTGACCTCCGAAAACGGCGTGCTCCGCTTCGGAATGCTCACCCCGATCATGAACCTCAACACGGAAGTCCGCTCCACCGGGCGCATCCTCGTGGACAACGAAGACCGCTCGAACCCCTACACCCACGTAGCCGGCTCCGGTTATCCGATCCTGACGGTCAAGTGCGGCGCCTCCGACGTCACCCTGCTCAACAGCATGATCCTCGGCAATATCATCCCCGAAGCGGAAGAGCCCGCGGCCGAAGAGACGGAAGGCTGAATTTCCCCGAAACCTGCAATCTGAAAGAAGGATAAACCATGAAATATTCCTACAAGACCAGCGGCACCTGCTCCTCCCGCATCGACTTCGAGATCGGCGAGGACGGGATCCTCTCGAACGTCGCCTTCACCGGCGGATGCAACGGCAACCTGAAAGCCATCGGCAAGCTGGTGGAAGGCAAGAACGCCCGCGATATCGCCTCCCTCCTGAAAGGCAACACCTGCGGATTCAAGTCCACCTCCTGCGCGGATCAGCTCTCCCGTGCCATCGACGAGGCTCTGGGGGCGTAAATTTTCACAACAGAAATACAGCCGGTTTCCTTTTCGCGGGATCCCGGCTGTTCTTTTTTCTCTGTTTCAGCTGTGCTCGGCGAGCCAGATCGACACGCGGGACTGGATCTTTCCGGCGCAGTCTTCCGCGGATCCGAGGCCGCCGAGATAGGTCGAGATCTCCTCGGCGACGATTTCCTGAACCGCCGCGGGGATCATCTTCGTGATGGGCTTCCCCGCCCGGTCGAGTTCCGCGAGGATCCGGTCCGCGTCCTCCTTTGTGAAATCGACGATATATCCGGGCTTTCTGAGATCCTCCTTCGTGAGCGGCGGATCCTTCTTCGGAGTGTTCGACTCGATCTCGCCGTTGAAATACTGGACATAGTCCCTGTTCAGCGGGATTTTCATCGCGTCCGCGGTACTGTCTCTGAGAGCCGAGAGATTCGGGGAGAAGGACGTCGTCTGTTTTTTCGACAGGACCACCGTTCGCACAAAATCCCAGGCGGCGTCGGGATCCGGGCAGAAGGTCGTGACGCAGCAGACGATGGTGGACGAGATCTCCGTACCGCTTCCCTCCGCGGAAGGATGGCCGACGAGGACCCAGTCCTTTGTTCCGAACGCGCTTTCGAGCCGGATGCAGTCCGTCGTATCAAAACCGGACAGATTGGCGAGCGCGACCCGGTCCGTCATCAGCCAGTCGTATTTGGAGGAATCTTTCTCTGCGTCGAAGGGGGAGCGCTTTTTCAGCTCGCTTTCGTCCTTCGGGAGGGAGGAGACGAATTTGAGCCAGCGCACGAAAAGGGGATCGTCGAAGGCGCACTTCCCCGCCGCCTCGTCGAAAAAGGCGTCAAGGCCGAAGTTCCCGAGAATGCCGTACCGCGAGCTCATCGCCCTCTCCTGCGTGAGCCCTCCGATCAGAACGATATCCGGCGGGAGGGCGTCGGCGAAATCGAGGAATTCTTCGAGGGTCCAGGAGTCCTTTCCCTTCATGCTGTATTTGTCGAGCACTCTGCGGTTGGCGACCCGGGAATCGAAGGAGATGTGGTTCGGCAAGCCCCAGACCGCGCCCCGTTCGTCGCTGAACGCTCTCAGCACGCCCCCGAGGAGGGTGTCACGGTTGACTTTGGGATCCTTGTCAAGATACGGCCCGAGATCGACGTAGAGGTGTTTGCGCAGAAGCTGTTCGATCTGCGCGTCCTCCCCCGGCCTGCCGAGGATGATATCCGGCGCGCAGAGCCCCGTCACCATGTCCATCGTCAGCCGATCCGCCGCCGTCGTGTCGCCGTATTCCTTCGAATAGACGCTGTAATCGAGGGTCACGATCCGGGCGTCCTTATGGGTCCTGTTGAACTTCGCGATGGCGTCGGGCACCACCCTGTCCCAGAGCGCGGAGGTATACGCCACTTCCAGCACGGTCACGTCCGCGAGGAAGGTCTCGCCGGCAGGACGGTACAGAACGGGACGGGCGTAATATTCCGGGGTAAAATACTCTCCGTCGGTCTCATAGAAGAGGATCCAGTCCTCCCCGGCCGGTCCCCAGAGCGTGACGCTGTCCGGGTTGACCCCCGAATTGACGAAGTCCATCAGGCATTCCGAGACGATCTCCTTCTTCGCGTCGATCTTCGCGCCGAACACCCCGCCGGAGGCCGCGAAGACGTAATCATAGCCCTCTTTATATGCGAGATCGTAATGCCGGTCGTGCAGGGGGAGTTCTTCGCTCTTCTCCCCCGTGTTTTTGTCGATCCGGGCAAGGACGCGGCCCGCGGGCGTTTCGAGGGTGATCCGCACGGAGCCGTCGGGGAACGGGAGGACCTGTCCGTTCTGCTCCTCGAAGGGGATCGAAAGGAACTCCGTCCCGTCTGGGTGCAGCGCAACGACCTTGCTTGCCGAGCGGATCCAGATATCCCCCTCCGCGTCGGCGGTTATGTCTTCGAGGAACGCGTCCGAACCCTGCATTAAGGGACCGAGTTCCCACCGCTCCTCCTCTCCGGTCTCCGCCTCCCGCTTTACGAGGAACCTTTTGACGTTCCCGGCGTTATACTGCCCGATCACGTACCAGAAGGCCTCCGGGGTGAAGACGCCGTAGTCGATGTTCACGGATTCCGAAGCCGCCTGATCCTCCGTCAGATCGAGCAGGTCCAGGGAATAGGATTTCCCGGTGTGGGTCACGACGGCGTATTCGTTCCGGCGGTTCCCCTCCTCGTCGGTGAAGGAGGTCCGGGCGAGAAAGGTGAGGACGCCGGTGGCGGGATCGAAATGCGGCTCGGTGCGGGAGATCGGGGTCATATCCTTCGGAATTTCGTATTCCGTGCCCTCCCAGACGTTTTCGAGCACCCCCTCCGATTTTGCCGCCGAAAGGGGACCTCCGTCCTCACGGGCATCGTTCCCGGCCCCGATTTTTCCCGCGCCCCGGCATCCGGCGAGGAGAAGGAGCGCGCAGAACAGAGCCGCCCCGCGTCTGATTTTTCCGAGGTTTCTCAATACTTTACAGCCCCTTTGTCAATTTTATCATGGTTATTATAAACCTTTATTGTCTGATTGTCAAGAGTTTTCGAAGAAAATAAAATGTA
>JAEEGL012088771.1_pt1 | contig 10138 bp, 7 predicted proteins | sample 9134231 | NCBI WGS metagenome assembly JAEEGL01 (sample SAMN16246548, study PRJNA631951) | gut metagenome | biome: gut microbiome; feature: rumen; material: fiber-attached | host: Bos | place: Iran: Karaj | collected 2018-10
GGAGATGCGCTTGAAGCAATCGTCCAGAATCAGCCGACGCGGGATACGGTAAAACGAGAATTGCTCACTCTCACCGCCGTAGAAATAGTCAAACTGGATATCAGACACCGTTTTCACCTCTAATTCCATAATAATTGAAAGAAGGTACAATTTTAGCGCACCTTTTTTTAGTCTTTAATCTTGCTTTGAAGTTTCTACATTTAACAGAATGTCCCACAATTCATTCTTTACGACATATTTCTATAGAAGTGTAATCAATTCTGGTTTTATTTCTATTTATCTATGCATTTTGGGGCGCCGAGGCTTTATAAGCAGTCTTCCAATTAATTTAAGCCTTGTATTTCCTAATTGAACGCATATTTCACAATGATGTGTAAAACTGTGAAAATCGTATGTGCTGTGGTCTTTCTTTATCGCATCCCAATGCCAATTATTAAAGCAATAAAACTACAGGATGGTTTTTGGGATCCGCTGTGCCCGCACTGCGGTAATGCTATAGATCGTGAGTTCACACGCTATTGTTCGTCTTGTGGCCAACGGCTTAGCTGGATTTTGTGGGATAAATACGTTACAGAAGTTCCCCCTTCTTTTCAAGTATTTCCGAAACATCGCCACTGCTGCTGTACAATACAGTATTGTACTTTCATTATTAATACTATCATCAACACGCTTTGTGAAAACGATTATTTCTTCCATTAGCCATACAACGTTCCGCAGTAAGAATCCTCCTAAAAATGCTTTAGAAAAGAAAAAGACGCTTCTTCATGAGAAGCGCCTCAAAGATGGACTAGCTTGAAATAGCATAAAATTGTGTCTCATTCTTACTGATAGGCATCCTTAGCTTTAGTAATAAGTAATGCAAAAACATGTCGCATGAAAATACACCATTGAACACAACAGGCCACTCATAGAACGATTTGTTGTTCTATGAGGGGGTCTGCTCTTAAAGACTGTTACCCCAACTATTTTTTCAGAGCCATTAGCTATTTGCCCGCTGCTACTGGCACCTTATTGCTTGATGCGACTGGAAAATCAAACTTATTGTCGTTATAGGATGCAATAAATAGCCTCGACAGCTTCCTATACTTCTCATTTATCTTGTCATAGGCTGCTTTGTATTTTTCGCGCCTTTCAAGGTTTTGCTCGGTACTTATTATGTATTCCAATCGGTTAGCCGTTTCAGATAGTTCTTCGCAAAGCCACCCTAGCGCATGGATAGGGCGGTATAGTTTCAGATCTACGATCTGCCGCTTGCCTTTCTCATCATCAGAAGCAATTACTCCAAACTCATTACGATAAAAGATTAAGTTATAGTCAGTTATTACGGGATCATAAAACTGTTCATTAACTGGATTATCAAGTGTAATGTCTCCTTGGAACTTGGAGCTCTTAGCATTATTGCACTTTTTGCATGCATATACCAAGTTATTATAATCAGTTTCCAAATCAATTCGCTTAGGGGAAAATATAGCTCTGGGAATAAAATGATCAACTTCGAATGGGGTCGTAATGCTTGAATCGTTCAAATTGCAGTATGCACATCTGCCGCAAAAATCACGTCTTAAAAAAGACTTATAATCTGAATACTGCGTTTTATGAGGTGGATTGCTGCGCGAAATAGAATGTTTCTTAAAAGAACTAAGTTTCATCTGTATCACCGAGAAGATCCTTTGCTTCTTGTATCAAGCTCACTGCGTCTTGCAGTTGACTAACATCTAACGCTTTTTCGAGTTGTCCTATTTCCATAGGGAGATAATCATCCAGCTGACGTTCAAGTTCTACAATTTTTTGAAATACTTCTTGCGTGTATCCTTCTTCCTCCATATTCAAGAGCGCTTCATGAAGGGAGACGTCCAGCCGGTTTCGAGCGCTTAGGTACTTGCTTATGTTATTAAAGAGATTAGATACTTTTTCTTTTGAGTACTCCTCATCAACCTTAAAGAAGCTGCGTTTAGAGTAAACTTTATCGGCATCAACAAACTCTTTTGCCAAGCAATCCTCCGGCAGATTGGTTAAGAGAACAACAGGGAATTTAGGCACAAGCGTAGTGATCCGCTTGAATATCTCTGTTCCCTCAATTGTTTCTGAAACAGTCTCTGCCTGAATAAGAAGCTGATAGTCAACTATTAATGACTGAATCTCGCCAGACGAAACACAATCCATGACCTCGTTAGATATTTCTTTTGGCAGATTATCTGCAGCTCCCGACAGACTAAACTCTTTGAATGTAATTTGATCTTCGGAAACATAACTGGGTTTGTTAATCAATATCGTGCGCTGAATAGTAAGAGACTCTTCCATGTTTTCATCGATTATTCCAAAACAATACTCACTCATAGTTGCCTCCTATTTTGGGATTGTTATTCTTAGCCCAAACCCGTCTGATTTGTTTAAGGCATGTATTTCTCCATATGCCTCATCAACAACCATTTTTGTGATCCATAGTCCAAGTCCTGTACCCTCACCGTCTTTAGAAACTTTAGTTGATTCTCCGGGGTTAAAAATAATATCCGGATTATTGTGATATTTCTTATCGAGCGGAGGGCCATTGTTTTCAAGCATCAACACAATAAGGTTTGGCTTCTCCTCAACTGTAACAATGATTTTCCTTTGCTCCACAGTTGCTTGTTCCAGAAACCAGGCTGAGTTAAGCATGAAATTGTTGATAATTACATGAAGGTCCACAGCAGCAATATTACATACACAATTGTTCTCATCACCGTTTAGAACAATAGGCTCAACGGAGATAAGCTTTTGCTGAAGCAACGGCTCCCAAGAAACAATAATGCTTTTTAGAGCGTTAAATAGATTCATTTGTTTCTTTGGAAACGCTGATTGATCAGCTGCGTTCATGATAACGGCAAGCCAATTCTCCAGTAACTTATCAACCTTTTCGGATTGGTCAATAATAATAAACGGGTCAAACACACTGCTACCTTGATAGCCTTCTGGGCCAACTAGACGATTGACAGTATGCCTTAGCTGTTGCATTCTGCTACCTGCATTTGACATGATTCTGTTAATCTCATGAGAAAAGGTGCTTGTCATAACACCGGCGGCACTGTAAAGCATCATGGTTTTCAAGGCGCGGTCTTTTCGCTGTCGCTCATTATCAAGCTCAAGGACTGCCGCTTCATAATCTCGCTTAGTGTAACCGTTTCCTGACCTATCTTTTTCGTTTACATCAGAACTCGTATTATTATGCGACAATCCATCAGGTTTATCCCCTTTTTTGATTTTCTCAACTATTTCACCGGTCTTTGACCATTCATGTTTCTTTGCATTTGTCCAGATAGTATATTCTCTGAATACATATTGCCTGTCGTTTTCGAAGGCTTCTATCATCTTTTCAATGATGGAGACAAATGCAATGTATGAGTCATTTACCGCAAGTCCTTCGCGATTGGCCATATCAACAAGGTTTGGATTTTGATCTTTGGAAATACGAACAGCGCCAATGATTTGATTTGTTCGAACTCGCCAAGTCCCTTCGGTCGCAACGCCAGCAGGACTCTTTCTTGCGCGTTCACCTAGATTAATCCAATCGAACAAAGGCCCTTCTTCACCATAAGGCCGGACTTTGAATCCGTCTCTATAAAGTTTAATTCCGGAATAGTTATTTATCACATCTTTTCTTCTGTTCATTAATATCGGTTTTACGATTTCATTTGTGCTATTGGTATTCTTCAAGAAGTAGAAATCGGCATTAAATGGGCCAACGGAATAAAGAGCGCCCGTCTCATTTTTATTTAGATCAGAAACAGGTATCTCCATCTCATACTGTTTTGCGTAATCCGATCGCTTAAAACCTTCTTTTTGGAATGCCTCACGCGACCAAAAGTCTTTAAGAGAGCATTCTTTTTTCTGCTCATCTACATCGATGAAAACCTTGATTTTACGTGTATCTATTTCTTTTCTGTCAATAGTCAGCTTAATTGAATCTTTCCCGTCATAATAACCCGAAATTTTATAATCATAGTCTCCTTCGCTTAAAGAAAACCGTTCGTTTACAAAAGAATATGAAGGAAAAAAAACATTGTCAACATAGATATCAAAATCAGATTGATCAGTATCCGGAAAAATACTCTTTAGATTTCTATTGAGTCTTTCAAAAGAAAAGCTGGACCATTTTTCTCTAGTTGGATTTAATAGTATTACTGTTCCTGTATCCCATGTATAGTTAGAATAATTAATTGTACGGTTCAGTGTCTCTCGCTGCGCAATATCCGAGAAAGCGTCTTCTACGAATTCGATTTCGGCAGAAACCTCATCGAGCATTACTGCAGTTTCAAACTGCTCCCAATTGATCTTCCACCGAATAAGCGGATCCGTGCTGCTTTTTGTGTAAACAGTAGTTGCTTTAGAAAGCTTATCCAGAGCAAATCGTCCGATCCCCTTAGCGCCGGTTTTGATGCGACCACCCGGGCTCTGCTTTCGCTCCTCTTTGTCGCTTGTTCCAATATTCATCCATGCAGTTCGAAGCGTTTCTTCCGTCATTCCAGTACCGTTATCAAGAACAGCAATCGTATTATACTGGAAGAGGAACTCTCTAAGTTTTGCTTCCTGCTCATCTTCTTTAGCTTCCCGTTTTACAAACTTTTTTCCGTCATTATTATAGTATTTAAGAAGATCTTCCAAGTCTTCATGCCCAAAAACAGATGTGGCTAACTCAAATGAGATGGTTTGGGGGACGGAAGGGAACGGAACTCTAAACTGAACGAAAACACAGGTGGCGTCAGCATCATAGGAGTTTTTTATCAGTTCGATTACAGCGCCTTCAACATCAGAGATGTTTTCTCTACCAATAAGCCTTGCTGTTTTTGCACTTACAGCAAATTGGATTTTTTCCATAATACACCTCAAATCAATTCTGTGTAATAAACGTAATGCTAAAAAGTATAATTCTCCAAATCTCGAGCGGTAATTCTTCTTGATGTTCCACTTACTCTGATGCCAACTCTTGAAACATAGTCTTTAAATCTCTTTGAAAGAAAAGCCTTAGAAAGAGTTGTCAATGGTATGGAGCCTGTTTGCGTTATAAATAAACCAGCATATGGGATTTCTTCGGAGCTGACTAAATAAGACTTTGTGTCTTCAGATATGACCGATGAAATAATCAGCTTTTTGCTCTTTAGCTTCTGAAGTGCCTGTGATCTCCCATATTCATACCATTCTGCTTTTTCATCAGAATCTCTCTTAAGAAGGTCTTCTTTATGCTTTTCCAAATACTTCATTGCAGACGGGAAGCTGCGTTGCATTTCTTCGTTTGAATAGTGGCTCACTGTGCCGTCCTTATTGAAACGATATGGAAAAATAATGAGTTCGTCTTCCTTTGCGTATCGTTTGCTTTTTGGACTTACTGCTTTTTCCAATAATTCCAGCTCGATTTCATCTCCATCAACATGGCAGTAGTTTCCTTCTATTGAGTACTCCTTGATGATGAATACTTTATTGCGTAATGTCGCAACAGCATTAGAGACCTTAAAAAAATCTCCAACTCTTTTCCCTTTGAGTTCGCTGTCTGAGAAGTACCATTTTTCCCCGAGTGTATCTTTTTCGAGTCTTCTTATTTCCCCATCATCGTTCATGCTTAACTGGTATTTGATGAAGTGTGTCTTTGCGTTTTTCACCAGATGAATGATAGCGGGAGATACAAGCACGTCCTTAAAAACTGCTTCTTTAGGAAAGTCAACAATAGTAATTAGATCTTCTTTTATCAATTGCCGCATATCGTTGGCAGAAGTGTTTTTAAAAAAATTACTGGGGATAATATATACGAGGCTCCCATTCTCATTTAACATTTGGCAAGACTTCTCAATAAAGGCGTAGCTATAATCAAACTTTCCTTTCTCGCAAGTCTTAAATGACCCCCTCAAATAGTTACGCTCTTCTTGTGGAAGATCGGAATAACAAATATAAGGCGGGTTTCCAATTATATAATCATAGGAGTTTCGATTATCAGCTTTTAGAAAGTCCTCATTGATGATATTCCATTTAACGGCTGGGACGTTATAGCGATTGGCTATTGCATTTAATTTCTCTACACAAGCGGAAAACAGAGATTGATCAATCTCATAAGCAGTAATATCTGATTGAAGTCCCTCTCGAATTTCCTCTGCAGAAAGCCCATAATACAATGCATCATTGATATACCGTTCAACAATCAGAACAAGAAAAGAACCATCTCCGCAGGAGTTTTCTAATACTTGTTTACCTCTCAAATTACTGCTGTATCCTGCTAAATCCAACATCTCGCCAGCAATCTTTTGGGGTGTGAAAATTTGACATTTTCCCCTAAGGGTTGGATTGTCAATTATAGACATAGAATATGGCTCCTAATATTACGTGTGTTCTTGAACTCGTCACTTTTTTGTGTGTAGTTCAATTTCAAATAAACAGTTTGCCTGAATAATACAGTTTTTTATTTCTGATCGTCAACAGGAGTGTCAGTAATAAACCCATAAATAGGTCTTTTCGCGTCAATCGGGATAAGATAGCTTTTTCCAACAGCCTTGAGGCCAGGAATCCTTCCCTTCTTGCAGTGATTTTGTACTTGCCTCTGTGAGATGCCCCATTTTTCAGCTGCTTCTTTTGTTGTCATATAATCATTCACTCTTTTTCACTCCTTGCGGAAATATGTCGTTGCTGATTTTATTTAGTACAATACTACGGTAAAAAAAACGAAATGTCAATGCGCCATGGCGAAATCGCAGTACGCATTAGTAAGAAACATTTTATATCAAGTGTTATGGATAACTCTGCTGGAGAAGTCCTGAATAAAATGCAACTCGATTGCAGTAATTTTGATAGCTTACATATTAATGATTGAAGCAAGTTTTAATACATGTAATAGCTCGCAGGCTTGGTCAAAAAGTAAAAGTTATTATCTAATAATGCGAATCCAACCATGCTTGTCCTTAACGTATTGTTTCTTAAAATAAGATGAAATACCACAAACTGAAAGGGGAATGCTAGCAATGGGTGGTATTGACAAATAAAACTCTAACAACCCAGCTGGTAACGCACAAAAAAGAGACCACTTATCAACTGCTGTTGTTTCTTCTCCACGGCAAAGCTCTGCCGCTGCTTTTTTTACATCTTCTGAAGCCTGCAGTATCATTTTCTCTCTGCCTTCTGTAGACAGTACTTTTTCTAAATGATCTATTTCTGCTCGTAGTCTTTTGATTTGCTTTTCCTTTTTTTCTTTATAGAAAAGCACCTCTTGTATTGAATTGAAATGCGGAAGCATTGGGATAACTTTGCTGCACTCAACTCTTAGTGTTCCATATATTTCTTCTAGGTTTTTTGCTTTTTTTGATGTTAATCCCAGCTTCTCAATAGAATATGGAGGATCCAATATTTCCACACCATCTTCTTTGGCCAATTCGAAATCTCTTAAAACCGGGTCGATATGATTTGCAATTATCGCTAGCAGATTATCGTAATACTCTGTTGGCCGTACATAATTGCCGTTTAATTCTTTGCACGTTTTATAGTACATTGAGTTAGCATCATAAATTTTAGCATATTTATTTATAACTTGTTGCCTTTCCTGCTTGCTACTAAAAAGCATGTCATAACACACTGAAGCAAATTGATAATCAGAAAACTTGTCTTTTTTGATTTTATAAAAAGATGCCATATCTCTTTTGATTCTATGTATAACCGCTGGCTTAATATATTGCGAAAAATCATATTCTATGGCGGGAACAATATGGTTTATTCTATTTAAGTGAATAATGCCATTCTGAGAGTGATAATCAAGATACGAAATGTTATTAAGGCTATATAACTTTGTTAAATCGAATAATTCAAATTCATAATCAGTCAAAACCACTTCATCGTATAAAAACAAGAACTGATAAAACTGCTGTTCTAGCCTTTTTTTAAGCTTGTAGTTGCTCACTTCAAAATGGGGTATATCATCAATTATAGGGTAGTCAATAAGACTTTCTCTTTGTGCTATGGCTAATACTGTGCTGGTGAACTTATCAGGTAAAACTATTTTTTTCATAACAATTCCGCCCATGTACAAAACATAATTTGATTACTGATAGCTAATCAGTCTTTTCATAAAAGTGGTTCTTTTTAATTATACTGACATTGACATGCGCTTTCAACATTAAACTAATGTTTTGGAATTGGTATCAATAATTAACATTCATAATAGCACTTAGTATAGACCGCTTCGGCAAGCTGATTGTCGGCCATGTGCAAACCGATCTGAACACGCCGGAAGCCTGAACCAACATGCGGCACTCTGCATAGGCTGTGGTAACTGCATCAAAAGGAGTTCCTTTTTATGTCTTTACCACAACCACTCATGCGTTTTCTTCCTGCCCTGCGCCGAGGAGCAGCGGCGCAGGCTGATCTGTCCGGCAGCCGTGCGTATCCAAACCTGCGCGGGACCGTGCGCTTCTACCCAACACCGCAGGGTGTGCTCGTTCTGGCGGAGGTTTCCGGTCTTCCAATGACAGGGCAGCAGTGCGAAAATGGGGTATTCGCGATGCATGTGCACAGCGGCGGCTCCTGCACGGGAACGGCAGATGACCCCTTTGCGGACGCGCTGACGCATTACAACCCGCAGTGCTGTCCGCATCCCGCTCACGCAGGGGATATGCCCCCGCTGATTGCGAACAACGGATATGCGATGCAGGCTTTTCTGACAGGCCGATTTACCGTGCGAGAGATTCTGGGAAAGGCCGTGATTATCCACAGCGGTGCAGATGACTTCACCTCCCAGCCCGCCGGAAACGCAGGCACAAAGATCGCCTGCGGCGTCATAAGAAAAACCAGTCGATGTTGAAGAACGGCTCCAAGATCAAACGAGGAAGTGCATTTCCGCGCTCCCTCGTTTTTTGATTATACTCATTTTCTGCGGACAAACAGAAACAGCGTCTTGTTGGCTTGATGATTTGGCTAATTTCCGGCTAATAAAGGACTCTAAAATGGCACCTCTAACCGGTATATTAGCACGGTACTGCCCAACACTCCGTAACATGTTGTTCTTGAGGAAATCCTTGATTCATGCGGGTTTGCGGGCATGTTAAGGCATCGCGTACTACGCGGTACGAAACGTGAGCGGGAACTCCTAAGCGGCAGGCCGGAGGTTCGAATCCTCTCGTGGGTGCCATACAGCGTTGAAAATCAACGATTTTCGGCGCTGTATTCTTTTTTGTCTTTGATATTGAAGAGAGCCGATTTTCTGAGCCGCGAACGGTTTTGAACTCATATTCTGTGCTGTAATAAGATACTTTGATTATCATATATCATGAAATCGCTTGCGACAACAAAGCATTCAGTTCTTCCAGAAAACCTTCCATCTGCGGTGTCATCGTCTTGTTGTTGTGTGCGGCAAGCTGGACAGACTGATCATGTTCCCAATCCGGCACATTCAAAATCCGCACACAGCCATTGGCCGCGCTTTCCCGAACCGCATAAAGCGGGAGTACCGTGATCAGCGCGCCTCGTTCGATCAAACGAAGGGCCGCTCGCGCGCTTTGCAGGCGAATGGTCGGTGTGCAGTCTAAATTCTGCTGTGCCAAAGCCTGCTCAAATCGCAGACTGTATGGTGCGTCCCGCTCCATGAGAACCATTTTCTCCCGCGCCAAATCTGAGAGCGTGACTGACTGCTTCTGTGCAATTGGCAGCGCAGGGTTTGCGGCGACCACAACGGGCGTACTGTGCTGTGCGTATATCGTCCACTCATTGGAAAGCAGCGGATCACCTACGACACAGGCTGCATCCAGCAGCCCTTTCCGCAGCTGCTCCAGCAAATTTGCAGTCGTATCTATGGTAATCTCTGACTGCACTAACGGGAAGCGTTGATGATAAGCGAGGATTGCTTCCTCCATAGGGAGCTCTGAAAGCGAGTCGGTGATGCCGAAGCGGACCGTCCCGCCAAGCAATTCCTCGGATTTCAGAAGATTCTCCATTTCAGATGCGGCGGAGCAAAGCCTCCGGGCATAGGGCAGCAGCGTTTCGCCGAACTGCGTCAAGCGCGTCGTCCGACCGATACGGTCGAACAACGGCACGCCAATCTCCTGCTCCAGCTGCTGGATTTGCGCGCTGACATTGGATTGCGAATAGCCGAGCTCCTTCGCAGCCTTTGTAAAATTGCACAGCGCCGCGACCTTTA
>JAEEGL012232308.1_pt1 | contig 10138 bp, 10 predicted proteins | sample 9134231 | NCBI WGS metagenome assembly JAEEGL01 (sample SAMN16246548, study PRJNA631951) | gut metagenome | biome: gut microbiome; feature: rumen; material: fiber-attached | host: Bos | place: Iran: Karaj | collected 2018-10
GATTGTTCTCCTTCGGCGCAGCTTGCGGCGTGCTTTGGGTCCTCCGCAGCTCGGAAGTCTTTTTGCTTCGGCTTCTTTCACGAGTGCAGGATTGCTGTATGGATTTTCCATACATACCAGCGGCTGCTTCTCTTTGTATCTGGCCGGTGATTTTCTTCCTCTTGGGATTGTCACCGGCAGGTCATTTTTTTGTTTTACTGTCCATAACCGGAGCGGGTTTCTTTGCCGGGAGCGTATGCGCTGTGGCCCGGGTTGATTCCGCTTGTTTTGCGGCAATCCTGTTCCTCCTTCCGGTATTTTCGATTTCTTGTGTCTCCCTGGCCGCTGCGGTCCTCCGTGGCAGGAGCCTGTTTCGGGGAAATCTTTTTTTCGTCTTCGGAGGCCGTCAGGACGTTGGCTTTTTCCTGTCCCGTGTGCTTCTGAGCCTGACCGTCCTTGCGCTGAGCGCTGCCGTTCTCGGCGTTTATCTATCTGAGTTATAAGAAAGGGGGGGAGAGCGCTTGACCGAACTTGAAAAATGCCTTCGGGATTTTGAAGGCTATCTGAAAAAGGAAAAGAACGCTTCCCCCAATACGCTCAGCAGTTATCTTCGGGATCTGCGGCAGTACGGGGAGTGGCTGGACAAAACTGCGCATCTGGAGCTTGGCAAAGCGAAAGAAGAGGATATCGCGGGATACTATCGTTTCCTCCGCGCTTCCGGCAAATCCCAGTCTACGATTTCCCGATGCAGCGCTACCCTGCGCTGTTATTATTCACACCTCCTGGAGAAGAAAAAGCTGCGGGAGAATCCGGCGAAGCTAGTGGAGCTGGACAGGCAGAAGCGTAAGCTGCCCCAGATCCTCACCAGTGACGAAGTGGAGCTTTTTCTTGAGCAGCCGGACCTCAAGGAAGCCAAGGGGATCCGCGATAAAGCCATGCTGGAACTGCTGTATGCCACCGGCATCCGTGTCTCTGAGCTGATCGGCCTGGATTTGAGTGACGTGAACGTGACCGTCGGGTTTATCCGCTGCCGCAGCGGGGAGAAGGAGCGGATCATCCCCATGTATAAAGTGGCCGTGAAGGCCCTGCGGGAATATCTGGAGGAAGTCCGGCCCGCCATGGTGGAGGAAATGGACGAACCTGCCCTGTTCGTCAACGTGGGCGGCAGCCGTATGTCCCGTCAGGGCTTCTGGAAGATCGTGAAGGTTTATCAGAAAAAGGCGGGGATCGAGAAGGAGATCACCCCCCACACACTCCGCCATTCCTTCGCCGCCCACCTTCTGGAAAACGGCGCAGATCTCAAGGATATTCAGGAAATGCTGGGCCACGCCGATCTGTCTACCACGCAGATCTATGCCAAGGTAGTGCAGAATCACCTGGCGGAGGTCTATCAGAAGGCCCATCCCCGCGCCTGACCGGGCCTTTCCTAAAAAACAAGGAGATTACTGGCATGAGTCTTTTCCGGCCGTATATCTATAAACCCCGCCCGGATCTGCTGGACAACGCACCGGTAAAAAAGGGCTTCTTCCACTTTTTTGAGTTGTATTTCCGAAAATTCTGGCGATTCCTTTCTCTCAATCTCTGGTACTTTCTCATCACGCTCCCCATGCTGCTGTACGTGTTCTACACGGTCAACGGTATCTTTGCCGATCGACTGGAGGCTTTGGACGGGGACGTGATCCTGTTTTCCGGCGTCGGCTTTATCGCATCCTTTTTCGGCTTCGTTCCCCGTTTCCTGCATGTGCCGCTGCTTATCATCTCCGTGCTTCTCTACGGTCCCATCACCATGGGGCTCACCTATATCTTCCGGAATTTCGCCCGGGAGGAGCACGCCTGGATGTCCGACCTTTGGAGCCGCGCCTGGGCCAATGCCCGGCAGGGGCTGTTTTTCGGCGTCGCGGATATCCTGATGGTGTGGCTGTGCGTCAACGGGATGTTCAGCTCCTTCACGGAGGCGGGCCGCAATTTCACCTATGCTCTGTCCGTGATCCTCTCCGTGATCTCCGGCATCGCTTTGCTGATTTGGTTCTTCATGCGTCACTATACCTATCTGATGGCTGTCACGGTAAACCTCAACGTGTTCCAGATCCTGAAGAACGCCTGGCTGTTTGTTGTTCTGGGACTGGGACGCAATCTGATCGGCAGCCTGGTCACTTTGGCTTGTCTGGTGCTGAGCTTCCTCCTCGCCCCGCTCATCACCATCATCACGGTGCCGCTGTTCTATTATTCCTTCACCTGGTTCTGCACGATCTTCACCTGCTATCCCGTGGTGAAGAAGTATATCATCGTTCCCGCTCTGGAGGCCCAGGAGCAGGGGGACGCAGCCCCGGCGGAAGAAGAGGAAATCTCGTCCGGAGAAGACGAGGAACAAAGGAGAGACGAGGAATGAAGGATTTTCAGGGAAAAGTAGCATTCATCACAGGCGGCGGCTCCGGCGCGGGATTCGGCCAGGCGCAGATCCTGTCGGAAGCGGGCTGCAAGGTCGTTCTGGCGGATATCCGTCAGGATCATCTGGATCAGGCCATGGCGCATTTCCGCGATACCGGCGCAGATGCCCGTGCCATCCGGATGGACATCACCGATCGGGAGGACTACCGGAAGGCGGCCGACCAGGTGGAAGCCTGGTACGGGACCTGTCCCGACATCCTGGTCATGACGGCGGGCGTCAACGCCTTCGGACCGGCGGAGGCATCCACCTTCGAAGACTATGACTGGATCATCGGCGTTAACCTGTTCGGAGTGATCAACGGGTTCGTTACCTTTGTTCCCCGCATGCTCCAGGCGGGCAAACGGGGACACATTGCCGTGACCGGCTCCCTGGGCGGTCTCAGCGGAGGACCCACCACGGCGCCTTACAGCGCCTCCAAAGCGGCGGTCATCAATCTCTGCGAGTCCTATTACGAAGCGCTGAAGCCCTACGGGATCGGCGTCACCTGCTTCTGTCCCGGCAATATGAACACCAATATCCACGAAGCCACCATGACCCGCCCGGCCAGCCTGATGAATACCGGTTATTATGAGAGTCCGGAATCCATCGAGATGTACCGGCGCCACAATGTCCTGGGCATGGACATCCGGGAGGTCGGCCAGAGGCTGAAGAAGGCTATGGAGGATGAGATCGTGATCTGCATTCCCTATGACGGGCCGGACAAGATGTGCGCGGATATCCTCCAGGACACGGTGGACTACTGCACGGTCGAAGGGATCCGGCGGAAGGAGGCGCGGGACGCTTCCGGCGATAAAAACAACAGCCAGGATGCTGCGGAGCTGAAATCCCTGGCCGATGCCAGGGCTGCCGGTTTTGCTACGGCAAAGAAAGAGCTCGGCTGGGTAGACGGATCCAAAAAACTGTAATCAAACAGCCCCGGCGCGATCCTGGATCGTGCCGGGGCTGCCGTTATGTATATCTTTCATGTGTGCATCATCAGATAAAGCTTTGCGGTGGCTCTGGCGTCGCACCAGGCACGGTGGGCCTCCTCCTGCGCGATGCCGTGATAATCCGTGAGATAGGTGAGCCGGTATGATGGGAGCCCGGGCCAGACGCGCCGGGCCAGCCTTACCGTATCCACGATCGGATTCGGCACCTTCAGGCCCAGCTTTTCCGCCTCCCGGTATAGAAACGAACAGTCGAAGGAGGCGTTGTGGGCAATCAGAGGATCATCCCCCGCAAAAGCCAGAAAGCGGGGGAGCAGCGCTCCGAAATCCGGCGCGTCCGCCACCATGTCGTCAGTGATGCCGTTGAGCCTCTGCACGGCATAGGGAATGGGTCTTCCGGGGTTTACGAAGGAGGAAAAGCGGCCGATGAATTCCCCGTGCTCCACTTTGACGGCGCCGATCTCCGTGACGCCGGCAGACTCTCCGAAGCCGGTGGTCTCCAGGTCGAAAACCGTGAAACACGCATAATCTCGCTCCATGGAACATCGCATGCTCTCCGCTCTCCTTTTTCGCGCTTTTCCTCAGTGTAACACAGGTATGGAAGCGGCCGCAAGTATTTACAAATCTGTGACGGCTTGGTAAAATAGCGATAAAGACGAACGAAACGGCCTGCGTTGTCCGAGACTGCCGCAGTGACCATATAGAAAAGAGGCCAAGTACGTGGAAGAGATCCGCTGCGCCCGGGAAAGCGATCGGGAGTTCTGGTTCCGGCTGGACAGGCACCTGGCGCCGGAGACCTTTTTCCGGAAGGTCCGCGACGGGCAGGCGTACGTCTGCCTGACGGACGATCTGCCTGCGGGGATCCTGCGCTTCGGCCTTTTTTGGGACAGCATCCCGTTCTGCAACCTGCTCTTTGTCTCCGAAGAGCATCGGCGCCGGGGCCTGGGAAGCGCCCTGATGCAGCATTGGGAACGGGAAATGAAGCGCCTGGGATGCGATCTGGTGATAACCTCCACCCAGGCGGATGAGGACGCCCAGCATTTCTACCGGAAGCTGGGCTATCGGGACTGCGGCGGCCTGGTGCTGAGCACCGGCGGGCAGGTGCCGCCGCTGGAGCTGATCCTCTGCAAGGAATTGTGACCCTGCTCCCCTGAATTTGAGAAGACAAAATGAAAATAAAAAACGGAAAGGATGGTAAATCATGTTGAAAAGCAGCTGCTTCGTGGATCCCCTGAGCACTCCCATGTCCCGTCGTGGGAGCTATCTCGCCTTTGCCAACCGCAACGAAGGCACGCCCCAATTCGGGAAAAACACCCTCTATCTCACCACCGCCAAAGGCGGCGGCGCTGGCATGAGCGACCTGAATTCCCAGAATTCCTGCCGCCAGGTCTCCATGGAGCTCCTGTGGGAGGGCAAGCGCCTGCCTACCGTGATCTCCACTACGCCGGCAGAGGCGATTCTCCAGTCGGAGAAGGGCTCCGCGCGGTTCTGCCTCGCGGAAAAAAGCCTGATGCTGGGCCGCGGGTCGGACGGTCTCAGCCTTCAGCTCTCCACGCCTCGGGGCGGATTCGGAGCCGCGCCGCTGGAGCTGCCCAACGGCACCTGGCGCTTCAGCTTCTCCGATGACAACGGCCTGCTGATCGTGTTCCGCGGGAAGGCGGCCGCCCTGCCCGGCGGCGGCTTCCTGATCACGCCGGATGCCCAGGGTGTGTTTGAATTCGGCATCGAAGAATACGCTGTGGATCCCGGCGCGCGTCCTCTGGACTCCTATCCCGATTACGATGCTTCCGTGAAAGCGCTGGAAAAGGAATTCGACGATTTCTGCGATTCCCTCTATCCCCAGCTGCCTGCAGAGTTCGAACCGATGCGCCGCCAGGCCCTTTGGAACACCTGGTGCCTGATGGTGGATCCGGACGGGGTCTCCACCTATCAGCATACCATGGTGAAGATGATGCGCATCATCTTCGAGAGCGCCTTCGGCTGGCAGCAGGCCATGCAGGCCATTTTCCTCAGTCCCAATACCCGCCTTGCCTGGGACATCCTCCAGTCCTGCTTCGACCACCAGGATGCAAACGGCAGGATCGCGGACGCCATTTCCCACAAATCCGGCCTGGGGATCAGCATGAAGCCTCCCTTCCAGGGCGTCGCCCTCAACTGGCTAATGGACCACTGCGATCTCAGCGAGATCCCGCTGGAAGACAAGAAGTACGTCTATGAGCGTATGGCCAAGTGGACGGAGTTTTTCTTCAATTTCCGGGATCTGGACGGGGACGGCATCTGGGAGAATCAGGGCGCCATTGAGACCGGCTGGGAGGACGCGGCTTATTTCTACGCCGGCTTCCCCCTGGCTTCCCCGGATATGAACGCTTATACCGTGCTGATGATGGACGCTCTGGCTCGGCTGGGCAAGAGCATCGGCGTGAAGGACGAGGAGTGCGCTGCCTGGACGAAGCGTGCTGACGAGCTGACGAAGAAGATCATCGACAAATTCTGGAACGGGGAGCGGTGGATCGTCGTCAACACCCGCACCGGCGCCGTTGGAGATTCCCTCAGCCTGCCCATCTTCGGCGCTCTGCTGCTGGGTAAGCGTCTGCCCCAGGACATTCTGGAAAAGACGGTGGACTTCATTTGGAACAACGGGTTCATCACCCCATTCGGCTTTGCCTCCGAGAGTCCTGAGAGTCCCTATTTCCGGCACGGCTTCACCGCCGGCAGCGTCATCGTGCCCGCTCAGCTCATTTTCTGCCTGGCCCTGGAAGCGGCAGGTTATCCGGAGAAGGCCAAGGAGATGGGCCTGCGTTACGCCCGCACCCTCAGGGATAACGGCATGTTCCACATCCACAATGCGCTGACCGGGGAAGGAGAGCGGGGCCTGGTGGCCTTTGGTGAAAAGCAGCTATTCTGGTCCTCCTGGGCTTCCTCCTGCTATCTGTTCTTCGCCAAGAGATACGGCGACTGAGTCCGCAAAAGAAAAAGAGAATAAAAAACTGGCCGCCCGGCTCAGCCGGGCGGCCCCTTTGTCAGGAAACGGGAGGATCAGGCTTCGTCCTTTTCCTTGGAGAGCATGACGTTGGCGAGAATGCCCAGGATGAGGGCACAGGCGACGGTGCGGATCTCCACGGCGCCGAAGGTGACGACCATGCCGCCCACGCCGGTGATGAAGATGATGGAGGCGACGAACAGATTGCGGTTCTTGTTCAGATCCACGCCCTGGAGCATCTTGAAGCCGGATACGGCGATGAAACCGTAAAGGGCCACACAGACGCCGCCCATGACGCAGGAGGGGATCGTTTCAAGAAAGGCCACCAGCGGCGCGATCAGGGAGAAGATGATGCAGGCGATGGCAGCGCCCCAGATGGAGACGGTGGAGGCGTTGCGGGTGATGGCTACGCAGGCGATGGACTCGCCGTAAGTGGTGTTGGGGCAGCCGCCGAAGAAGGTGCCCACGATGGAGCCGATACCGTCACCCAGAAGGGTGCGGGTCAAGCCGGGCTCCTCCAGCAGGTTCACGCCCACGATGCTGGACAGGTTCTTGTGGTCAGCCAGGTGCTCGGCAAAGACCACGAAGGCCACGGGGACGTAGGCGCTGAACAGGGTGACCAGGTAGGCCCCGTTGATCTGAGAGAGCGCGCCCTTGCCCAGCATGAAGCTGAAATCGGGCAGAGCGAACACGCCGCAGTCCTGGAAGGCGGAGTAGCTGATGACGATCAGGGCCGGGTTGTTCGTGGCCTTGCCGATCAGGTAGAAGATCGTGGCGGCGGCATAACCGGCGAGGATGCCGATGATGAAGGGCACGAGCTTCACGCCCTTCTTGCCGTAGGTAGAGGCCAGCATGGTCACAGCCAAGGTGATGAGACCGCAGATCAGGGCGACGTAGGAGCTGCCGCCGCCGGCGCCGCTGCTCATGAGATCGCCCACGGCGTTGCCCGCCAGGCTCAGACCGATGATGGCGACGGTGGGCCCGATGATCACGGGGGGCATCAGCTTGTCGATCCACTTGACGCCGCAGAACTTGATGATGATGGCGATGACCACGTACACGAGACCGGCCATGCTGGCGCCGATGATCAGGCCCCAGTAGCCCGCAGCCATGGAGACCGCGCCGCCGAAGGCGGAGCACATGGAGCCGATGAAGGCGAAGGAACTGCCCAGGAAGACGGGGCTGGAGGACTTGGTGAACAGCAGGTAGACGATGGAGCCGCAGCCGGCGCCGAACAGGGCGGCGGAGGCGGTGAGCGCAGTTCCGCAGATGCTGTTGATCACCGCGGGGACGGCGATGGTGGCGGCCATGATGGCCAGGAGCTGCTGGAGCGCAAAGAGGACGACCTGCCCGAATTTGGGCTTGTCCTTAATGCCGTAGATGAGTTTCATACGTTCCCTCCATTCAATTCGTTCGTCAGCCCGGCAGGCAAAGAAAAATACCCTGCCGCACCTGCCGGCAAGGTATGCGCACGGCGCCTGTCGGCGCCCACCTGTTCCCTTGTGCGATATCTTGTCGGCTTCCCGAGCCGTCTTAAAGTTATCGAAAGTATGGTAGCACACAAGATGTGGGCTGTCAACCGAAATCCCTACAAGAACTGGCAAAAATCCCGCGGCAGCAGCCCCCCAAATCGGGGAGAGTATTTTTTCGCATACTATATTGTAAAACATAATAGACTGTGATATATTGTAGCTGGAGGTGATCCGATGGACGCGCAGTTCAAAAAAGGTGTTCTGGACCTGGTGGTGCTCTCCGCCCTGAAGGAGGAAGACCGATACGGATATGAGATGATGGAGGGGATCTCCCGGGAACTGGAGGTCACCGCCGGGACCTTGTATCTGATCCTCAAGCGCCAGAAGGACGCCGGGTATCTGGAAACCTATCTTCAGGAATCCAGCGGCGGTCCGGCCAGGAAGTATTATCACCTGACGGAAAAGGGAAGGACGGTCCTCAGCGAGAAAAAACGGGCCTGGGAGGCCTTTGTTGGAAAGGTAGCGAAGCTGATATGAACAAGAAAGAATACCTGGCTGCGCTGGAAGCGCGGCTGACAGAGCAGAGCGAAGATACCCGCCGCGAGATCATGGACGCTTTTCGGGAACACTTTGCCGAAGGCGCATCCAGGGGATTGACAGAGGAGGATATCATCGCAGAACTCGGTCCCATCGAGGACCTGGGAGCAGAGCTGGAGCGTCTGTCGGCGGAGGAAGCGGGGACAAAGACGCGCGGCGTCAGGGAAGGTCAGGTCAGCCCTGCCATCAGTCGGAAGGAGAAGGATGATTCCGTCGCCGCACCCTGCCTGGTGATCGACGCGAGCCATTCCGAGGCGGGGGTTGCCCTGATCCCGGGCCGGCCAGGGGAAGAACTCGCCTGGCGTCTGGAGGAGGGCAGCCACTTCACTTCCGGCCTGCTGAACCGGCTGTTTAAGGTCCGGGAGGAAGGCCAGGTCAGCTTTATGCCCGGAGAGGAGGAAGACCTCCTGCGTGTCGACGGCGGTTCCGGCATGTTTTTCGTGACCGTGCCGGTAGAAGTGCATTCCCTTTCTGTCCGCCTGCGCTCAGGCGAACTGTCCGGGGCGGGGCTCCGGCTCAACCGTCTGGATATCCACAGCAGCTCCGGCGACATCATGCTGAATGACTGCAGCCTGGATACGCTGGAAGTGGAGTCCGCCTCCGGGGACGTGGAACTGGAGGACATCATCGGGGAGCAGCGGATCGGCACCGCCAGCGGGGACGTCACACTGACCGGCAGCCGTGGAAGCGTGGAGATCGGTACCGCCTCCGGCGACATTTCCGTCTGCGGCCATGGCGGCGGGGCCCTGGCTCTGCATTCTTCCTCCGGAGATATGGAGGCGGAAACCCAGGCTGCCCTGACGGCGGAAAGCGCCTCCGGTGACATGGAGCTCACAGTCACCGATGCTGCCGGGACTGTGGCGGCTTCCAGCGCCTCCGGCGATATTGCGTGCTACGTCCGGGGCGGCCGATATCGGGCAAGGCTGAGTACCCGGAGCGGCGACCTTCTCAATCACAGCGGAAAACAGAGCAGCTCCGGCGGGAGAGAAATATACCTGGGAGAGGGAGAGACCCTCGTGGAGCTCCAGACTGTCAGCGGCGACATCCTGTTGGAGGAAGTGTGAACGGGAAGGAATGCCCCTGCCTGTGCAAACGAGTTGACTTTTTTGCCCGTCGGTGGTAAAAATATAAGTCAAGTATCGTTAGGAGGCAGAAACATGAGCAAAGGAACGTTCTACATCACAACGCCCATCTATTATCCCTCGGCCAATCTTCACATCGGACACACCTACTGCACCGTGGCCACCGACGTGATGGCCCGGTATAAGCGAATGCGGGGTTATGAGGTGATGTTCCTCACCGGCACGGATGAGCACGGGCTGAAGATCGAGGAAAAGGCCCGGGAGGCGGGCATCACGCCCCAGCAGTTCGTGGACCACGTGGTCGCCGGCATCAAGGACCTGTGGAAGCTGATGAATATCTCCTACGACCGGTTCATCCGCACGACGGACGATTATCATGTAACCTCCATCCAGCGCATCTTCAAAATGATGTACGACAAGGGGGACATCTATAAGGGTTCCTACCGCGGCCTCTACTGCACGCCCTGCGAGAGCTTCTGGACCGAGAGCCAGCTGGTGGACGGAAAGTGCCCCGACTGCGGCCGGGAGGTGAAATATGCCGAGGAAGAAGCCTATTTCTTCCGGGCCAGCAAATATGCCGGCCGGGTGCGGGAACTGCTGAAATCCGGGGATTTCCTGGAGCCGGCCAGCCGCGTCAACGAGATGATCAACAA
>JAEEGL013959019.1_pt1 | contig 10138 bp, 8 predicted proteins | sample 9134231 | NCBI WGS metagenome assembly JAEEGL01 (sample SAMN16246548, study PRJNA631951) | gut metagenome | biome: gut microbiome; feature: rumen; material: fiber-attached | host: Bos | place: Iran: Karaj | collected 2018-10
TAGGGCCACGATTTCGCTATTGCTTCTTTTCACGCTCCATTACTGGTTTACGCTTTGCAAGTCGCTATCGAGTTGGCGACAACTACCTCTCTTGGGACTTTCACCCTAGATATATAACATGCCCGACATACATTAAAAAAGACTTGCAATTGCTTGCAAGTCCAATCTATTAAATTTTCTTTCTTTTTCTTAATATGATAATTACTACACTAAAGGCTATAAGTATAACTACTATTACTCCAGATAAAATATAGATTAAGTATATATTTGTATCAAAGCTTTCTCCATTTATATATTTTTTATACTTTGATTTACTTAATACCTTAACCTCTATATTTTCTTCTGTTGAAATACCTGATGAATTAATTGCGTAGGCTTTAACTATATAGCTTCCTTCTTTATTATAATTAACATTTGAATCATCTATTATTAAAGATGATGAAACTGTATCATCACTAGGATCTATTACATTTATATAATCCTTTAAATCTACATATGTTCCAACCTGTAATTTAATAGAATCAGTTTCAATTGTTGGTCTTTCATAGCTTACAAGCTTAACAATTAAATCCTTATATATATAATTTCTTCCATCATTATATTTATATCTAATATAATATGTACCAACCTTATTTTCTAGGTTTGTTTCATAAGTTAGCTTATCATTATCTATTCTTCCATTATCAGTTAAATTAGATACATATTTATAAAAGTTAAATGTTTTAAAATCAGTTTTATAATTTAAGATTTCAGTTTCCTTATTTAATTCTATTGTAGGCTTTGTCAAATCTTTAATATAAGCCTTAATCTTTTCTACTTGTTCATTTCCAGATGAATCAGTTACCTTAAGTTCATATTCAAATTCACCTTCCTTATCAGTTTTAATTGATGGGTAATTTATTTTATTAGTTATATTTCCATCAACATCATCATAAGCCTCATAATAACCTTCTAAGGATGGCGTTGAATTTATATCAAATATTAATTCATCTGATTTTAATTTAATAAAATAAGGTAACTTAGAGTCATTTATATTTAATTTAAATGATGCCTCACTCATATTTCCTTTTTCATCTTTAGCTGAAACCTTAATTGTATGCTCACCTATTCCTAATTCATTAAACTTAGGGCTATAGGTTATATCTAAATCCTTTGTACAATTATCACTAATTAAAACATTTGTTAAAGGATCAAAATCAGTAACTGTAGAGCTTATAGAAAGTTCTTCATTTAAAACCTTAATTTTTGGTGGTTCATTATCTACAATTTTAAAATGAACTTTGCATTTATAATCACTACATGTACCAGGTCTATAAATATCATTTTCATAGGCCTTATACCAAACATAATAATCCTTTAAAACATTTGTATTTACATCTCTTAAATAACAGAGCCAATCACCATCTCTATTATAGGTAATATTAGCATCTTCCTTTAATATACCATCTACATACAAATAGGCTTTAGGAATATCTTTATATTTTTCAACTGAATCACCAAATGGTACTTCTACTAAGGTATTTTCCCAAACAAATTTAAAGCTTGAAGCATTTAAATTTATAGATATAAATGAAAGAAAAAATAAAAATATTAAGAAAAATAGTTTCTTCATATTAAGAATTCATCTCCATTAAAAACTCATAAAATAATTTATACTTAGAAGTTTTTTGAGTGATTAATAGTAATTCTCTTTCATAAAATTTAGCTACCATTTTATTATTATTTAGCTTTAAGCTTGGTAAGGCTATAAATGAAATAAAATTATATTTTTCCTCAACCGTTTTTAAAGATAAATATTCAATGATAGTTTCATCATATTCAATTGTTGAATTATAAAGATTTTTTCTTTCAAATGCTTCCTTTGCCTTTTCTCCATCTATTGTTGCAAGACCTACAAGGTAGGTATAATCTAATGTGTTATTTAAATCCTTTAAATATATTTTTTCTTTATTAATTACCTTTTTATAAACCTCTAGGCTTTTAATAAATGTTTTAGATGTTATTAAATTTTTGGTCATCTCATATTCATGTGATTCATTATTTAATAAATAATATAAGGCTAATACATATCTAATTTCATCAATTAAATCAAATCTTGCGATATTTAAATATGATGTAACAAGTAAATCTATTTTTTTAACAATTAAAGGACTATTCATTGTAAATAAGCATCTTATTTTTAATGAGGCAATAATATATCTTAAATTATTTTCAATAGGTATCAGCTTTTCTACAGCTGATAATTCTTTATATATTTCTTCATTTCCTACTAAATTAAAATATAAAATATCATAAAAAACTGCAAAAACTAATAAATCAATATCATTTAAAACACTAGTTAATTCCTTAATCTCAACTGCTAAATCATCTGCAAGTTCAAATTCAGATATATAGATATAATAAATGAATTCAATTATTTTATATCTATAGTTTTCTAATCCCTTACCTTTTAAAATAATCTTATCCATTTTTGCCTTATCCTTAGTAAAATAAGCATCAACCATATTATATAATTCTTTTTCTAAATTCATTAATGCATCTATTGAATCATCATCCAAATCTAGTCTTGAACAAATATCATTTAAGAAAATATAATTCGGCTTAATTTGGCTTTGTTCAACTTTACATAAATAAGAGATTGAGCATACATCTTCTGCAAGCTCGGCAAGTGTCAAGCACCTTAAAATCCTTCTTAGTTTAATTTCTATTCCAGTTATATTATTATTGCAATGCTTTCCATTAAGTCTTCTTAAAACTTCCTCAGCAATTTTTTTAAATTCTTTTCTTATGTTTCTATCTTTGTTTGGAAAAATCATAATTAATCGCTCCTTCAACTACTTATTATTCAAAAAAAGAGAGCCGATTCAAGAAAAATGATGTTTTCTAAAAAGATATAAGATGTGGTGCTTTTTTAATAAAAAAAAGTATAGAAAAAGTAAAAAATACCGTTTCTATACTTATTTTTTTATATATTTACAATAGATTTTTAGTTTGCAAGCATCACATTTTGGATTAACTTTTTTGCAAAAATATCTACCATATAATAAAAATAGATGATGCGCCTTAATCCAATTAGATTTATCTATGTATTTTTTAAATGCTTCTTCAGCTTCTATTACAGTTGAATTTTCTTTTACATAGCCTAATCTAACAGCCATTTTATATAGATGAGTATCTACAGGAAGTGCAGGTATATTAAATCCAAGAGCAAGTACAACATTTGCCGTTTTTCTTCCCACACCTGGAAGCTCTTGAAGCTTATCAAGGCTAGAAGGTATTACATCTACATATCTTTCATGAATAATTTTTGAAGATTCTATTAAGCTTTTAGCTTTATTATTTGCAAGGCCTAAATTTTTAATTATAGAAATTAATTCATCTAAATTAGCTTGGCTTAATGAATAAGGATCAGGATATTTTTTAAATAAAATATCTGTAACCTCATTAACATATTTATCCTTTGTTTGAGCTGAAAGCATTACTGCAACTAAAAGCTCAAAGTTATTGCTGAAATTTAATTCTGGCTTAGGATTTGGAATTTCTTCTTCTAATATTTTTAATATCTCGTTTGATTTTTGTTTATTCATTATCTAATCTTTTTAAAGAAATCTGTTAATATGCTTGGTTCTTTATTAGATTTGTTATCAACAGTTTCATGATTAACAATAATTTGGGCTATTCCTCTAATAGATATTAATGTCTTAGAAGCTTCAAGCTTTTCAACTGAAGCTTTAAAGGCATCAAGTTTATATCTATCTTCTATTACTAAGCTTTCAACAATTTCTAATTCATTAGAAGTTAATATTCTATTAAGCTTTTCATTTAGGTAATTAATAACTAAGCTTAGCTCATCTTCTAAATTATCGATTTTGTTATTAAGTTGTAGCGAAACCTTGTTGAAAAAATTATCTAAAGATACTACCTCTTTAGAAATATCATTTTCATTAACAAGCTTAATTTCATAGAAGGAACGTTCAAATAATGAGTTTAATGCCTTTTCACATTTAGCTTTTGTTAATCCTGAGATTTTAATAAGCTCGCTACTTTTCATTGCCTTATTACTCTTATATGCATCAAGCATGTTAATTAAAACAATTGTTTCATCAGAATTAAGTGCAAGTACCTTTTGATTATCGATAATATATTTACGGTAATCAAAACAACCACACTCATATAATTTTTTTAACATCAATTAGGCCTCCTTAGACAAGGCTGCCTTAGCAGCATTTTGCTGGGCCTCTTTTTTTGTCTTTCCATATCCTCTTCCCATAAGGATATCATCCATATAAACTACAGCCTCAAATGTTTTATCATTTGCTGGACCAGTGTCGCTTACAATTTCATATTTAATTGTACGCTTTTCACTTTGTAGCTTTTCTTGAAGGATTGACTTATAGTCCTTAATATTTAAAACCTCTTCATAATATGGTAAGGCAAATTTTTCAACAATCTTAAATGCTTCTTCAAAGCCACCATCTAAAAATACAGCACCTAGGGTAGCTTCAAACATATCAGCAATTATAGCAGGACGCTTTCTTCCTCCTGTTGCTTCTTCACCCTTACCTAATAATAAATATTTAGGAAGATCTAATTTATTAGCATATAAATCAAGTGCTTCCTCACAAACAGCCTTCGCTCTTGTTTTAGTTAAAACACCTTCATCTAAATCGATGATGCTAAAAAGATGCTTACTCATCGCAAGCTCTAAAACTGCATCACCTAAAAATTCCATTCTTTCATTGCTTTTTAAGCCATGCTCATTTGCATAAGAAGAATGTGTTAAAGCTTCTTTTAAATAATCTATATTTTTAAAATGATAATTAAGTTTATCTTGTAGTTCATCTAATAAATCATTACTCATTTTTTGCAGCCTCTTTTGTAGGAAGAGATGCTAAAACCTTATTAATAAGATCAGCCTTAACCATCTTATATACTTGAGTGATAGCTGATGAGAATGCATATCCATCAGAATTACCATGAGCTTTAACTACTGGCTTACCAATACCAAAAATCATAGCTCCGCCTACTTCTTTAGAATCCATTCTCTTTTTGAATCTCTTCATATTTTTTCTCATAAATAAATAACCAATCTTACCACCTAGGCTTGATTTGATTTCATCTTTAAGCATTTCGCCCATACCCTTTGCAGTACCTTCTAAAGTCTTAATACAGATGTTTCCTGCAAAGCCATCACAAACAACAATGTTTGTAGGGCAGTTAATAACCTCATTTGGTTCAATGTTTCCATAGAAATTGATATTAGGTAATGTCTTTAAGTATTCGTAAGTTTCCTTTTCAATTTCTCTTCCCTTACCAGGCTCTGAACCAATATTTAAAAGACCAACCTTAGGTTCTTTAATACCTAAAACTTCTCTTGCAGCAATTGTTGCGAAAATAGCAAATTCACCATAATGCTCCTTCTTTAATTCAACATTTGCTCCAACGTCTAATACTAATCTTGGGTTTCCATCATAATTTGGAATAATAGGACATAAAGCTACACGCTCCATTTGAGGTAATCTTCTTACGATTAAGTGAGCAGCCATAACTACACATTGAGTAGGTCCTGATGTTACAACAGCATCAACCTCACCATTTTTTGCAGCATACATAGCCATACATAAAGAAGAATCCTTTTTCTTTCTTACAGCATTAATAGGATCATGCTCTCCCATGTCCATAGTAACCTTTGTATCCTTGATTGTAATTCTTTCACTATTAGTTAAAAGTGGTTTAATTTTATCCTCATCACCGAATAAAACTATTTCAATATCTTTATATAAAGATACTGCTCTCATTGCGCCAGGAACAGTTGCCTTAACGCCTAAATCTCCACCATTTGCGTCAATACCAATTCTAATCATACTAATATCCTCCAAATTGTTATTTTTATTTTATCATTATTAGACTATAAAAACTAGTTTATTTTGCCTCTTTGTTTTTCATTTGACTTAATAATTTCTAAATATTTCTTATTTTTAACAATATCCTTTTCAAATTTTAAAGCATAAGCTTTAGCATCCTCTTGAGCAACATTCCATATTTTAATATCTTCTATGAATGATGCATATTCTAAATTTGCTAGACCTGATTGAGATTCACCTAAATAATCTCCAGGACCTCTAAGCTTAAAATCATTAATAGCTATTTCAAATCCATCTTGAGTATTTTTTAAGATATTTAATCTTTCATTTTCCTTATCCTTAGAAACTAAAATGCAGCATGATTTTAGGTTGCCTCTTCCGACTCTACCTCTTAGCTGATGGATTTGTGCAAGACCATATCTTTCAGCATCTAAAATAATCATCATAGTCGCATTAGGAACATTGATTCCAACCTCAATTACCGTTGTTGCAAGCAAGATGTTGTAATATTTATTATAAAAATCATTCATTATCTCATCTTTTAAGGATGATTTCATTTGTCCATGAACAACTCCAATTTTAGCATCTGGAATATATTTTTCTATTAATTTTTTAGCACTATTTATATCATATAAATCTAAATCTGGATTTTCATTTACTAAAGGTGCTATAACATAAATTTGTTCTTTTAAATCAATATGCTTTTTAACCATCTTAAAAATTTCTCTTAAACCCTTATAATCATAGACTAAGGTTAAAATAGGACTTCTACCATCAGGCATAGTATGAACAGATGTAATATCTAAATCACCAAAGGCAGTAAGACCCAATGTTCTTGGAATAGGGGTAGCTGTTAAATACAAAGAATCTACATTTTTAAATTTAGATATTAATCTTTTTCTTTGGTTAACACCAAATTTATGCTGTTCATCTATAATAGCTAAGCCTAATTTAAAAAATCTTACACTTTCTTCTATTAAAGCATGAGTTCCAACTATAATATTAATTCTTCCATTTTCTAATCTATATTTAATATCATCCTTAACACTATTTTTAATAGATGAGGTTAATAATTCTATGCTTAAATTATAATTTGAAAAAGCTTTTTTAATGCTTTCATATTGTTGGTTTGCTAAAAGCTCTGTAGGCATCATTATAACTACCTGGTAGCCAGAAGATATTTCCATTAAAGCTCCCGCATAAGCAATTATACTTTTACCACAGCCAACATCTCCTTGAATTAATCTATTCATAGGATAATCTCTTTTTATATCCTCTTTAACATCACTAATAGCCTTAAGCTGATCAGGTGTTAATTTATAGTCTAAATTATTAATAAAATTATTTAAAATATTTTCATTAATTAGCCTTTTTTCTTTTATGGATTCTGCCCTTTTTAATCTTAAATTTTCTAATGCTATAGAATACCAGAAAAATTCTTCATACTTTCCTCTTCTTTGAACCTCTATAAAGTCTTTTTTAGATTCTGGAAAATGTGCCTTTTTAAGGTATGATTTATAATCTAAAAGCTTATACTTTTCTTGAAGCTCTAAGGGAAGGTAATCTTCCTTTTCATATGTCTCTAAGATGTTAGCTACCGCATCCTTAATAATATAGTCTTTCACACCGTCTATATTATATTTTGTATCAATTCTTACACTAAATGTGTCAAAAAAGATATTTTTAACAAAAAATTCATTATCCTTATAACGTCCACAAAGGATAACATCTAGGTTATTTTTTAATGTATATCTTAAATAATCTGATGAGAATAAAACACATTTTATTTTATTATTATTTATTAAAGAATAAAAAATTGCGGTAGTGACATTTCCTCTATATTTTATGAAGTAAGGACGTGAGATAATTTTAGCATGGACAGATGTAAAATTACCCTCATAAATTGAAGAATTTGTAACTTCAAAAATGTCATATTTTTTTGGAAAATTTAACACTAAATCATCTACTGTAAAAATTTCTTCATCATTTAGTCTTTTTAATGTTTTAGGGCCTATTCCTTTTACATTTTTTAATTCCATGCGCATCACTTCCTTATCCATATAAAAAAATAAGGGTTGGATAACCAACCCATAATTATTTTTTATTCAACAGCGATAATATAAGAATAAATTTCTTGCTTACCATCAATTATTTCAACATCAACATTTGGATTAATTGAAGTTGCGATATCTTCTAATTCAGAAACCTCATCTTCTTTTACATCCTTACCATAGAAGAATGTAACCATATGTGATTCTTCATTAATACAATCACTTAATAATGATCTTAAAGCATCTTTTCTTTCCTTTGTTGAAATAACAATCTTACCGTTGGCAATACCCATATAATCATCAGTGTTAATCTTAACACCGCCAATTTCTGTATCTCTAACAGAATATGTAACTTCACCAGATGTTACATTAGCGATTGCTTCTTCCATATTAGCAACGTTAGTTTCTAAATCAGATTCTGGATCATAATACATTAAAGATGAGAAGCCTTGAGCAATTGTTTTTGCCATAATAACTGAAACATTTACATCTTCAACTAAATTTGCAGCTTGCTTAGCAGCCATAACAACATTACCATTATTTGGAATAATAATAACATTTTCTGCATGAACTTCCTTAATAGCTTCTACAAATGATTCAGTAGATGGGTTCATTGTTTGACCACCAGAAATAACGTAATCTACGCCCATTTCTTTAAATGTTGAGATGATACCTTCACCAAAGCATACTGAAACAATAGCGATTGGCTTTTTAGGAGCTTCCTTAATACCTAATGCAGCTTCCTTTACTTGAGGTTTAACCTTTAGGTTATCAACCTTTACAGTAATTAAATCACCTAATTTTAATGCGATATCTAAAATCTTACCAGGCTTATTAGTGTGTACATGAACCTTAACTAAATCATTATCCTTAGTTACAGTTAAAGCATCACCAACAAGTGAAATTGAAGATACTAAATCTGCGCTTTCAAAAGTATCAGGTTGTTTTAATGCAATAATAGTTTCTACATCATAGATGTACTTTAATTCAGACTTAGTAGCTTGAGCTTCCTTAGCTGAGTTAGTTTTAGCATCAGCAACTTCTAATGAAACGCCTTCTAATGCTAGCATCCAACCTTCAATAATTTTAACAAAACCAGCTCCACCAGAGTCTACAACTCCAGCTTCCTTTAATACAGGTAATAAATCTGGGGTATGAGCTAATGTATCCTTTGCAAATTCAAGATACTTTCTCATTAGGTCTTCTACATCCTCGATTTCATCGATCATTGCATTAACCTTTTCATAAGATTCTCTGATAACAGTTAAAATTGTTCCTTCAACTGGTTCAGTAACAGCCTTGAATGCAATCTTTCTTCCTGACTCAAAGCATTTTAAAAGACCAAACTTATCAAGTTCGTTTGTTGTATTTTCTTTTAAACCGACATAGACGCCTCTAAAAAATTGTGATAGGATAACACCGGAATTTCCTCGAGCGCCCATTAAAGCTCCACGTGATAAAACTTTTGCTACGTCTATGATAGAACTTGTTTCCAAGTTAGTCATTTCGTTTACACCTGATGTAATTGTCATAGACATGTTTGTTCCTGTGTCCCCGTCAGGAACTGGGAATACATTTAATTGATTAACCTCTTCTTGGTTATTCTTTAAATTGATTGCCCCGTTCATTACCATCTTTCTAAATAGAGTGACATCAATACTACTAACACCCATATGGTAAATCCTCCTAAGTTATTTACATAATATATATCGATATGGATTTTAAAAATCCACGCTTTACTAAATTTTTATAAATGATAAGATAAAATAAAATTCTAAATTAAAACTATTAATAATATAATTGCAAAGTTTCTATCATCCCTTAAAATAATTAATGTTTAATACGCTTTACATTATATCATTATTCTTTCAATTTGTAAACTTTTTTGTTTTTGTGTGTTATACGCACGTTAGCAATATACCATTTTTTAATATAAAAGTCAAATCTATCTTACATAATGTGATAGAAATTAAAAAAAAATCGCATAATAAAACATTTACATAAGACTTTTTAAAAAAAAATAAAAAAAAACTTGATTATTTAATTTCATTAAGGTAAAATAGAGAGGCTGAATAAATAATAAAGTTTAAGGAGGTTAGGAACCATGGCAAGATGTTATTTAACAGGTAAAACTACAGTAACTGGAAATAGAAGATCTCACTCATTACAAGCTACTCGTCGTACTTGGAAGGCTAATCTTCAAACTGTACATATTAAAGATGA
>JAEEGL014894133.1_pt1 | contig 10138 bp, 8 predicted proteins | sample 9134231 | NCBI WGS metagenome assembly JAEEGL01 (sample SAMN16246548, study PRJNA631951) | gut metagenome | biome: gut microbiome; feature: rumen; material: fiber-attached | host: Bos | place: Iran: Karaj | collected 2018-10
ATCCGCACACCGTATTCCGTGCTCGACTGTACCAAGTATATCTATCAGGCGCCGCCGATCGAAGTCGTCACGACCAGAAAGGTGATGTCCTTCAATGAAAAGGACATGGTGGACGACGTGACCAAACGTCTTGCCAAGAGCCGTTTCCGTTCCTATCCGGTGCTGGACGACGAGGGCAGGGTGAAAGCGGCCATTTCCCGTTATCATCTGTTCAATTACGAAAAGAAACGTTTCATTCTGGTCGATCACAATGAAGAAAGCCAGTCGGTGAACGATCTTGAATTCGGCGAAGTGGCCGAAATCGTCGATCACCACCGTATGGGCGGCATTGAAACGGTCAATCCGATCAATATCACGGAACGCGTCATCGGCAGCACGGCGACCATTATCACCGGCATGTACCGCAGCCACGGCATTGAACCTGATCGTGACATGGCAGGGCTTCTGCTGGGCGGTGTCGTCAATGACACCTTATGTCTGAAGTCACCCACGACGACGGAGGAAGACCGCGAAGCAGCCGCTTATCTCAGCGGCATCGCCGGCATCACACCGGAGGAACTGAATGAGGAAATGATCGGCGCTTCCATGTCGATCCTCAACAAACCATACCTGGAACTGCTGTATGACGATTTCAAGGAATTCCGTATTGAGAATACCCGGGTCGGCATCGGCCAGTCACCCTGCAAGAGTAAAGAGGAGTTCTTCCGGATCCGCGACGGTTTCCTGGCGTACATGAACGAAGTGATCGTTTCCCAGCATTATGATCTTCTGGCTTTTCTCTTTACCGATCCGGCCGCCACCGGCTCCTATATGATCTATACCGGCAAGAAGGCATGCGTCATGAAGGAGGGTTTCCAGAATATTCTCGACGAGAACGGCTTCGCACCGGGTATCATGTCCCGCAAAAAGCAGATCCTGCCGGTTATCATTGACACGCTGAACAAATAGTCCGGAGCAGTCCGGACTTTTTCATTACGGAAGGTTCCGGCGGATGGAAAATACTCTGTTCCTGTTACAATAGACATATGCATAAGCTGTTTCTGATCAGCGCGAAAATGCCGGAAGATTTCTGCTTCTATGAACAGGTTTTCAGAGAAGCGGGTTTTCAGTGCGTCTTCAGCAGAGACGAAGACGAGCTTCTGCTGTGTGATGCCGCGCTGCTGTATGGCGACGAAGACACGGTGGAGGACGAAGAATGTCAGAGGCTGATCGGTTTCTGCCGGCGGCGCAGTATTCCGCTGCTGGTTATTCACGATGATTCCCGGTTTCCTGCCGAAGAAGGCGTCTACAGCGCTTTTCATACCACGATGCCGGAATTCAGGACCATTCTGTATCCGCCGAAAGAAAAGGAACCGGAACTCTCACCGGTGCAGAAGAAGATCCTGAACACGTTCATGATCCTGTTTATTCTCGTGCCGGTTCTGCTGTTCGCGTACCGGATCTGCATGGGTGCTGACGGCACGGTGCTTCCTGAAGAAAAGAGTGCCGAAAGGGAAACGGTGCTTCTGGATACGTATGGAAACGCGGCGGCGCAGATCTACACGATTTCCAGTTTCGGGGATACGATCTACCGGGGCAGCGGCTATGCGGTCAGTGACGACGGTTATATCCTGAGCTGTGCCCATATCGTCGATCATCCGTCCGTCCGCTACCGTGTCGTTTATCATCTGCAGCTTCTGCCGGCTGAACTGATCGCCGTGGATGCCGACAGGGATCTGGCGCTTCTGAAAGTGGAGACAGCGACGGTGCCGCTCCGGATGAGCGAAAAGGAACCAGCCGCCGGTGCGGATATCTGGCTGATCGGTTGGCCGGAGGATCAGCCGAAAACGATCCTGTCCGGTACCTATGACGGAACTGTGGTGCAGTCCGGCCGGCAGTCTTTCCGGCTCATTCATCTGCCGATGTATCAGGGGGTCAGCGGCTCCTGTGTGATCAATGAAAAAGGCGAGGTCATCGGAACGGCGGCAGCCATGGACAGCAATGATCACACGCTTGGTCTGATCATATCGTACAAAGACTGTTCCGCATTTCTGAAGGAACATATTTTCGTCCGGCCGGGCCAGTGACGGTTTCCGGCAAAGAAAGATTGTCGAAGGAAAAGAACGAGATTAACATTGAGATAGAGAGGCCGCGTGTATGAGTAAAAACGAAAAGAAAAGCATCACGATGACAGAGGGCAGTATTCCCAGACTGCTGATTACCTTTGCCATCCCTTTACTGCTGGGCAATATCTTTCAGCAGTTCTACAACATGGTCGATACCTGGGTCGTGGGCAATTATGTATCCAATGAAGCTTTCTCGGCCGTCGGCACGGTCGGACCTGTCATCAATATGCTGATTGGTCTGTTTCTCGGTCTTTCCAGCGGTGCCGGTGTTGTGATATCGCAGTTTTTCGGAGCCGGCCGGGAAGAAAGGGTCAGAGATACCGTTCACACAGCCATCATCATGACTTTCGTGCTGGCTGTCATCATGACGATCGCCGGCCTGTTTCTCAAGCCGCTGCTTCTGTCGCTGATGAAAACACCGCCGGAAGTATATACCCAGGCGGATGCCTATCTTTCGATTTATTTTGCCGGTGTGGCCGGTCTGCTGTTTTACAACATCGGGGCTTCCATTCTGCAGGGAACCGGTGACTCGCGGCGGCCGTTCTATTTCCTCGCCACAGCGGCTGTTCTGAATATCATTCTGGATCTGGTCTTCGTTCTTGTCTTCCATATGGGTGTTGAAGGCGTCGCGTGGGCAACGGTCATTGCCCAGGCTGTCTCGGCCATCCTGACGGTTTACACGCTGATGCATGTCGATACCTGTGTCCGGCTGAACCTGAAGGAGATCCGCTTCCATGGCGATATTCTCTCCCGTATTGTCAGGGTCGGCATTCCGGCCGCTCTGCAGATGGCGATCATTTCCTTCTCGAATATCTTTGTGCAGTCCTATATCAATCAGTTCGGCGCTGATATCATGTCCGGCTGGACGGCATATTCCAAGATTGACGCGCTGATGCTGCTGCCGATGCAGTCGATCGGTCTTGCGACGACGACCTTTGTCGGCCAGAACGTCGGTGTCGGCAAAACGGACAGAGCCATCAAGGGTGTGCGGATTTCCATTCTGATGTCATTTATCGCCACCGTCATTCCGATGATCCCGGTCATGGTCTTCGCTCCGCAGCTGGTCAGCTTCTTCAACTCGAGAGCGGAAGTCATCAGTGCCGGCGCAATGTTCCTGCACTGGATCTCGCCGTTCTATGTTCTCTCCTGTCCGTCCAACGTGCATGCCTGCGCACTGCGCGGCTCCGGAAACTCACGCGGCCCGATGTTCATTCAGATCGCGTCCTTCGTTCTTTTCCGGCAGATCTATTTGTTTATCATGTCGAACTTCATTGCCAATGAACCGATTCCGATCGCCATGGGTTATCCAGCCGGCTGGATGGTATGCATGGTGGCGATGTATCTGTATTACCGCAAGGTTGGTATCGGCAAAGGGGCAATTGTCTGATGAAAGGAAAACGGTGATCGTATGAAAGTTACTTTTTTCGGCACGACGACTCTGCTGTTTGACGACGGCCAAGATCAGATTCTCTTTGACTGTCATTTCACCCGTCCGTCACTGGCAAAATATGTCCGAGGCAGTGAGGCGACAGACACGGCAATGGTCGATGAGATGATCGCGAAACACCATATTAACCGTCTGAAAGCGATCTTCATTTCCCATACCCACCATGATCATGTCATGGACGCGCCGTATATGGCGGTTAAGACAGGCGCCTGCATTTACGGATCTTCCTCGGCCATGAATGTGGCGAAAGGCGGCGGTGTCAGCGAAGAGCAGATGGTGCAGTTCAGCGCCGACGAAGAATATACCGTGGGTCAGTTCCGAATCAAAGTGCTGGCTTCCATACATTCCAAACCGACGATACTGAATAACGATCTTGGTGAGACGATCGACGAGCCGCTCGTGCAGCCGGCCCGTCTTCGGAATTACAAAGAGGGCGGATCCTTTGACTTCTACGTCGAGGCGGAAGGGAAGAAATTCCTGATCCGGCCCAGCTTCAACTGCATCGAAGGACAGCTGGACAATTATCCGGCGGATGTTCTCTTCCTCGGCATTGCCGGCTTAGGCAAGGCGGATGCCGGTACCGAGAAGATCTTCTTCCGGGAAACGACGCAGAAAGTGAAGCCGAAGCTGGTGATTCCGCTCCACTGGGATAATTTCTTCGTGCAGCTGCGGAAACCGGCTGCCGGCATGCCGCATGTGATCGAACCGACCGGCGAATCCTTTTTCCGGCTGGCCAGACACTGCGAGGAAGAAGGCATTAACTGTCTGGTTCAGTTACCCCGCACCAGTATCGAAATCTGAGGGAGAACGGAAGCATGGTATCTATCAGAAAAGCCGGTCTGCCGGATATTGATGAACTGACGGAACTGCGGGTTGCCTTTCTGAATGAGGATCACGGCGGTCTGTCTGCGGAAACGGAAAGAACCCTCCGCGCCCAGCTGCCCGGTTACTTTCAGCGACACCTGAATCAGGATCTGTTTGTATATCTTCTGATCGCGGAAGAATCGGTCGCTGCCTGCGCGTTTCTGCTGACGGATGAAAAACCGATGAGTCCGGCGTTTATCAACGGCCGCACCGGCACGGTTCTGAATGTGTACACCCGCGTGGACATGCGGCACAGGGGCTATGGCGGAAGGGTCATGGCGGAACTTCTGAAAGACGCGGAAAAGATGGAAATCGCCGTCATTGAACTCAAAGCGACGAAAGCCGGTTATCCGCTCTACCGGAAAGCCGGATTTGCCGATGATCAGTCTGCCTATCACCGTATGGTATGGCATAACAGCAAGTTCGGATAGCAGGAAATAAAAACAGCGGATTATACACAACTAAATAGAAAAGATGGTAAAATGAAACCAACTAACAATCTGTTCTGAAAAAGGGAGGATAATTCACTTATGACAGGTTTTCCGCTAATCATTGTTTTTGTGCTTGCAATCGTTCTGATGATCATTATGATTTCGAAACTGAAGATTCATCCGTTCATTTCGATCATGCTGATCTCACTGGCGCTTGGTCTGATCGCCGGTATTCCGCTGGTTGACAAAACCCTGGAAGACGGCACGAAGATCAGCGGTCTCGCAAATGTTATCGGTGCCGGTTTCTCCGGTACCTTCTCAAGTATCGGTATCGTGATCATTCTCGGTGCTCTGATCGGCAGTATTCTGGAAGTAACCGGCGCGGCTTTGAAACTGGCTGACATGGTCATCAAACTCGTCGGCGAAAAGAATCCGGTCCTGGCCATGGAGCTGATGGGCTGGGTCGTTTCGATTCCGGTCTTCTGTGACTCCGGCTTCGTTATTCTGAACCCGATCAGAAAAGCGCTCGTTCAGCGCACGAAAGAATCTTCCGTTGCCATGACAGTCGGACTGGCGTCCGGTCTGTACATCGCGCACGTATTCATCCCGCCGACACCGGGTCCGATCGCCGCGGCATCCACGCTGGGCATCGGTGACAATCTTCTGATGGTCATGGGACTAGGTGTTGTCTGCTCGATCTTCCCGCTGGCTGCCGGTCTGTTCTACAGCAAATACATCGGCAAAAAAGTAAAGGCTGATGATGAATCTGCTGATGCGGAGACCGTAAAGACATATGAAGAACTGGTCGCGGAATACGGCAAGCTGCCGAGCGGCTTCTCTTCACTGGCTCCGATCATTGTTCCGATCATTCTGATGTCGCTTTCTTCCATCGCTTCCATGGCCAAAATGTCAGGCGGCCTTGCCAGTCTGATTGCCTTCCTCGGCACTCCGATCATCGCCCTGGCTGTCGGTACGGCATTCGCCGTCGCCCAGCTGAAAGGGGCCGGCAAGATGGACAAATTTTATGACATTACCAATGACACACTGAAGACAGTCGGCCCGATCCTGTTCGTGACAGCTGCCGGCGGCGTGCTGGGCAAGGTCATTTCCGCTTCTGACATGGTCAACTATATTTCCGCACACGCGACTGTGCTTTCGGCTATGGGAATCTTCTTCCCGTTCCTGCTGTCGGCGATTCTGAAGACCGCTCAGGGTTCTTCCACTGTCGCTCTGACAACGACAGCCGGCATCGTCGCTCCGCTGCTGCCGGTTCTTGGTTTTACCACACCGGTGCAGATCACACTTGTATGCATGGCAATCGGCGCTGGCGCAATGACAGTATCACACGCCAATGACTCTTATTTCTGGGTTGTCACCAACTTTGGTGCCATGTCACCGGAACGCGGTTATAAAACACAGACGATGAACACTCTTGTCATGGGCGTGGCGGCGATACTGGAAATTGCTCTGCTGAGTCTTTTCCTGCACTAATCGTTCATGACAAGGGAGAATGGTATGAAACTGTTATTTGCTTCTGATTCGTTCAAAGGTTCGCTGAGCAGTGAACAGACCGTCGAGCTTTTAGCCAAAGCCGCCAAGGAAGTATTCGGTGAAATCGAATACAGCGGCGTTCCGGTCGCTGACGGCGGTGAAGGCACAGTCGACGCGGTCATCAGCGCGGAATGCGGAGAAAAGCTGAAAACGGAAGTTTACGGTCCGCTGATGGATAAAACGACAGCCTATTATGGCATGCTGGATACCAACCGGGCTGTGATTGAAATGGCAGCCGCTTCCGGACTGCCGCTGCTGCCCAGAAAAATGCGTAATCCTCTGTACACATCGACATATGGCACCGGCCAGATGATCAAGGATGCCCTGGACAAAGGTTTCCGTGACCTGTCGATCGCCATCGGCGGCAGTGCCACCAACGATGGCGGCATGGGCTGCGCGCGGGCGCTGGGTGTCCGCTTCCTGGACAGAGACGGCAATGAACTGATGGGCAGGGGCTGTGATCTGGAAGAAGTCGCATCCATCGATGTCACCGGTCTTGACCCTCGTCTGAAGGAAACGAAGATCACCGTCATGTGTGACGTGACCAATCCGCTCTGCGGACCGGATGGTGCAACATATACGTTCTCAGCCCAGAAAGGCGCGACACCGGAAATCCAGGACCGTCTGGAAAAGGGCATGCTCAATTACAAGAATGTCATTATCCGGCAGTTCGGTATCGATCCGGATACGATCAAAGGAAGCGGCGCGGCCGGCGGCCTGGGAACCGCTCTGCTGGTATTCCTGCATGGTGAAATGCGGTCCGGCATCGAAACTGTTCTGGATCTGATCAATTTCGACAGGCGTCTGGAAGGCGTGGACATGGTGGTAACCGGCGAAGGAAGAACGGACTGGCAGAGTTGCTTTGGCAAAGTCATGCAGGGTGTCGGTGAGAGGGCCAAGGCCAAAGGCGTTCCGGTTCTCGGTCTCTCGGGCGGCATGGGTAAAGGCGCGATGGACATCTGCAATCATGGCGTCAGTTCCCTGATGACAACGGTCAACGGACCGATGCCGGTCGAAGAAGCCATTGAACGGGCGGAAGAACTGTATTATGAAGGCGCTGTACGCATGTTCCGGTTTGTCAAAACCGGCATGGATATGCGCTGAATCTGAACAGAAAACTCATTGTCATATGGCAATGAGTTTTTTCATATACAGAAAAAAGACGCTGTTTCGGAACGGTCAGTTCCGTAAACATGCGTCTTCTTGTTTTAACCTCGATTGTATCTGCTGCAGAAGAACAGGATGCGGCTCAGGACACGCAGTATGGACGCTTCCTCGTCTGCTTTGCTGTCTTCCGGTTCGTCAGCCGGCTCGTCAGCCGGTTCCGGTTCTTCCGAGGGGACAACTTCCTCATCCTCGGACGGTGCCGGCGGATCGATTTCCTCATCCGCCGGATCTTCGTCGCTGTTTTCCAGATAATGCATGACACGCACGTGGATCGTGCCGTCATCCATCGGACCTTCCAGCGAGACGATCAGATTATCCTTGCTTTCATCACCGGTATCGATATAGGACGGTGACAGGGTAACATAAGCACCCAGGCGGTTGGCGCTCTCGATCATGGCTTCCAGTTCGGAATAAGGTTTGTCTTCCCATTCATGTCCGTCAATGGTGAACTGGCCGAGACTGACGGTGTAATTGACTTCGGCGTTTTCGTCGAATTCACCGGTATCGTTCGAGATAATGTATTCCTTGGCAATGACGTTGCTGTACTGCTCTGTGCGGATGCCTTCGATCACGCCATAGGCATGCAGGGCATGTTTGAAATCGAATTCAGAGTAGCCGGTCATACGCGGAATGGTGATCTTTTTCGGTTCCGGTGTCGGTTCCGGTTTCGGATCCGGTTTCGGTTCCGGCTTCGGATCGACATGGCGGGCGATCACAACAGCAATCGTGCTGCCGGGATTGACTGTGCCGCTGCTTGGCGACTGTTCAAGAATGACACCTGTCTCCTTGTCGGTCACTTCTTTTTCCGTGACGGTGACTTTCAGATTGGCGGTGCCGCTGAAGTTCTGGTTGGTCTGTGTCAGCCATGGCGTAAAGGCTGTCTGATAGTTCTTACCGATAAAGCTCTGAACCGGAACAGCACCGGCTGACTGAAATACTTTCATGATCGAACCCGGGTTCAACATGCCGGTATTCGGTTCGTTGCGGTAAATCTTGTCTTTCGGCTGATCACTGTAGCACTTGATCCAGGAAATCTGGATCTCGTTTTCTTTGCCCCACGCTTCGATTTCCGCGGCTGTCTTGTTTGTCAGATCCATAGCCTGTACCTGCGGGCCTTTGGAAATGGTGACTTTCAGACCGTCCCGGCGGAAGACTTCCTTGCCGGCGGAAGGTTCGACCGCCAGCACGTAGCCGGCCTGCACCTTGGTGCTTCTGACTTCCGAATAAGTAACGGTGATCTTGTTGGTGTTCGCCCATTCTTCAACTTTGCCGCGGGTCCAGCCGGTCATGTCCGGCACGGTGAGGGCGACGCCTGCTTCTTCCGGACTGGCGGAGATCTGGATCACGATCTGATCGCTGCGCTTGGCTTTTCCGTCTTTGACATTGATGCCGACAAACTGTCCTTCCGGAATCGTCGGATCATAGACATATTCAATACTGACACGCGCGAAGTGCTCGTTGATAAACCATTTCTGGACTTCTTCGAGGGTCATGCCCTTGAAGTCGATCAATGTGATGAGGGCGTGCGGGTCAGGACCGTTGGAAAGCACGAAACTGATGTTTCCCTCGATTTCCTCACCGGCCGCCGGTGACTGGGAGACCACGGTATTCTGATTCAGGGTCTCATGATATTCATATGAGTAGACGATTGTATCCGTATTGACGGAATGCTCGTTCATCCACTGTTCAACGCTTTCTTTCGGCATACCTTCGAAATTGATCATGACGGCTTTTTTCTGGCAGCCGACCAGGACGAAGGCGAGGACAAAAGAGAGAACAGCAGTTAAGAATCGTTTCAGGTTTCTCATAAAGCCTCCTTGCTGAATCCGGTCATCCGAATTCGTCAATTCATTATGTACCAAATGCAAAATAAGTAAAACAGAAATGTATGCCGGTTCTATGAAAAAACGGGATTTGATAAGATGATAACAGATCTATAAAAGGAGGCAGTCCATGATCAGAGGGATTCACCATATTTCCATGAAATGCGGCAGTCCGGAAGTTTTCGCGGAAACAAAACGATTTTATACCGAGGTTCTCAATCTGGAAATTGTCCGGGAATGGGACAAGGGGGTGATGGTCGAAACCGGAAACTGCTGGCTGGAAATCGGCAATGACGAAACCAGCAGCACCGAACGGGGCGCGATCCGTCATTTCGCTTTCTTCGCGGATGAAATCGACGGGCTGGCTGAAAGAATCAGGGCGGCCGGCTATGACGTCTTCATGGAACCGAAGGAAGTCTGCATACCCTGTGAACCGGCGGTTCCTGCCCGTATCGCATTCTGCCGCGGTCCGCTCGGTGAAGAAATCGAATTCTTCTTTGATAAGTCAGTGAACGCTGAAAGATATCAATAGCGGTTCTGAAAAAAAGAGTCTCTGCGTGAGACTCTTTTCATGTCGGTTATTCCATGCTGCGGCACTGTTCGAGCAGGGAAATGATCGGCAGATGCTGCGGGCAGGCTGCTTCACACTGACCGCACTGGATGCAGTCAGACGCTTTGCCGCGGCCGACCGTGACAATGACATATTCTCTCTTGGTGCGGAATTCCGGACTGCCTTTCTTGCGGTTTTCG
>JAEEGL014904308.1_pt1 | contig 10138 bp, 12 predicted proteins | sample 9134231 | NCBI WGS metagenome assembly JAEEGL01 (sample SAMN16246548, study PRJNA631951) | gut metagenome | biome: gut microbiome; feature: rumen; material: fiber-attached | host: Bos | place: Iran: Karaj | collected 2018-10
CTGAAATAATTCTGATACGCATATGCACCGAGCCTGTGCCCGGTGCATACTGTCTGTTTAAAGGAATGATCCTATGATAGAACTGAAAAATATATCCAAGACCTTTCGGACGTCTGACAGCACCGTCGAAGCGCTGAAAAACGTCAGTATCACTGTAAACGACGGCGATATCTTCGGCATAATCGGTATGTCCGGCGCGGGAAAATCGACCCTTGTGCGATGTATCAATATGCTCGAACGCCCCGACGAAGGCGCGGTGCTGATCGACGGTGTGGACGTAGGCAGTCTGAAAAGCAAAGACCTGCGCAATACCCGCCGCGAGGTAACGATGATCTTTCAGGGCTTCAATTTGCTGATGCAGAGAAGCTGTCTGAATAACGTTATGTTCCCGCTGGAACTGGCAGGTGTGAAAAAGGCGGATGCTAAAAAGCGCGCATTGGAACTGCTGGAGACCGTCGGTCTGCCCGATAAGGCGAACGCCTATCCCGCACAGCTCTCGGGCGGTCAGCAGCAGCGCGTCGCGATCGCGAGAGCACTTGCCACCGACCCGAAGGTACTGCTGTGTGATGAAGCGACCTCTGCGCTTGACCCAAAGACCTCACACGCTATCCTCAGCCTGATTCGTGAGATCAATGAAAAGCTCGGCATCACCGTCATCATCATCACCCACCAGATGAGCGTTATCGAGGAGGTCTGCAATAATGTCGCGATTCTCGACCACGGTGAGGTAGCCGAACAGGGACGTGTTGTCGATATTTTTACCCACCCTAAGAGTCAGGCGGCAAAGCGGCTCGTCTTCCCCGAGGGTGAGCAAGAGATCCTTGTCGAGAACTCCGCCTACCGTCTGCGCGTGATCTTCGGCGGTGCGAAGGCGGCAGGCACCCCCCTTATTGCCCGGCTCGCTAAGGAAAAAGGTATCGAGGCGAATATCCTCGGCGCGTCGACAAAAGCTGTCGGCGACAAGGCATACGGCAATATGCTACTGTCTTTTGCGGATGAAAACAGCAAGGATCTGGCGATTGCATTTTTGAAAAGTATCGAAGATATCTCGGTAGAGGAGGTGTGAGTATGGCTGAATTTTTTGCATCCAAAGACTGGCTGGAAGCGGTCGATATCGTCAAGACCGAGGTGCCGCTCGCCATATGGGAAACCTTGTATGTCACGCTGATATCCACCCTGATTGCGCTCATGATCGGTCTGCCGTTGGGCGTACTGCTTGCAGTCGGCGACAAGGACGGTATCATTCCCTTGCCCGCGCCGCTCAGGCATTTTCTGAATATCCTGATCAACCTGCTCCGTTCGGTACCGTTTCTGATCCTGATCGTCGTAGTCGCGCCGTTAACAAGGCTGATTATCGGCAAGGCGTTTGGTACGGCTGCGTCCATCGTACCGTTGGTTATCGCGGCGTTTCCGTTTATCGCGCGTCTGGTCGAGAGTTCTGTCCGCGAGGTCAACCCGAATATCATCGAGATGGCGCAGAGCACCGGCGCGTCGCCCTTCCAGATCATCACCAAAGTGCTAATCCCCGAGAGCGTCCCGAGCCTGATTTCGAACATCACCATCGCCCTGACAACCATCCTCGGCTATACCGCTATGAGCGGCGCGATCGGCGGCGGAGGTCTGGGCAAGCTTGCCATCAACTACGGCTACTACCGTTACAAATACCTCGTGATGATCATTACCGTTATCCTGCTGATCCTGCTCGTACAGCTGTTCCAGTCGATCGGTACAAAGCTGTCGGTAGTCTCGGATAAACGATTAAAGAAAAAATGAAAGGAATTTGAAATGAAAATAATCGAAACAAAAAACGCTCCTGCTGCAATCGGTCCTTACTCTCAGGCTGTTGTCTTCGGCGGTCTGATCTACACCTCCGGTCAAATTCCCATTGATCCTGCAACAGGCAGGATAGAAACCGATACGATAAAAGGTCAGACCGAGCAAATCATCAAGAATCTGTCGGCGATATTAACTGAGGTGGGCAGCAGCCTTGACAGCGTGATCAAAACGACCTGCTATTTGAAGGATATCAGGGACTTCGGCGTATTCAACGAGGTCTACGGCAAGCATTTCACCTCAAAACCCTCACGCAGTTGTGTAGAGGTATCGAACCTGCCAAAGGGCGCGCTCGCGGAGATTGAGGTCATCGCCGAGGTGGAAAAGAGATGAGGTTATGAAAGCACTGTCGATACAAGAATACATTGATCTGAGGGATGAAAGCCGGGAGCACTTCGGTGTGACGCTGCATCTGCACGATCACTGCACATCGCAGTATCTTTCTTCGGACGGGCAACCGTTTGATGACCGCTACAGCGCCTATCTGCTTGATTATTTTGACAGCAAAAAACTCAGCGCAACGATCTCCAACGACAGGACCGGCGTGTTGATCCTGCCGACAGGATTATGATTATGAGACTTGCAATGGCACAAGGCAGCATGAGCCGTTCGCTGTCTGAGAATCTGGAAAAATCTGTTGATGATATGAGGATGGCTGCAAAAAGCGGAGCAGATATGATCATCTTTCCCGAATTGCAGCTTTCACCCTTCTTTCCGAAATATCGGAACGGCAACGCTGACGAATACCTTCTGACTTTGCAATCCGAGGAAATCAACAAACTTCGGCAAGCATGTAAGGAACTTCGGTTGTGGGCATCGCCGAATGTCTATTTATCCCTCGACTCAAAGAAATATGATGTATCGCTGATGATAAACGACAAGGGAGAGATCGTAGGAATTTCCAAGATGGTACATATCTATCAGGCGGAGCACTTCTATGAAAAAGATTATTACATGCCTTCCGACGATGGCTTCAAGGTATATGACACACCCTTTGGAAAAATCGGTATTGTCATCTGTTTTGATCGGCATATTCCCGAGAGTGTCAGGATGTGCGCCGCTCAGGGAGCTCAGTTAATCATTATCCCAACGGCGAATCTGACAACGGAAAATCAAGAACTATTTGAATGGGAAGTAAGAGTACAGGCATACCAGAATCTGGTCTATATCGCTATGTGCAACCGTGTCGGAAAAGAAGACGATCTGATTTTTTGCGGGCGATCTATACTTGCGTCTCCCGACGGAGAGAAAGTGTTTATGGCTGATTACAAAGAACAGCTTATTACTTTAGATGTAGATTTGAGAGGGGTTCAAAAAGTCCGCAGTGCCAGACCGTGGATCGAAGAATTCTGCTCAACTATAGTCACGCAAAACAAAAGGGAGGACGATCATGCCGAAATATGATTTTGATATCCTAAATGACCGCCGTATCCCCGGCGATGTAAAGTATCAGTCAATCAACGGGCTGAGCGACTTTATTCCGATGTGGGTGGCGGATATGGATTTTAAGACCGCTCCGTGTGTTGAAAACGCGTTCAATCAGGTCGCGAGACACGGCATCTACGGCTATCAGAATGTGGATGATGAATATATCGAATCGGTGCGCACATGGTACAGCCGGCGCTTTTCCTGTGAGATACAGAACGAGTGGATATTGCCCTCTCCGGCGGTGATGTACTCGGCAGCCTGTTCTATCAGGGCGCTGACAAAAGAGGGTGATTCCGTACTGATTTTTGAGCCGGTCTACTATCCTTTTGCTAAGGTCATAAAGAATAACCGTCGTCGATTGATTATCTCTGAATTGAAACAAACAGAAGGATACTATGAAATCGACTATGAAGATTTTGAGAGCAAAATAAAGGAAAACAATGTCAAGGCTATATTGTTCTGCTCCCCGCACAATCCCGTCGGAAGAGTGTGGACGAAAAAGGAACTGAAACACCTCTATGAAATCTGTCTGCGCCATCATGTGTATATCATATCGGACGAGATACACGCTGATCTGGTTTGTCGACCTTGTCGGCATGTTCCGATCGCTTCCTTATCGGATGAAGCCGCTGCCGTCACCGTGACCTGCTCAGCGCCGACAAAAACCCTTAATCTTGCGTCTGTTCAGGTTTCCAACATGATTATCCCGAATGAGCATATTCGTAAATCGGTGCAAAGAGAAATGCTCGCAAACTGTCAGTATGGAGTCAACGCATTTGGTATTGCGGCAACAAAAGCGGTATATACTGAAGGTGAAGCGTGGCTTGACGAGTTGCTCTGTTATCTTGATGAAAGCCGTACGATACTAGCCGAGGCGTTTCCTCAGGACAGCCCGATCAGTGTATTGAAGCCGGAGGGTACCTATCTCGCGTGGCTCGATTGTCGAGGACTCGGATTATCAGACAACATGCTGTATAATCGTTTTCTGCTGGATGCAGGCGTTCGTCTGCATAAGGGAGTGACCTTCGGTAAAGCAGGCAGCGGCTATATGCGCCTCAACTTTGCGTGTCCGCACAGCGTGTTGAAAGACGCTGTGGGCAGAATCCAAAAAACATTTTTGTAACAGGTATCGTTATGTTGAATCAGTTTTCAAGAATCCAACTCGTTTTCGGAGAAGAAGCAATGAAAAAGCTCTCGTCATCCCGTGTAGCCATCTTTGGCGTCGGCGGAGTCGGAGGATACACTGCAGAAGCGCTCGTACGTTCAGGTATCGGTGCACTCGATCTGATCGATGATGACAGAATCTGCCTGACGAATATCAACCGCCAGATATTCGCGACCCGAAGTACCGTCGGACAGTATAAGGTCGACGTTGCAAGGGCACGGATTCTCGATGTTAACCCCGACTGTCAGGTGCGCATTTATAAAACCTTCTATATGCCGGACACAAAGGATGAATTTGACTTTACGCAGTACGACTATATCGTTGACGCGATCGACACCGTCAAGGGTAAGCTCGAGCTGGTACAGAACGCACAGGAGGCGGGAACGCCGATCATCAGCTCGATGGGAGCCGGCAACAAGGTAGAGCCTACTCTGTTTGAGGTCGCGGACTTGTTCGATACTTCGGTATGTCCGCTGGCGAGAGTCATGCGGTACGAATGCCGCCGACGCGGGATCAAGAGGCTGAAGGTGGTCTATTCCAAAGAAAAGCCGATCCGACCGCTGGAGGATATGTCCATCAGCTGCAGACTCCACTGTATCTGTCCGCCTGGCACCGCCAGAAAGTGTACCCAGCGCAGAGATATTCCCGGCTCGGTCGCCTTTGTACCGTCTGTGGTCGGGCTGATCATCGCCGGCGAGGTCATCAAGGATCTGTGCAGCTTTGACAGGGAAAACAGATAACTACAATAAGGAGATCATATATGAAAAAACATAAGGGAATTACCGTAGACGGTAAAAGGTGGATACCGACGATACAGGATTGGTCATGGATCATCACGATCGTATGGATGACGGCAGCTAATTTTTATTCTCCGTTTGGGCTGTTCGGTTTTGTTTGTATGTTCTCTCCGGTGCTTATTGCGCTGTCCGGCAGAGGAAAAATGCACTGCGCCCGCATCTGTCCGCGCGGTTCGCTGATCGGAAAGATCGGAAGCGTCGTCAACCTTGGCTTGCCGCGTCCGAAGCTGTATGAGAAGCCCTGGTTTCGTCCGTTGCTGTGGTCGGGGATGATGGGCGGATTTGCCGTCATGCTGATTTTGGTGATTCCGCAGGGTGCATTTGCGTTAGGGCGCGCGGTATTGATCTTTATGGAGGTTGCGACTGTACTCGCTATCCTCAACGGCGTCCTGTTCACGCCGCGCCAGTGGTGTACCATCTGCCCGATGGGTTTCACCTCGGGAAATCTCAGAGATATGAGGAAAAAGCTGTCAAAAACCTAAGTAACTCTGATCAATCGATGGTTTGTCAAAAGAAAAAACGTCCGATGCAGTACCTGCGACCGCATCGGACGTTTTCTGTTATCAATTGTTTTTTCCGTAATCAGTATCAAATATTATAAAACCACGATTCATCCGGTTCTATCTCTTTGCGCTCGATCGGTCGGCTTGCGTCGTAATTATACAAAAGTTCTTGACTCTTGACGCTGACGCGTGCACCCTCGGGTACAGATGATGTGATGAACGCGTTGCCGCCGACCACAACGCCTTTGCCGATAACGGTCTCGCCGCCGAGAATCGACGCGCCGGAGTAGATGGTGACGTTGTCGCAAATGGTGGGATGACGCTTGACACTTTTCAGCGTTTGTCCGCCTCTGGTAGAGAGCGCGCCGAGGGTCACGCCCTGATATATCTTGACGTTGTCACCGATGACGGTGGTCTCGCCGATGACGATACCGGTGCCGTGGTCAATGAAGAAGTATTTGCCGATGGTCGTGCCCGGATGGATGTCGATTCCGGTGATACTGTGGGCGTGTTCGGTCATGATACGCGGAATCAGCGGCACGCCGAACAGATACAGCTCGTGGGCGACGCGACTGGTGAAGACAGCGTACAGCCCCGGATAGGAGCTGATGATCTCATCCTTGTTATATGCCGCGGGATCGCCGTCGTATGTCGCCTGAATATCCGTGTCGATATACTCTCTGATCTTCGGGATCTTCTCTAAAAATTCAAAGGTGATCCTCTCGGCGGTGTGCGCGATGCAATCCGCGTCCGCGTTCTCATATATCGGCGAATAACGCAGGACGATGGCGGTCTGCTTGATCAGATTGTAGATGATATCCTCCAGCAGCAGCGAGATGTTGTTGCGGACAGTATAGGTGCGGTAGTGGCGGTTTTTGTAATAGCCGGGATAGACGACGATCTTTATTTTCTCGAGGATGTCGATCACGATATTCTTGTCAGGATATTCGAACATCTTGATCTCGTCGATCGTCCTGCCCTTCTGATAATCCTGCATCAGGCTGTCCGCCAGCGCATTTATTTTACGGTCCATATTTTCCGACATGGTATCACCCTTTACAAACGTTTATTTAACAATGATATTGCTCTTAATCATCCCCATCCAACAGGTATAAGAAACGGTACCTGTCTTTTGCGGGGTAAAAGTCACGGTGTTCTCACCCTCGTGCAGCTTGACGTCTATATCATAGGCAGGCACGATGATCTCGCCGTTACAGCCGTTGAGCTTGCCCTCAGGGACGATGATCGTCCATTCGACCGGAATGCTGCTCTTGACGATGAACGGCTCATAGCTGCCGTAGTCCACCTCTGTCGTCACAGTCTGGATATCTCCGCTCATGACAGCCTCTTTCGGCTGTTCCGATACAGCTTTAGGCACGTTCAAACCCGACAGAGATAATCCGTTTGTCAGCATAGACAGTCCCATGACGAAAATCAGCACTGCCGATACCGTCAGCATATATCGCGTGTATTTCGCATTAAGTTTTCCGGAAATGAATCCGAAACCGAGCATCAGCGGTACCGTACCGAGGCTGAACAGCAGCATGGACAGCGCTCCCAACAGAAAGCTGCCCGTCGACAGCGCATAGATCTGCATCGACTGTAAAGGTCCACAGGGTATCAGACCGTTGAGTAAACCGATGAAAAAGGACGAGCGTCCGCGGATGAGCTTAGCGTAACCGACCGCGAGCTTTTTCGGGATCGGCAGGCGGAGCTTTCGCAGACTTCTGAATATGCCCAGCATCCTGAGCGCCATCAACAGCATGATTGCTCCCGCGATGATCGCGACGATCCCCTTGAAGCTCCCGCCGAAGCTCAGCACCGAGCCCACGGCGCCGGCGATCCCGCCGATGACCGTGTAGGAGATCACTCTGCCGAGGTTGTAGAGCAGGTTGGATTTCAACGTCTTTTCCTTTTTCTGAGCGGCGTTGACGCTCTGGGTCAGGTTGATACCGCCGCACATAGCGATACAATGCACAGACGTCAGCAGCCCGATCACAAACAGGAACGGCAGCTCAACCGTGCTTTCGATCGTCGGGAAGATATTGAAGATATTCAGCAGACCGAGATGATTCAGGATCAGGTACATGGCGAGGATGATCATGAGGATCGAAACGATCTGTACCGTCCGCTGATTGCCTTTCTTTTCGCTGTAGCCGAGAGAGGCGATCTCTTCGACCAGCGTTTTTCTGCTGACGGAGCCGTCGCAGGTCACCCAGACCTCCGATCTTTCATAGCTTGCTTTGCAGGCGCTGACGCCGTCTATTGAGGATAGCTTTCCCGTGATACGCTTTTCGCAGTTCTCGCAGAACATTCCTTCTACCGGGATGACATAGGTTTTATGACCTTTGCTCATCAGTGCTCCGCAACGTTCTTGAACAACGATTCGAGGCTCAGCAGATATGCCTTGTCAATGGAAACGACGTCATCGATTTCTTTTACCTTCGTATCGTCAAGCATGATGGGATGACAGCCCGAGCCGTCCTCTCCGATCACGGACAGTGGGAAAGTCAGTCCGCAGTTGTTGCACTGCAGCAGATCTCCGCTTTGCGTATAATACGCGCCGGGTGAGCCGTTGCAGGACTGGCAGGTAGCGAACGCGACCCTTGCCTTTGAGTCAGCGCCCTTGATCGCGATCAGCTCAACCTTGCTGTCGTCCGCAACGCTGAACAGCGAGATTTTGTCCTCACTAAGCTGTGACGCAAGGATCTCCACATGATCATCCGAAGCCTTCGCGACCGTGTTTGCGGCTGAATCAATTTTCGGATCATTTGCCTGTTCGGTCGAGCCGGATTTCGGAACAACGATCAGCACGACTGCGGCAATAATGACAACGACGACCGCTATGATAGGCAAGATATACTTTTTCATATTAACCTCCTGATTCCGACTCCTTTCGATCCATTAACGAGAGAAGTTATTACCTACCTTAAAGATAGGTTATTTATGCAAAAAATGATAACATATCCATTTAGGAAAGTCAATGACTATTCTGTTAACAGAAAACGTCCACCGGATTGGATCGATCCTCGGCGAACGTTCGTTTTTTTGCTCAGTTATCTCACAAAGGGTGTGGTATACTCCTCGTTGATTTCGGCGATCTCCTTCAGCCCATCGATATATGGCTGATAGATAGCTTCGATCCTCCCACCACCACGATTGTCACAACCGGAGCAGAACTCGCATTCCGCTCCGCAGCTCCCCCACAGAGCCTTTTTCACGATCTCCTCGCGTTCCTCACGGGTGGTATCTTTAATCAATATCGATTTCATAACGTTAAAACTCCTTTTGACAACACTTTCGAAAATATTGTTTGAGTTTATTATAATTCAGTCTGTGACAGTCCTGCTATTCTTCTTAATTCAAATATATAGTTCCCAAAACTATAAACGTTCATACCACGCATCCTATTCTAATTGTACTATAAACTGCGTTATACAAGATTTCAACCTTTTTTCGGTAAAAAAAGTAGAGCTTTGTTATTTCCACTATTATTAAATTATACTATTCCAAGAAAAATTAAGAAAGGTTGCTTATATTGAAAACCTCAAGCTCAGTGTTAAGATGACAACAGAAATATACGCAGATACACAGTAGCGGGGATGACACATCAGTCGTCCCCGCTGTTCGCATATATCGAGTATTCATCCTCCGCCAATACCAGTATCAGACACTCGGAGTATGAATAAAAACGCAGCACAAGCGATTTGCGGGCATTTGTGAGAGGGATTAGTGCCTGAGAGCGTGTCAAAAATTACTACGCAATATCAAAGAAAGGGTCGAGTTGAAACGTTCAGAAACATTTTATTTCAAAATCTCTTGACAAACACTCACTCCGATGCTATACTGTTACCATCATTGAAACATTACGTTTCTATCATGCTGGAGGTCATCTTATGGCACGAAGAAATCCCGAATGGTATTCTATCATTTACGACTATGTCAACCAGTACTATGCAGAGCAAAGCAAGTATCCGTCTGTCAGAGATATTACGGCTGGAACGGGTATTTCTGTTTCTACCGTTCACCGCTGTCTGACCGATATGAAAGAGCGCGGTGAGATCGTATACAACGGCAGAAGAAATATCAGCACCGCGCAGACAGAGATGGAAAGCCCCTCGAAGTACATGAAAGTCCTCGGATATGTCGCCTGCGGCGAAGGTCAAGAGGAAGAAGAAACCGTGATTGAGTATATCCGTATGCCCGAAAGCATCGTCGGTAAAGGCAACTTCTTTGCGCTGATCGCGAAAGGCGAATCCATGATCGACGCGGGAATCCACCCCGGAGACTACGTTATTGTAAGACAGCAAAAGGGCGCGAATGACGGCGATTACGTTGTCGCTTTATATGAGGGCAAGAACAATCTGAAACAGTTGATCAAAGAGGACGGAAGGTATATCCTCCGCTCCTGC
>JAEEGL015670166.1_pt1 | contig 10138 bp, 9 predicted proteins | sample 9134231 | NCBI WGS metagenome assembly JAEEGL01 (sample SAMN16246548, study PRJNA631951) | gut metagenome | biome: gut microbiome; feature: rumen; material: fiber-attached | host: Bos | place: Iran: Karaj | collected 2018-10
TCTAAAGTATCAATGTTATATCCAATGAGTATTTTAAATGGCGAAGGAGCTAAATGTGAGTTTACCGGTATTTCATTTGCAGGATCTGGTCAAAACTTAGATAATGGGTTAAAAGTTATTCATAATGCTCCTAAAACATCAACACTTGTAAATAGTAAATCAATCTCTAAAGATGGCGGTATTTGTACTTTTCGAAGTAATATTATTGTTAATAAGAAAGCTAACAAGAGTAAACTCGCTGTTTCTTGCGAATCATTGATGTTAGATAGTGAATCACGTTCTGATACAATACCAGTTAATTCTTTATTAACAGATGATGTAGAATTTTCTCATGAAGCACGTATTGGTAAAATAAGTGATGATGCCATTTTCTATTTAATGAGTCGTGGATTAAAAGAAGATGATGCTAAAGCACTAATTGTTCGTGGATTCGCTGAACCAATCGCTAAATCATTTCCTGTTGAATACGCTGTTGAAATGAACCGTTTGATAAACTTAGAGTTAGAAGGGACGATTGGTTAGTATGAAATATGTTTTAAATAAGTTACCAGTTAGAACTACGGAACACTTTTATGTTAATGATTTAAAAATAGATTTAGATATTAAAGAAAGTAATAATTATGATGATTATTCTATAACTGGTGACACTTCTAAATTAAAAATAAAAAAAGAAATAAAAAGTCTTAATACTAAAATGGGTTTAAATTTTAAAAAAGCCTTAGTATTAAATATTGATGTTTTAGACAATACAGATGTAGTTTTAAAATATCATTTTGATAATAATGATACTTTACTTAGTGAAATAATACTTAATTATAAAGAGGATGTTAAAGCTAATTTTATTATCAAGTTTTATTCTAATAATAATATTAATAAAAATGTATTAAAGTTGACTGTTAAAGGTAATAACAATAGTACTGGTAATATTTCTATTATTGATTTATTAAATAATAATAGTGAAAATTATATTAATATTGAAAGTTATTTAAAAGATAATGCTAATATTAAAACTAATTTAATAGAAATAGGTTCCAAAATTAAATTATCTAATTTTTATAGTGATTTGGGTAATAATAGTCATTTAAAATATAATATTATTTATTTAGGCGATCAAAAAGATATTATTGATATTAATAATTATATTGGTCATAAAGGTCTTAAAAGTAATTCCAGTATTAAAATGGAAGGAGCTTTAAAAGGTATGGCTCATAAAACAATGAAATCAACGATTGACTTTCTTGAAGGATGTAAAAAATCATCTGGTGAAGAATATGAAAATTGTTTATTATTATCAGATACATGTATATCACGTTCAGCACCATTACTATTGTGTCATGAAGAAGATGTAAGCGGTGCTCATGGAGCTTCTTCTGGTAAAATTATTCAAGATAAATTGTTTTATTTAATGAGCAGAGGATTAACTTTAAAAGAAGCTAACAAATTATTAGTACTAGCCAATTTTAATAGTATTATTAATGAAATAAATGATTGTGAAAGTATTAATGAAGTAGAAAGGTTAATAAATAAATTAGTATGATAGAAATAAAAGAATATGAAGATAAGTATTTAGAAGATATTCGTGATTTATTAGTTGAATTAGAGGAGTATCTAGTATCAATTGATGAAGATCATTTAGATGAAATAAAACCAGATTATCGTGAAAAAATGGCTCTTATTGATTTACGTGAAGTAAAAGAAAATAATGGTAAATGTTATGTAGCGTTATCTGATAATAAAGTAGTAGGTATGATTATGGGAACGATTATTAAGTATTCTATAGAAGATGCTCTTGATTATAAATGTCCTAAATCTGGAGACATTATTGAATTAATTGTTACTAAAAAAGTCAGAACTAATGGTATTGGTAAATTATTAATGCAAAAGATGGAAGATTATTTTAAAAGTGTTGGTTGTGAATACATTCACATTGACGCTTTTGCTTATAATGATCTTGCCTATAACTTCTATTCTAAATTAGGTTATCATGCAAGAATGAAAAATGTTATTAAAAAAATATTATAGTATGTTATAATATTATTAACATCTTATAAAGAGTGATGGAGGGACTAGCCCTAGGATATCACACCAACCTATTAAGTTAGGTGGTAAAGCTAGATCGATAAGATAACTAATACTTAGAGTTATCTCTAAGTTTTTTTATTTATAAGATGTTAGCAAGGAGTCTTATGAGTAAAGAAGTTGAAATGATGCTAAAGCGTCTTTATAAAGTTGTTAAAACTGATGAAGATGATATTATGGTATTACCATATGGTAACGCAAAACCAGAAGACGTGATTAAATGGATTGTTGAACTAAGTGATGAAGAATTTGACTTATTAGTGAAAACACCGATTATAGTTCAAGCGAAAATAATGTATAATGAAATACGTAAAAAATATCGTTAAAAAAAGAATAGTATTAACTATTCTTTTTTATTAATTTGTGATATCCTAATAATAGGTGAAAATATGAATAATGGGTATGATAAAACTTTAATTTATAATCCACAAAATAGTGAAAATTTACAACGTGTTTGTACAGAATGTTTACATTTCATTGATAATGATGCTGCATTCTGTCCATATTGTGGTAGAAAGGTGGATGCTAAAAATAGTGCTTTTTATGATGAAAAAGGTTACAACAGTCCATTTGCAACAGCATCTTCTTATGGAACTACTTATAATGGATCAGAAGATTTAATTCTAGAAAGAATTGTTAAAGCGGAATTAGGCAAACATCAATATGATAAGAATTTAACTACAAGAGATATTAATCGAAGAAATAATTTATTTAACTTATTGTTATCTATCTTAGTATTTGTTTTTATCTCATTAATCTTTTTCCATTTTCCAATATATACATATATTATTGGTTTTATTATTTTAGTATTATTAAAAGTATTTACGAAAAAGAGAACTTTAGAAGCGTATTTAGTTAAAGAGATTAAATCACGTCCACAAGAGAAGATAAGTAATATTGTTGCTAATACAGTTAATACTTTGGAGAAGAGTAGTACTTTAGGTTTTCAATTGGTTACTTTAATTATAGCGATTATTCTACCATTAATTATCTTTATGACACCAAAGATTATATATGAAAAAATCGAGGGGGGTTATGCAGTTCGTTATTACATTTATGGTTTAACGAATATGACCAAAGTTGATATTCCAAGTGAACATAAAGGTCAACCAGTAGTTAGTATTCGTGGTAATGGATTCTCTAATATGCCATTACTTGTAGAGGCTAATTTACCAGATACAATAACAGAAATTCGTGGACAAGCATTTACTAATGATAGTAGTTTAAAAAAAGTACATCTACCAAGTAAATTAACTTATTTAGGTGGTGGCGCCTTTGCGAATTGTACTTCTCTAGAAGAAATAGAGTTACCAGATACTATAACTTATCTTGGTGGTGAATCATTTAAAGGAGCAAAACGTTTAAGAAGTATTACATTACCATCTAAACTTGAAGAAATTAGAGGTAATACTTTTGAAGAATGTGTTTCATTAGAAGAGATTTTCATTCCAGATACCGTAACAAGAATTGGTGGCCATGCTTTTTATGGTGATAAAAGTTTAAGTAAAGTAACAATATCAAGTAAAAGTATGTTAGAAGAGATCGGATCATCGGCTTTTAGACGATGTGATAGTCTACAAAGTATAACACTTCCATATGGTGTTGATGTTAATGAAAGAGCTTTTAAGGAAAGTCCAACAGATGTTGAATACTATCAAGAAATTGTTTATACGGATAATGATTTAAAGAGTATGTACGCTCATTCTGAAAAGAAAACTTTTTTTGAAGGTGATACGCATACTATTACAATAGATGGTAGTGAAGTCGAAATTACAATGACTTATATTTCTAAGATATTAGATTATTATGCATTCTCTATTCATGGTAATACATTGTATCGTTATGAAACATTAGATGAAAGTCATAAAGGATGTCGCATATCAACTTATTTGTATTTATTAATGACTAATCATACAGAGGATAGTGTTGATGTAACTATATATTATAACTAGGGAGGTTTGGCAATGAATAATCGTTTTATTCATCTATTATATGTACCAACAATGAATTGCAATATGGGTTGTAAATATTGCTATTTAGAAGAAAACACAGTAGATGATAAAAGTGATAAAGGGGTTGTTGCAACATTAGAGTATGCCATTAATAAATTTAAAAAAGATGGTATTATTCCTTTTAATATTTCACTACATGGTGGTGAAGTAACAACATTAAGTAAAAAAGATTTTCATGATTTAATAGAATATATTGATCACTATTATAATCAAAATAGTAAAGTTATCCAAAATGCGGGTTTTAAAATAGGAAGACCTCATATTAAGACTAATTTATATAATCTTGATAAGCATTTGGATACGATTAAAGAATTTAATGTTTCCATATCAGGTAGTTTAGATTTACCATTTAAATTACATAATAAATATCGTGTTACTAAAGGTAATAAAGAAACATTAACAAAGATATTAGAAAATATAGAATTATTAAGAGATATACCAAATAATAAGAAAGTTTCAGCAACGATATTTAAGGAACATTTACAATATTTAGATGATATTGTTGATGATATTAAATATTTAGATAAGAATACTTGTCTTGATATGAATGATTTCAATTTCATGATTGGTTTCGATTATAATTCTTGTGGATTATTACATCATATTACTGAAGAAGAACAATTAGTTTTATATAATAGAATGCATCAAGAATTTGATGGAACGAATTTAGACGCCGGTGTTAATGGACCTTGGTTTGATGAATTTGGCCCAAATTATTGCACAAACTGTGATAACTGTGGCGATAAGTTCTTTCTACTAGAAAGAAATGGTGATATTTATTCTTGTGTTCGTGGACAAAAGAATCCAAATTATTATTATGGTAATATTTACAAGAATACTGTTTGTGAAATATTAAATAAAGCTCATGAACAAATCTTTAATAATCATAATAAATTACCTCTTAATAAAGAATGTCTAACTTGTGAATATTTATATTTATGTAAAACAGGTTGTCCTTTTGTTAAAAATACATATAATTCTAATAAAAGTTATACATGTAAATTGCAAAAGAAATTATATGAAGATCGTCATTATGATAAAGATGTTAATCATGAATTTATTTATCAATATGTTTTAAATAATCGTGTTGAAGATCCTACAGATTATATTACTTTTCATGAAGAAGAGAATAGTTTAAAAGATTTAATAAAGAAAGATCCTAAGTTAAAATATATTTATGATGAAAAATCATTTATTGTTAAAGTAGATGATACTAATTATCCATTAGAATCACAATTATTAAAAACAAAAAGAGATATTTTGTATTTAACAGATAAATCAATAGTAAAAATATATATGAAGAAGAATGTTATTAATGAAGAATGTGATTATCCTATTAATAATGCTTTATATATTATGATATTAACAGGTAATATGGTAACTTATGGTGATGAATTAAGAACTAAACAATGTCATTTAAGTAATAAACAAGTATATAAATATGTTCTTGATAAAACTAAAAGTGATAAAAAAGGTTATTATTGTTATGATATAAGTAATTATCTTAAAGAATATGTTTCATGTTATAGTGATGATACGCCAAACAATATTTTCTTTACAACAACCGCTCTTCGTGATTATCATTATCTTAAACAAAAGAATAATGCTTATTATCATATTAGCGCTATTAATTTACCGTTTCAAAATATAGAATTTTATTATATAAAGGAGAAGTTATGAATAAAGAACCAGAAACTTATCAAGATTTAATTATTAATAAGAGATGTTATGATTTATTACATCATTATAAGTTAAAACAATCAGATGTAGAATTAATCGCTAATTTCTTAAGAGAAAATCCTGGCGGTATTATTAAAGGTGATGTAAAAGGATTATCATTATTAATAGGTAATGTCTTAAAATATCATATTCCATGTACTAAATTTGATACCAGCATTGATGGTTTATTATTTAGTAATGCTGTTTCACGTATTATTAATCATGTTACTTATTCATCAGGTGGTGGTGGTTCCTTCGGTAGTAGTAGTGGCGGTTCATCTGGTAATAATAACAATAATAACAACAATAATAATAACAACAATAATAATCGATAGGAGTAGATATGTTAACAGATAATTATCATCTTAAAAAATTAAAAGATAATCATATTAATATTAAAAGTAAATATTTAGTTGATAATCAAATATTAGAAAGAAATACTGATGATTCTCATAATGATAATATTACTAAAGGTATTTGTGTAGAGAAAGAATATTATATTAATAATAAATTTACTTTAGGTGTTAGAAACTTTGATTCACGTATTGAATATTCTTTTATTAATCCTGATCTATCAGAAGATTATACTTGTATAAATTGTGGTAATCAAAGTAAAATGAAAGATTTTGTTAATGGATGTCCATATTGTGGAACATCATATAATATTGATTTCTTAGATAAAGAATTAGGGAATAAATACCATTATGATTTAGTATTAAGTAGTAATAAATATCGTATTATTGTTGGTATAATAGATATCATAATTAGTATAATTATTAGTTATTTCTTTATAAAAGCAACATCACGTACATTTAATAATATTGATGTTATGAAAGTCTTTGTTTATGGAATTATTCTTGCAATGATTTTGTATTACGCATTCTATTTATTAGATGCTTATATTATTTTAGGACCTATTAAAGCTTATAAAAATAGACAAAATATGTTACAACGAGAATTCTGGAAGCGAACAAATATTGATAAAAAAGTATTCTTTAATAACTTACATTTTGAACTAAGTAAATATTTTTATAATAAAACGGATGTTATTGATTATGATATACTAGATTATACTAAATATCGCGATTACGAGGTCGATGATAAATTAACAGTTGATGTTACGTTAAGAATAAGAATTGTTACTTTTAATAATAATAAAATTGATTCGAAGATAATAGAAAAAGTAGTAACAATGTGTAAGTATTATAGTAAGATAACCGATTTAGGAGATAAAACAAACTTAATTAAATGTCCTAACTGTGGATCAAGTATTAAAGTTCTTGATGGTGAATGTGGTTATTGTCATACCAAGATTAATCCTTATCAAGAATGGATTATGATTAAATAAGAAAAGAGGGAAAATATGAAACGAATTATAAATATTTTATTAATAATAGTTTTATGTTTTCCTTTTTTTGTTTATGCTAATAATCAATTAAAAGATGGATGGCATTTATTAAAATGTCAGAATAATAGTAAAAATTGTTGGGCTTATTATAAAAATGGTGTGGAAAAGAAAAGAGTATCTAAAATTATTTATATTCATGGAGGTTGGCCGGGAACACCTGATAATTCAATAGACTCGTTAAAAGCAATGAAAAAGAATGGATATTATGGTTTAACAACCGATGTTCATTTTACTAAAGATCATGTTCCTGTGTTATTACATGATGACTATATTAATGATTCTGCTCGTAATAGTGATTATTCCAAAATAACAGGATCTAGAGTTTATTTACATGATCTTACTTTAAATGAGTTGAATAGTAAATATGTTTTTCCCATTGATCATGATGGTAATTATTTAGAGAAATATAAAACTAATAAAATAACAACATACGAAGATGCCATTAAATACTGTCACGATTATGGTATGACAATGGAAGTAGAAATAAAAGAAGCTAGTGAAAGTGATATTGATATTCTTCTAAATATAACAAAAAAATATAATATGAATGGTGGCATTAAATGGACTAGTTTTCATGGTAGTCATATTAAATGGCTTAATAGTAAAACAACTGGTGAATTAATTCAATATTTTGGACCTAATATGACTGATGATGAAGCAAGAGATTTTTATCAAAATCATATTAAAGATAATAGGAATACCATGATTGTAGGATCGTCCGACGGTAGTTATGTCGTTCCTATAGAAACTAGTGATATCAAAGATTATCCCGCAAATAAATATGATGTTTCAGTTATCCCGCAAGCTAAAATTGAAGTAGAAAATAATATTAATTTAACTTACGGTGAAAATAAGGTATTAAATTATAATTACGCTGGTGATAGTAATATTAATTGTGCTAGTTCTGATAATAATAATTTACCGTGTCAGATTGATACTACAAGAAAATTAATTACGATTAATCCAAAAAATATTGGTGATATTAAATTAACACTTAATACAAAACAAACTACTAATTATAGTGCTAGTAAAGATATAGTTATTAATATTAAAGTTAATAAATTTAAACCGATTGTTCAAATGAATGATGTTAATTATCAATATACGGGTATTAAAAAAGGAAATAAAGCTAGTGTTACTTTAACTAACAATGAAACTTATAATAGTTCAATTAATTATTACTATTTTAATAACAATGAATGTAAAGGTGAAAAATTATCTGAAGAACCAATTAATGCTGGTAATTACAGTGTTATTGCAACTATCAATGAATTTGGTAATTATGAACATGCTACTAGTAATTGTGCCAAAATAACAATTGATAAAATAGAAGCTCAATTAGATGTTAATAATGATATTACTATCGAAAATAAAGAAACTACTATTAATTATCAATATAATGGTGATGGTCAAATAATATGTGAAAATACTGATAATCATTTTGATTGTAGTATTGATGAAACTAATAAAATAATTAAAGTTAGTTCAAAAGATAATCAAAATGGTTTAATTAAAATCAAATCAATCAATAGTACTAATTATAAAGAAGTAGAGAATAATATTAATGTTACCGTTCATGTAAATACTATTTCTATTAATAGTAACTTTATTGTAATTTGTTTAATTATTATTGTCTTAATTACATTAATTATTGTTATTATTAAAATGAAATAGTTGTAATTAAAAAAATAAATGATATAATAAATACATATATGTTATCAAGAGTGAACGAGAGACAGGCTCTATGACTTCACAGCAACCTATTAAGTTAGGTGCTAAGACCTGCAAAGTATTGTACTTTGAATGATAATTAATGTTTTCAAATGTACTAGTACTAGTACATTTTTTTCTTTTTAACATATATAGAAAGGAATTTTATGAAAAAACTATTTACATCAGAGAGTGTTACTGAAGGTCATCCTGATAAATTATGTGATTTAATCTCTGATAGCATCTTAGATGCATATTTAGAAAAAGATGAAAAAGCAAGAGTTGCTGTTGAAACAGTAGCTGGAAAGGGAAAGATATTTATAACTGGTGAAATAACAAGTACTGCTAATGTTGATATTGAAAGTGTTGTAAGAAAAACGATTAAAGATATTGGTTATTTTGGTAAAGAATATGATATTGATTATCAAATGGTTGAGATAATCACTAATTTATCAAAACAATCACCTGATATTGCAATGGGTACTAATGATAATGTTGGTGGTGCAGGAGATCAAGGCATGATGTTTGGTTATGCTTCTGATGAAACTGAAGAATTAATGCCATTACCCATTTCATTAGCACATAAATTAGCTAGAAAATTAACAGAAGTAAGAAAAAAAGGCATTATTAAAGATATTGGTCCGGATGGTAAAACGCAAGTAACTGTAGAATATAATGATGATATTCCAGTTAGAGTAGATACAATCTTAATATCTACAGAACATAAAGAATCAAAAGATTTAAATTTATTAAAAATTGAATTAATTGATAAAGTTATTAACGAAGTTGTGGATAAAAAATATTTAGTTGATACTAAAATACTAGTTAATCCAACGGGTCGCTTTACAATTGGTGGACCTCTTGGCGATAGTGGTTTAACTGGAAGAAAAATAATTGTTGATACTTATGGTGGTATGGCACGTCATGGTGGCGGTGCTTTCTCAGGAAAAGATCCATCAAAAGTTGATCGAACAGCTGCTTATATGGCTCGTCATATTGCTAAAAATATTGTCGCTAATAAACTTGCACGTCGCTGTGAAATTCAAATTAGTTACGCTATTGGTGTTAAAGAACCAATATCATTATATGTTGATTGTTTTGGTACTAATAAAGTATCTCTTGATGAAATAATTAATATTATTAAAAAGAATTTTGATTTAACACCACAAGGTATTATTAAATATTTAGATTTAAGAAAACCTATTTATAA